>OGSS01001654.1_pt1 | contig 13088 bp, 9 predicted proteins | sample 1553591 | NCBI WGS metagenome assembly OGSS01 (sample SAMEA2580061, study PRJEB22360) | human gut metagenome | biome: human gut; feature: human-associated habitat; material: faeces | place: Denmark | collected 2008/2010
TAATAAAATAGCTATAAAAATATACATATCAAATCAAATTAAGAAGTATTTCATTTCTAAGAAATATCCTAACATAAAAACAAAAAATGTTCATAAATTTAACTATTAACATAGATAATTTTTAGAAAAATATCTAAATTTTCAATAAATAGTAACTTTTTTATAACTAAGGGTTACTTTTTTTCTCTATTTTTTCTTATTATATCACTATTTTTTCCCTATTTCAATATTTTGACATTTTTTCCATTATACTGAAAAGATATCTTAAATTTTTAACTTGGATAAATTTTAAAGCATATACTTAAAATTAACATACTTGTTTTCTATTTTATTACACTTAATCCTTATTTTTATCATTCTACAAAACAAAAATAAAAAAGAATAAGATAATAAATAAAATACTTATCACCTTATTCTTTATTTAATTATTTTACAACGAAAAATCTAAACTACTTTTTAAATAGCTTCCTCTTCCATCAATTTATTTGTATATTACTGATTTAATTCTTCAATTAACTGATTGGTTCTTGCAATACTTTATCCTAAACTCTGGAAACTTTGTAAACTACCTCTCTAGCATTTGGTAAATTTCCATCTGGAATACCTACAGCAATACCAAATGGTACAGAATACCCTTCTGGTATATCAAGTAGTTCTCTGTATTTTTTATTTGTATCAAACTTCATCTTTATTGACTCTGATTCTTTTACATCTTCTTTATCCAATACACTCACAAGACCTTCAATATCCCCTTGTTCAACAGGTGTAAATAAACCTCTAACCATTCCTATTATACAACTTCCAAGCCCTAGTGCTTGTGCAGCTGTTGTTATATTCCCTGTAAGTATTCCTATATCATATGGAGCCCATGAACTACTTTCATCATAAGAAATAAATAAAACGGTTGGAGCACCATAAAATAACTTAAAGTTTTTATTTATCTCAACATTACTCACCTCATGAATCCTAGATAAAGTATCATCACTAATCTCTTTTAAAAGTTTCTGGTCTTGCACAACAGTTATGTGCCAAGGCTGTTTATTACATCCTGAAGGTGCTGCAAATGCACAGTGTAATAATGTGTTTACTTGCTCATCACTAATTTGTTCTGTCGTAAATTTTCGTATACTTCTACGACTTTGTATTAAATTTATTGTTTGGTTGTCTTGAAAATTATTATTCATATCTATTCCCCTTTTTATGTATTTCTTAGTACAAATACTAAATCTTCAGAAAATTAATCTTATAATTAAATTTCTTTACAATATTATTATAATTATTTTTAGCTTGTATGTGAAGACTTAAAAATATAAACACTTTTAATATATCTCAATTATATATATAAATGAAAATCTGGTATTCGTCATCTATAGAAACTGCTCTTTTCTATAGTTTAATCAATACCAGATTAATAAAACATGATATATTAATTTAAAGGACCCCATCCCTCTTTAGAATGAATCTCTGTTTTTACAGACTTAACACTATCTGTGTCAACATCCCATGACCTACCTGCAACAGAAATACCATTTTTACCTTTATACCATCTACCTTCATCATAATCGTAAACTAGGGAAGTATACCAATTACCCCCAGTCTTATTATTTGCAAATACAACTACAGTAGCATCAGATTTAGTAGGATTATATGCATATGGTTGTATATATAGTGTATCCTTACTTAATCCATATTTTGCCTTAAATTCATCTGGAATTGTAGGCCACCCATTTTTATATTTATTGTCTAATAAATATTTTCTAAAATTATCATTGCCCTTTGAAGCTCCTGGTATTATAGAAGGGTCTTGTGCAAATGATGCAATCAAATCTTTCATACTTTGATGTACATCCCTAGCCATTTCAACACCGTCTGGATGTTTTGTACAAGTAACATACACTTTTGCAATGCTTTCTATTCCAGTTATTCCATCATAACCATCATCAAACGTTGCTGAATATATTCCACCTGACTTACACTTTGGTTCTGTTTCAAAGTACTTACCATCTTTGTTTTCTAATACCTCTTTTATGACTTCATTCTTGTCTTTACTTGATTCCTCAGCCATTGCAATAACAATTTGAGTCTTTATATTTTCTCTATTAGAAAGACATGTAACTGCTTTACTTTTTTCTATATTTCTAAATAACGCTGGAACAGCTACTATAACTAAAATGCCTATTATAGATATAACTACCAACAATTCAATTAATGTAAAACCCTTTTTATTCATAATAATCATTCCCATTAAATAAAATTATAGTACTTATTTTTAAATACTACATATTAATAAATTGTCTACATAAATCCTTTCAACAGAACTACTAATATACTCAATATTCAATTTAATAATTAAATAACTCGTATGCTAAAACTCAATATCCTCTACCTCTATTTTGTCAATAGCATCCTGTACTAATTTTTCAATGTCAAGTGCTGTTTCAGATTTTTCTATTTTCTCTAATCTAGGTTTAGTGACGGGCTTTCTAGGAGAAAATACACTACAACAATCTTCTTCAGGCACTATAGATGTTTCAAAAGTCCCTATTTTTTTGGCTATATCAACTATATCTGATTTATCCATTGCTATAAGTGGTCTAAACACTGGTAAGTCTACAACGGCATTAGTACAAGTAAGCCCTTGTATAGTTTGAGATGCAACCTGCCCAATACTTTCACCTGTAATTAAAGCATCACAATGTCTTTTTTCAGAAAGTCTCTGTGCTATCCTCATCATAAATCTTCTTGAAAGAATAGTAGCTTCTTCTTCATTACAATTCTCACCAATTGCTTTTTGTATTTCTAATATGTTAACTTTATGAAGTCTTACTCTACCACAGTATTTTGCCAGTATTTTAGCTAAATCTTTAACTTTTTCCTGTGACCTTTCACTTGTAAATGGATAACTATGAAAGTGAACTGCCTCTACCTCCATACCTCTTTTTGCAACCATCCATGTAGCTACTGGGCTATCTATACCTCCTGATAAAAGAGACATAGCTCTACCATTCGTTCCAAGTGGCAATCCACCATATCCAGGTATAGTATCACTATAGACCATAGTATGAAATTCTCTGTATTCGCACTTTATTTTAACTTCTGGATTTCTTACATCAACATTAATCCTATCTCCTACCTTTGATAATAAGTATCCACCTATATCCATACTCATTTCTTGAGAAGTCAACCCGAAAGACTTATCTCCTCTTCTTGACTCTACCTTAAAAGTTTTATATCCAGCCTCTATTTTTTCTTCTAACATTTTTAAAGCTATTTCTTTTAATGTATCATAATCTTTTTTAGCTCTTACTCCAGGGCACACACCCACTATCCCAAATACTTTTCTAACTTCTTCAATTACTTCTTCATAATCATAGTCTTCTAAATCAACATATATTCTTCCATACTCTTTATATACATTAAATCTTCCAATTGGTTTTAACATATTTCTTATATTTCTTATAAGCCTATTCTCAAATATATATCTATTCTTTCCTTTTACTCCAATTTCTCCATACTTTACTATTAATATATTATACACCATTTCACCTCTTAAACTAATTTATTATCACTATTTATACAGTATTCTTTATTTTCTTTTCATTATTGACCTTAAGTCACAAATTGATTCTTTCAAAACTTTCACAGCTTCTAACATTTCTTCTTCTGTATTCATATCAGATAAACTAAATCTTATTGTTCCATTTATTTCTTCATTTGTAAGACCTATAGCATTTAATACGTAACTACCTTTCTTTTTAGAAGAACATGCAGAGCCAGTTGATACATAAATACCTTTTTGCTCTAAGTAATGAAGTAAAACTTCTCCTTTTGTCCCTCTAAATGATACATTTAATATATGACATACTCCATCTTCTGGAGAATTGATTTTTATATCTTCTATATTATCAATTATTTCATTTTTTAATATATTTTTTAAGTTATCTACTTTCGAAATAACAGCATCTAAATCTTTGTTTAGTATTCTAACAGCTTCTCCAAGACCATATATTCCAGGTACATTTTCTGTTCCCGACCTAATTCCAATTTCCTGACCACCACCTGTTAACATAGGCTTAAGGCGATTATTTTCTTTTATATACATAAATCCAATTCCCTTTGGACCATGAAATTTATGTGCACTTACACTCATAAAATCTATATTGTATTTAGATGGTCTAAAGTTAATTTTTCCATATGACTGAATAGCATCAACATGGAAATAAATTTTTTCTTTTAAACCCTTCAAATACTTTCCAACTTCACCTATTGGCTGTATAGTTCCTATTTCATTGTTAACATGCATCATGCTTACTAAGCATGTAGTTGACTTTATCGCATTTTTTAAATCCTCTATATTTATTTTCCCATCTTTTCCGACCTCTAAATAAGTTACTTCAAAACCATCTTCTTCTAAATCTTTTAATGTATTTAAAACAGAAGGATGTTCTATGTTAGTAGATATTATGTGATTTTTTCTTTTTTTATTTAAACTAGTAATACCTCTTATTATAGTATTATTACACTCTGTACCACCTGATGTAAAATAAATCTCCTTTTCTTTCGCTCCTAGAGATTTAGCTATATCTTGTCTTACTTTTTTTATAGCTTTTTCAACTTCTACACCTTTTCTATGGACAGAAGAAGGATTTCCATATTCCGTATTAAGTGCATAAACCATTTTATCTATAACTTCTTGATAAGGTTTTGTAGTTGCGCTATTGTCTAAGTATATTTCCAACTTAATTACACCTACCTTTATTTAAAATCTTCAACTCTAACTATTATACCACTAATTATAGTATTTTTTTTGTTAATCTTTATTAAAAAGACAATCTTAAATTATAAAATATTATTTCATGAAAAGCTAGTTTTTTCACTTTATTACAAATTTTTATAGTAAAATATAATATACTTATACTATACCCTACAAAAATACATTATAAAATACAATATATGATAAAATAATATATTATATAAAATAAATATATTATATTATACATATACTTATTTTTACTATAAAAGTTAAATTTATAAGCTTACTTGTTATAAAAATAACTTTTATAATTTATTTCAAAAAAAATATTGATTTTTGTGTCGCATTTTGTTATAATAAATTAAGGTTATCCCCCTGGTAACCCTAGTTAGTTAATATATCTATTCCCAATACCCTTTCATAAGGATATATTTTATATTTATTAAAAATCGGATTAGTAACGGAAATTAATTCGGTGGAAAAAAAGAGCTTACCCCGAGCTCTTTTTTTCTGCAAAAAATCGTAAAAATAAAGTTAATATTAATATAACTTTAATTTTAAAATTAATATTAACCATCACTAAAAAAGGATGTATTGAATTTCTAATATCAATAACATCCTTTTTATATATTATAGCACTTTTGCTAAAAATGCTTTTGTTCTTTCATGTTTTGGATTTCCGAAAACTTCTTCTGGAGTATTATCTTCAAGTATACTTCCTCCATCTATAAAAATAACTCTATCTGCAACTTCCTTAGCAAATCCCATCTCATGAGTTACAATTGCCATTGTCATACCTTCTTTAGCAAGTTCTTTTATAACATCCAAAACTTCGTTTACCATTTCTGGGTCAAGAGCAGATGTTGGCTCATCAAACAACATCATATCTGGTTCCATAGCAAGTGCTCTAGCTATTGCTATTCTTTGCTTTTGTCCTCCAGATAATTGTGATGGATATGAATCTTTTTTATCTAAAAGACCAACTCTACTCAACAAAATTTCTGCTTTTTTTTCTGCTTCTTCCTTAGTCATCTTTTTTAATTTAATTGGTGCTAATGTTATATTATCTAAAATAGTCTTATGTGGGAATAAATTAAAGTTCTGAAACACCATACCTATATTTTGTCTAACCTCATCAATATTAGTTTTTTTATCGACCAAATTTTTTCCTTCAAATATTATTTCTCCACCTGTAGGTATTTCTAGTAAATTCATACATCTAAGAAGTGTACTTTTACCAGAACCACTTGGACCTACTATAACCATTATTTCGCCTTTAGCGATTTCTAAGTCTATATTTTTTAATACATTTAAATCTCCAAAAGATTTACTTAAATTTTTTATTGTAATCATATTATCACTTTCCTTTTTACTATTCTATGTTTTCCCTAAATGCTAAACATGCTCTCATCTAGTTAGACACAGATAGTTTCTTTTCTAATAATCCAACTAATCTTGATAGAGTAAATGTTATAACAAAGTAAATTGCTGCTGCTACTATTAATGGCTCTAATGCTCTAAATGCTGCATTTTTTACTATATCAGCAGTACGCATTATCTCAACAACTCCTATTACAGATATTATTGAAGATTCTTTTACAAGTGTAATAAACTCATTTGCTAATGAAGGTAATATATTTTTTATAGCTTGAGGTATTATTATATATCTCATAGTTGACCAATAATTTAATCCTAATGATCTACTTGCTTCCATTTGTCCATTATCAACTGATTGTATACCTGATCTAAGTATCTCTGCCACGTATGCACCAGAGTTTACTGATAATGCAAATGCACTAGCTATAAATTCACTTGGTATACCAAACAACATAGGGAATCTTATTCCTAATTGAGGTAAACCAAACCATACTATATATATCTGTACTAATAATGGTGTCCCTCTTAAAACCTCAATATAGATTGATGATATTGCTCTTAATACTTTGCTCTTTGATATTTTTGCCATACAGATAATTATACCTATTATAAATCCAAAGCATAATGCCACAAGAGAAATTGATACTGTCACACCTGTTCCTTCCAAAAAAGAAGTCCCAAATCTACTTAAAAAACTAAAATCTAAACTCATAATTTCATCTCCCACATAACTTTCTTACTAATTTGAAGCAGCTTCAGTAGATGCTTCATTTAAAAATTCTTCTATCTTCTTGCCATCTTGTAATTCTTTTATCTTTTTGTTTAATAATTCTATAAAATCTTTGTTATTGTCAGATTTTTTGATTGCTGCTGCCATACCTTCTGTTACATCTTTCCCAACTTCAGTATTTGCCATTTTTATTCCATCATATTTTTTAACATTTATTAAAGAAACTGCTTCATTAGTAACAACTGCATCTATGTTTCCATTTTTTAATTCTGTAATTAAATCAGGTATTGCTTTCAAAGATTTTGTAGTTGTCATTTTTAAAGTGTTAACTACATATTCTTCTTGGATACTTCCTGCTTGAACTCCAACTCTAAGTTTCTTTAAATCATCTTCAGTTTTTACTTTGTCTATATCTGCATCTTTAACTATAACTGCATTTCTACTTAAATAATATAATTCTGAAAAATCAACACTCTTTTCTCTCTCTGGTGTTGGAGACATACCTGCAAGAACAATATCAACTTGGTCTGCATTTAAAGCACCTATTAATCCATCAAATGACATATCCTTAATTTCAACCTTTACACCAAGCTCTTTTGCAAATTCTTCAGCCAACATTATATCGAATCCTTTTATTGAATCTTTTCCATCTACTACCTTATGAAATTCAAATGGAGGAAATTCTGCACTAGTACCAACAACTAATTTTCCATTGTCTTTTATTTGTTCTAACTTTGTTTTTTCTCCTCCACCACTACATCCTACTAGCGATAATGTCAATCCTAATACTAATCCTAAACTTAATAATTTTTTAAATACTTTCATTTTAACTACCCCTCTCTTTTAATTATAATTTCCCTCAGATTTTAATACTTAAATGTTTCGAGTTACAAAAAAAGTCTCTCAGTCTTTAATGACTAAGAGACGACTTTACCGCGTTACCACTCTTATTGATAAATACTTATATTACTTTCAAAATTTGTGACTGTTAGCTTTTAAGCTGTATGGATATTTTTATTTTAAAATCAAAAAAGTCCCTTAGCTTTACAGCTAAGAGACGAATTATATCCGCGTTACCACTCTTTTTGATAAGTAAGTACTTATCCTCTCAATCCCTTAAGGCGGGTAAACCAATTATCATACTAAAGTTTCTGATAATCTCCTCCAGAGCTCTCTTCACATAGACTTCATTGCTAGGCTTACACCAACCCCTAACTCGCTGTAAATCCATATATGCTACTTTCTCTATCATTGGATTTGTTTCCTTAAATTGTTAATACAATTGTACTTCCTTATAATATTTTTGTCAATAAGTTTTTTATTTTTTTAATAATTTTTACTTGTAAATTATCTAAATACTACTGTTTATATTTATTGATATTAGTTTTGTAATTATAAATAGTATATTTCATATTTTTAGCTATTTCTTAAATAATACTAAATAATATCTTTCACATTGTTGCTTTTCTTTAATAATACTAAATAATATTTTCCACATTGTTGCTTTTTCTAAACAACTATAAATAATATATTAAACCCTTATTTCTTTTTCTAATAAGTTAAATAATACATTTTACACATATCTATTTGTCTTGCACATAATAAATAATACATTATATTTCTATCTAAATTTAGATTCTAAATTAAATAGTATAAATTATATTCTTCAATAAACAAGTTTTCAAATCCAGGATTCGCTCTCTATCTTTAAACTTTATTGTAAACATAATTCCATCTTTTTTAATTATTTCTCCTTCATGAAATTTTTTATGGTATACCTTATCTCCTACACCAATACTGTCAATTTCTTTTTTCGTTGGAGATTTTATATCATTAATAAATAATGATTTATCAACTTTCTTACCATACTTATTTAAAGTAGAGCTTATACATAACTTTTCTTCAGCTCTTGTAATAGCAACATACATAAGTCTTCTTTCTTCTTCTAATTGTTCTTCTTTTTTCTCTTCCTTACAAATATCATATGATTTTTCATGAGGTATTGTTCCTTCATTTACACCTATAATATAAACATTTCTAAATTCTAATCCTTTTGCACTATGCATAGTTGTAAATATGACACCCTCAGTCTGCTTATTCTTGTTATTTTCCGTTAACTCAGTCTTTACTCTATCAATATGCTCTAAAAACTCTGTAACAGTATTAAAATTAGTTGCTGAACTCTCAAGTTCATTTAATATCTCTACAAGTCCATTAGTCTTTATCTTTCTGTTGCTACAATAATCTAAAACATATCTATCATAATCAAGACTAGTTCTAATATAGGATATTGCATTTTTAGGATTTAAAGTATTTAAATAACTTAAATCTATTTCCAAATCATTTATTGTTTTAACTTGTTTAGGATGAAGATTACACTTATTTATTAATGCTGTTATAAAGTCATTTTCATCCTTAACCATATTTATACTGTCTTTGGATATATATCTAAAAGGCTTGTTTATAATTCTCAACCAATCTTTATTTGATTTTGGATTAATACCTATTCTTAAATAGGCTAGTATGTCTTGACTTGCCCAATGGTCATATATTGTAATTACTGAGTCTTTTACTACAAATGGAATCCTCATATCCATAAATACATCTACTAATGCTCTTGACTGTATATTAGTTCTATAAATTACTGCAAAATCTGAATACTCTACATAATCTTTTTGTATTTCGTCAATTATTTCCCTGGCAATATATAAGGCTTCTTCCTCTGAATCATGCGGAGAAATATAGGTAACACTTCCTCCATCCCCCTGACTACACTTAATGATTTTTTCATATCTATTTTTATTTTTGTCGATAAGTCTATTTGCAGTATGCACTATCTCACTTTTAGACCTGTAATTTATATCTAATATTATTTTTTTAGTATTATTAAAGTATTGTTCAAATTCAAGCAAAAAATCTGGTCTAGCACCTCTAAATCCATATATACTTTGGTCTTCATCTCCAACTGCAAATATATTGTTTAATGGGCTACAAATTAACTTTAAAACTTCAAACTGTACTTTATTTATATCTTGAAATTCATCTATCAATATATATTTATACACATTTCTAACCATTTCTAGTGCAGACTTATTGTTCAAAAGTAAATAATAAGTTCTTATAAGCATATCATCAAAATCTATTTTATTAACTTTAGATTTTTGTTCTTCGTATAAGTTGTATACTTTTAAAAACTCATCTTTTGTTAATACTTCTGAATTAAATTCATTTTTATCCATAAGTTCATTTTTTACATAGGAAATTTCATTTATAACTTGTCCTATATTCTCATCATCATCAGCATTCTCTATATTTAAACTTTTTAGGATTGCCTTGATTGTCATTCGCTTTGACTTTTCATCAAATATACTGTCTAAGTTGTATCTTTCAAAGTATCTTAGAATTTTAAAAAATACAGAGTGAAAAGTACCATAGGTTACCTTATTAAGTCTTATATCATCACTTAAATTCAAAGCTCTATTTTTCATTTCTATTGAAGATGCCTTGGTAAAACTTATTGCCAAGATTCTTGTTGGTGCTATGTTTTTGTTTACAACCATATTGGCTATTCTATATGTAATTACTCTGGTCTTACCTGAACCAGGCCCTGCAAGTATCATGCAAGGCCCATCTATATGCTCAACTGCTTCTAATTGATTTTCATTTAACTTTCTTATATCTATATTTGTTGTGATTATTAGCTCCACCACCTTGATTTATAATTATATTATTTTCTTTTTAATTATAAACTAAAAGTTCATAAAAATAAATTTAATTTTTCCTCTATTAAACCACATCATTCCTATTTTCATGACATATCTTGAGTTCTTTTTTAATTTTGTCGCTTATATCTTCAGGTATAAATGATGGTTTACTAATATAGTAGCCTTGCATATAATCTACTCCAAGATTAATTAGTGTTTCCATTTCACCTTTTGTTTCTACACCTTCTGCTATCACTTTAATATTTCTTTCGTTAGAATATGAGATAAGATTTTTTAATATTTTCTGTCTGTTTTCATCTTTATCAATACCTCTTACAATAGACATATCAATCTTTACATAGTCTGGCATTATATATAATAGTACAGCATCTCCGTTGTAACCTGTCCCAAAGTCATCTAAAGCAATTTCTATATTCCAATGGTCTATATATGCTTTCTTTTTCTCAATAAAATCTTCATTAATCTTATCATTCTCTGTTATTTCTAGTACTACTCTATTTAAATATTCACCATATAAATCTTCAATTTCCTCAAAATCTACTTTTGACAAATTATTATTAGGAATAGAATTTAAGAACAGTTTGCAATCGCCAAATTTTTCTTTGTATTTTTTAAATGATTTAAGTGCTTTAAACCATGTAATACGCTCAATTTGATATAATTTAGACTGTGAACGAGCTAATCTAATGACATCTATTGGTGAACTAAAAGTTTTTATTTTAGGTCTCATAAGTGCTTCATATGCAAATACTTTACCTTTACAATCTACAATAGGCTGAAATGCATACTCAACTAATTGACCATCAATTAACTTGTTTAATTCTTCTCTATTACTCAATAAGAATGAATCCTTATTATATATATTAATATCAAATTCACTAACTTCACCCTTGATTGTATTTTTAATTTGATACATAGCAAAATCTGCGTATCTCATTAATTCATCATAGTTGGTTGAGTCATCAGGGTACCAGGAAATTCCTGCTGATGCCCTTATTTTAAATTCTGTTCCATCATGAAGTTTTAATAAGGTATTATTCATCTGTTTCTTAACAGAATTAATAATATCTCTTATACTATCTTTGCTTTCATATCCATATATAAATACATAAAACTCATCACCTGAAAGTCTAGATACTATACCATTCCATGATATAAACTTCTTAAGTATGTCTGCAGCACACCTAATATATTCATCACCAGCATCATGTCCATATGTATCATTAATATATTTTAGATTATCTAAATCCCACATAATAAATGCTGCTATCTTAAGTTCATCTTTATTCTTAAATTTTTCTTGTATCTGTGAATGAAAAGCTCTCCTATTTAAAAGATTCGTTAAAATATCAAAATCTCTTTCATATTCTATCTTCCTTTTCTCAATAAATTCTTTTGTGACATCAACAACAACACCAAGAACCTTTAGCTCATCTTCAAAGATATTCATTCTTATCCACTTAAGTTTTTTATCTTTAGATTCAAACTTATATATATATGTATTTTCTGTTTCATAACTTTCTTGCAAATATTTATCTAGTCCCCTTAATTTTTTCAGGAACTTATTTTTTTCCATATATCCATATTCTTCAAATTTGATTTCAGTAGTAAACACGCTAAAAAATTCTTTTGTACAAAAAACATTCTCTGCGTTTTTGTATAACTCAAAAGCCCCAATTGGCATATCTACCATTTCAATAATCTGTGATAATTTTGACGAAGAATCTGCAACATTTGCACTGAGCAACTCTATAGCTGAAGATAATTCATCTATTTCAGATATATTTATCTTATCAAGATTTACTGGTTTTGATGGATTACTGTTTCTAACTTTGTTGGCTAAAAGAACAATTGGTTTTGTAAATAATCTTGATGCAATGTAAATACCTATTAGACCTATTAATAAAGAAATTGCTATAGATATTATAACTAATTTCTCTACCCTTTTTGAAAATGACAAAAGACTTTTTTCTTCAATAATACCCAAAAGAGCCCAACGTTCATTTTCAAATGGAGTATTGGAGTTATATAAATCTAAGTATTGTACACTAGCATAAATGTTGCCATTACCACATTCATTATCTTTATTTTTAATCTTATATATATTTTTATACGATTCCTTCTGCTCTAAATTAGAATGTAAACCATCCCAAAATTTTTCTTTTAATGAGTATCCATTTGAAATTACATTTTCAAAGGCCATATCATTATTTCTATCTACACCTAAAATATAATTACCCTTTTTATTCCCATTTATCTCTGAATATGGAAGTAATTCTCTTAAATAATTTACACTTAAATCTATTCCAAGTACTCCATATACAGTTCCATCTTCATAAATAAGGGGAACTGTATATGTCATAAGCCTATCACCTGCATTTGTCAATAAAAACTTACTTCCCCAGTATCCTAAATTAGAACTTGATACATTTGGATTATCAATTGCAGCTCTAAATGGTTTATAAAAAAAATCATCTCCATCTTGCTCATTTTCACTTTTAAA
>OGSS01001655.1_pt1 | contig 13087 bp, 9 predicted proteins | sample 1553591 | NCBI WGS metagenome assembly OGSS01 (sample SAMEA2580061, study PRJEB22360) | human gut metagenome | biome: human gut; feature: human-associated habitat; material: faeces | place: Denmark | collected 2008/2010
CTGCCATAAACTTGGATAGAGTGGCTATGACCGTCATCACGACAGCAACCCAAAGCGCAGTCCATCCGGCGGCAAAAGTGCGTACATCGACCAGCATTCCCACTCCGATCAGAAAGAAAGGAATAAAAATAGCATTCCCTACAAAATCGATCCGGTTCATCAAAGCTGAAGTATTCGGGATCAACCGGTTCAAAGCCAAACCGGCCAAAAATGCCCCGATAATAGCCTCCAACCCCGCTGCTTCCGCCAGAAAAGAGGCAAAAAATACCAAAGCCAACACAAAGATATATTGTCCTACGGAATCTTCATAACGCTTGAAAAACCAACGCCCCAGCATGGGAAATAAGATCACGACAATACTGATAAAAACCAGACTTGCCCCCCCCAGTTTAATCCAAAACTGTTGATTTATTTCTCCGGTAGACATACCGACAATCACCGCCAGTACCAACAAAGCAAGAATACAAGTAATCACCGTTCCCCCGATAGCGATACTAACCGCCCGATTCTTGGTAATACCGTATTTACTGACAATAGGGTAAGTAATAAGCGTGTGGGAAGCATACATACTGGCCAACAAAATCGAAGTCGGCCAGGAAAAATCGAGCCAATATACACCGGTCAAAGTGCCTACGATCATGGGAATCAGAAAAGTATAAAGTCCGAAAGTCAGGGTTTTTCCATAATTCTTTTTCAGGTCGGCCATATCGATCTCTAAACCGGCGATGAACATGATATACAATAACCCCACGGTTCCAAAAAGCTCTATACTACTGTCTCTTTCCATAATGCCCACACCATTGGGGCCGATCACAGCACCTGCAATAATCAGACCGATCAAATCAGGAATCCTTAAACGCTGTAATAGAACAGGCGTCAGTAGAATAATAAACAGTATCAGAGAAAAAATCAACACCGGATTTTTCAGCGGCAAACTAAACACTTGTAAGAGCATAGGCAACGGTTTTATCAGCATGACAAATTTAATAAAAATGCAGTAATAAAAATCCCTTTCCTCCGCTTTGTTCTTGCGGTCTATAGTAGTTTTTTTTCGAAACTTTTAATAATTAGTAATACAGAAAGTTTATAATTTAGCGTTATTGTATCAATTTTCATTAAAATATTCACTTGAAATTTTTATGATTATGTGTGCTAAATTCTTTTACATCCTGATCGTACTGATGGCGGGACTATTTCCCTTCAAAATGCAAGCCTCAGAAACCAAACAAACTTTCATTCTTTACACTCCTTACACTAAAATCTCTGTTCCACCCGGAGAATCTATCAGTTACAGTATCGATGTCATCAACAATAGTGACGAAGTTAAAAATGCCACCCTTGCCTTAGCCGGTCTACCGAAGAGCTGGAGCTATGAAATGAAAGCCGGTGGCTGGACACTGGATGAGATCGCTGTACTCCCCGGTGAAAAAAAGAATTTTACCTTGAAAGTAGATGTACCTCTAAAAGTAAATAAAGGCACTTACCATTTCACGATCGGTGCAGACGGACTTGCCCGCCTGCCTCTTGCCATAACGGTCTCGAAACAAGGGACCTACCGGACAGAGTTTACTACTACTCAACCGAATATGCAAGGAAATTCAAAATCGACGTTCACTTTCAACGCCACATTGAAAAACCAAACTGCAGAACAACAATTATATGCTCTCATGGCAGAAGCCCCCAGAGGCTGGAATGTCATTTTCAAAGCCAACTATAAACAGGCCACTTCGGCACAGGTTGCCCCGAATGCCAGCGAAAATATTTCGGTCGACATCACAGCTCCTTCGAATGTCAAGGCCGGTACATACAAAATACCTGTCATCGCTACTACCGGCTCCACTTCTGCCCAACTCGAGTTTGAAGTGGTTATCACCGGATCGTACCGTATTGAATTAACCACCCCCCAAGGTCTCTTGAGTAAAGATATCACTGCAGGTGACACCCGGAAACTCGAACTAGTCGTCCTCAACACCGGTTCTGCCGAATTAAAGGACATCCAGTTGTCCGCTAACAAACCGATCGATTGGGAGGTCAGTTTCGAACCGTCCAAACTGGATCGTCTGGCTCCCGGAGATAAAGCGAATGTTACAGCTGTCCTCAAAGCTTCCCGTCAAGCTCTCCCCGGAGATTATGTGACTAAAATCACTGCTCGTGCACCGGAAGCCGATACAACCACCGATTTCAGAATATCTGTCAAAACCCCTATGATCACCGGCTGGATTGGTGTCGTTGTCATCCTGGCTGCTTTAGGTGCCGTTTACTATCTGTTTCGCAAATACGGAAGGAGGTAGGCTATGTGTGAAAGCATTATCGAATTGGTTCAGTTAACAAAGCGATACGGTCATTTCACAGCAGTCGACCGATTGGACCTAAAAATTCACAAAGGTGAAATCTTCGGGCTTTTAGGACCGAACGGAGCCGGTAAATCGACAACGATCCTGATGATGCTGGGCTTGACCGATCCGACTTCCGGCACTGTGCATGTTTGTGGTACCAACTCTACGACTTATCCGGTCGAGGTCAGAAAAAAGGTAGGCTATCTACCCGAAGATGTCGGTTTCTACGACGACATGACAGGGCCTGAAAACTTATTATATACCGCCCGGCTGAATAATATCCCGGAACAAGAAGCCCGGCAGCATGCAGCCCAGCTCCTCGAACGGGTAGGGCTTGGCAGGGAAATCGATAAAAAGACCGGTAAATACTCCCGGGGAATGCGCCAACGTCTGGGCTTGGCAGATGTACTCATCAAAAATCCGGAAGTGATTATTTTGGATGAACCCACCTCGGGGATCGATCCGGCAGGCGTACAGGAATTCATCAGTCTGATCCGGCAATTACGGGACGAAAGAGGACTGACCGTACTGTTCTCTTCCCATCACCTGGACCAGGTACAACAAATCTGTGACCGGGTGGGTTTATTCTCTCAAGGCCGGCTACTGGCTGATCTCTCACTCAACGATCTGCAACAGGAAGAACATGGATTAGAATACATTTATAACCAATATTTCGGAGGAGGACAAGGTCATGAATAAATATCACAGTCCCTTTTGGACAATTGTCCGCAAAGAAGTCGCCGATCACGTCAGAAGCTGGAGATTCCTTATCCTGATAGGTATTATCGCACTAACGTGTATGGGATCGCTCTATACCGCCCTAACCAACATCGGAGCAGCGATAAAACTCAATGATCCGGACGGTTCGTTTCTTTTTCTCAAGCTGTTCACGGTCAGCGACGGAACTTTACCTTCTTTCACGGTTTTCGTCAGTTTTCTCGGTCCGCTGTTAGGAATCGCTTTAGGCTTCGACGCCATCAATTCGGAGCAGAATAAAGGAACCTTAAGCCGTATTTTATCGCAGCCCATTCACCGGGATTATTTGATCAATGCCAAATTTGTAGGTGCTTTGATCGTCATCGGAGTCATGCTTTTCGTTCTGGGATTTCTGGTGATGGGCTTCGGGCTGATCAGCATAGGTATTCCTCCAACTGCAGAAGAATTTTTACGGGTCATCGTTTTTATCCTGATCAGTATCTGTTATGTGGCTTTCTGGCTGAATCTTTCGATCTTCTTTTCGATCAAATTCCGTCAGGCTGCAACTTCCGCCCTGGCTTGTGTCGCCATCTGGTTGTTCTTCAGTATTTTCTATAATATGATTATCAACCTGATCGGTAAAGCCATCAGTCCATCGGAAATGGCTACCACCTATCAAATGATCGGTTATCAACGGTTTATGCTCAATTTATTGCGCTTTGCTCCCAGTATGCTTTTCAACGAAGCCACAACCACTTTGTTGATGCCTTCTGTCCGTAGTCTGGGACCGTTGACGATGGAACAGGTACATGGGGCAATCCCTAGTCCTTTGCCTCTAGGCCAAAGCCTGCTGATCGTATGGCCTCAACTTACAGGCCTCATCGCAGCAACGGTCATCTGTTTCGCTTTGTCTTACGGTTCTTTTATGCGGAAAGAAATCCGGTCCAGATAAAAAAAAGAGCCTTACGGCTCTTTTTTAATCTTCATATCTGATAATCGTCTGCTCACGGTCGGGACCTACCGAGACAATCTTCACCGGTACTCCCAGCTCCTCTTCTAAAAAGCTGACATAAGCATTGAATTCTTCCGGAAATTCATCTTCCGAAGTCATTTGGGTCATATCTGTTTTCCATCCCGGTATTTCCACGTATACAGGTTCGACTCCGTCACAAATATCGAACGGAAATTCATCGGTCTCCCCTCCATTTATTTTATAAGCGACACAAGCTTTAATCGTATCGAAGCTGTCCAATACATCACTCTTCATCATGATCAACTGACTAACCCCATTGATCATCACAGCATATTTCAAAGCCACGAGATCGATCCAGCCACAACGGCGTTTCCGGCCGGTAACAGCTCCGAACTCGTGTCCCAAAGCACACAACTTCTCTCCGGTTTCGTCGAATAATTCTGTCGGGAAAGGACCGGCACCCACACGGGTACAATAGGCTTTGAAAATTCCGTAAACTTCACCGATATTTCCCGGAGCGACTCCCAAACCGGTACAAGCTCCGGCACAAATAGTATTCGACGAAGTCACAAAAGGATAAGAGCCGAAATCCACATCCAGCATCGTTCCTTGTGCCCCTTCGGCAAGTACGGATTTACCCTCTTCCAGCAAATTATTGATAACGTGCTCACTATCGATCAGCTGAAAACGCTTCAGGTAGGCAATCGCTTCGAACCATTCTTTTTCCAGTTCCGTGATATCGTATCGATAATTCAAGGCTTTCAGAATGGCTTCATGCTTTTTCTTAGCAGCCGCATACTTGTCTTCAAAATGATACAACACATCCCCTACTCTCAACCCATTACGGCTCACTTTATCCGTATAAGTCGGCCCGATCCCCTTACCGGTCGTTCCGATTTTCGCATCTCCTTTAGCAGCTTCATAAGCAGCATCCAGCACCCGGTGAGTAGGCAGGATCAGATGTGCTTTCTTGGATATACACAATTGTTTGGTCAGATCATGTCCACTGGCAGCTAAACTCTCAGCCTCCTGACGAAACAGAACCGGATCCAGTACAACTCCATTCCCGATAATATTCTTTTTCCCACCCTGAAATATCCCGGAAGGGATAGAACGCAATACATATTTTTGCCCTTCGAATTCTAAGGTATGTCCGGCATTCGGACCGCCCTGAAAACGGGTCACGACATCATATTTCGGTGTTAATACATCAACCACTTTTCCTTTCCCTTCATCTCCCCATTGCAATCCAAGTAAAACATCAACTTTCATCTGTATCTTTATTTATTCGTTTACAGTAATTCTTTCTCCAAAACCTCCCGTCGGATTTCGGGAAACACAAACGTGCAAAAGTAAACATTTTTTTCTATTGTAAACAGAAAAAACCGCTAAAATCACTCACTCTCCCGACAGGCCTTACACAATCCATAAATATACAAAAGGTGGTGATGCACAGAAAATTGGTATTTATCTTCAATATGTTCGACGACCTCGTTGATCCGGGAATCGGCAAACTCCTCCACTTTACCACATTTCTGACAAATCAGATGTTCGTGGTAACGGTTGTTAAAAGCTTTCTCAAACTGGGCGATATTATTCCCGAACTGATGTTTGATCACCAACTTACAATCCAAAAGCAACTCTATGGTATTGTATAAAGTAGCCCGACTCACCCGATAATTTTTATTCTTCATAAAAACATACAGGGATTCGATATCGAAATGTCCTGTATGCGAATAAATCTCATCCAGGATAGCATATCTTTCCGGAGTCTTCCGGTGTCCTTTTTGTTGCAAATAAGTTGTAAAAATCTCTTTTACAGTTTCTTTTATTTTCTCCATATTTGAACAACTTTCGTCAACCATCTTTTCCATCCTCATTCTTTTTTCTCTCTTCCTATCTATTTCTCACTCTAATCTTCACCTCTCTTTTTCTCTCCTCCTTCCATCTATCATCTCTTATCTTTCCTCATTCTCCACCCTCATCACGCTTTCTACCCCTTGTATCTGGGATATACGGGAAACTATATTATTCAAGTCGGCTGTATTATGTACATACAGATGAATGAATCCTTCAAAAATACCGTCCCGGGTATCGAAATGAATCATTCGCATATTCACCTTCCCTTCTTTTGCGATCAGGGCGGTGATATCGCTGACAATCCCCGGTTTATCGATTCCTGTCATTTTTATCACTGTCAGGAAAGACATCAATTTATGGCTCACCCATTTAATCGGGACAATCTTATCTCCAAAGCTGGCCATCAAGCGGATCGCTTCGGGACAAGAACGCTTGTGAACCGTAACCTTCGTACCTGCAATATTCATACCAACCACGTCGTCTCCCGGAATCGGATTACAGCAAGGAGCGATCACGAAATCCGAATTGACATCCAGCTGGACATCGTTGTCGTTCTTCTTTTTTTCCTCTCCGTCTTTCCCATTCCATAAAAACTGGAGTTTCCAGTATTTTATAAATTTATTTTCCGCTTTCTTCTTGAGCACTTTTTCAAGATCTCCTTCCGTAATGATATTTTTAGCGAGCTCGACATACAAATCGTCCTTATTGGTCAGGTTGTAATCGGTCAGTACTTTCTTCAATGGCTCGGAGGTAGGCGGTAAATCCAATTTTTTCACAACAGCCTCGAAGATCGTGATACCGGTCCGGATCTGTTCTTTCCTATACTTCTTAAAGGTGGCGTTGATATGCGTCCGGGCTTTCGCTGTCACCACAAAATCCAGCCACTCCCTTTGAGGTTTCTGTTTATCGCTCGTCAAAATCTCCACCTGGTCTCCACTCGTCAGTTTATGGCTCATCGGCACCAGCTTATGATTCACTTTCGCTCCGATACAGGTATTTCCGATTTCAGTATGGATATCATAAGCAAAATCAAGTGCCGTAGCTCCCTTAGGCAAGGTACGCATATATCCTTTAGGCGTAAATACCCGGATTTCCTTTGCGAATAAGTTCAGTTTAAATTCGTCGAGGAACTCCAGCGCACTGGCATCCGGCTGATCGAGAATCTCCTTAATTCCCGCCAGCCATTTATCCAACTCCGAACTTTCGCCTTCATTTTTATATTTCCAATGGGCAGCTAACCCTTTCTCTGCAATCTCATCCATACGTTCCGAACGGATCTGCACTTCGAACCATTGTCCTTCAGGTCCCATAACCGTCAAGTGCAAAGCTTCGTATCCATTGGCTTTAGGCACACTCACCCAGTCGCGAATCCGCTCGGGCTTGGGACTATAAATGTCTGTAATCAAAGAATAAATATTCCAGCACTGCCATTTTTCAGGCTGATCTGCTTTGGGTTTAAACACAATCCGTACGGCCAGCAGGTCGTAGATTTCATCGAAACTGATATTCCGTCTCTGCATTTTCAGCCAGACCGAATACACACTCTTCGTACGGGCGGTGATGGTATATTCGTAGTGGTTCTCGCTCAGACTTTTACGTATCGGCTTGATAAATTCTTCAAAGAGTGCCGAAAATTGTTTCTCGTAAGCTTCGATCTTTTTATCGATAACCTCATATTCTTCGGGATGTTCGTATTTCATACTGAGGTCTTCGAGCTCGGTTTTGATGGCATGTAATCCCATGCGGTGAGCCAAAGGGGCATAGATATACAGGGTCTCGCTCGCAATCTTCACTTGCTTATGCTCGGGCATAGAAGCCAGCGTACGCATATTGTGCAAACGGTCGGCAATCTTGATCAGGATCACCCGGACATCGTCGGCCAGCGTCAGGATCATCTTTCGGAAACTCTCGGCCTGCCGGCTGGTATCCGATCCCATGACCCCACTAATTTTGGTCAGGCCATCGACTATAGAAGCCACTTTCGGCCCGAATAAATTAGCGATATCTTCAACTGTATAATCGGTATCTTCCACCACATCATGCAACAAAGCAGAGATGACAGAAGTCGTCCCCAAACCGATCTCTTTCACAGCAATTTTAGCAACAGCCAAAGGATGAAGAATATAAGGTTCACCGGACCTTCTCTTCACACCTTTATGAGCTTCATTGGCAAATTCGAAAGCTTCTTTGATTTTTTGTCTGTTCTCTTTAGAAGTCTCTTTTCGTAACGATTTCAATAAATCTTCAAAAGCTTCTTTAATCTGTTCTTGTTCTGTCATAGATATTAGCTGCCTCCGACAACGATACTAATTGTTTTGCACGACATTTAATCTTCCAACCGATACCTTGTCAAAGATAGTGAAAGGCAAGAGCAAAAACAACAAACTTGTTTGATGATTTTACCGAGCCGCATCCTATCTTATCCAAAGATATAAAAAAATAATTGAGATACTGCTAAAAGATTTCAACTTAACACATAAAAATTCTTTGTGAACTAATTTCTTCCTTCAAAAATAAACCGGCCATCCGATCGAACAATTCTGTTTTTTCAGTGGTTAAATAACTTCGCCTGCTGTCCTTACCCAATCTCCGGTCGATCTCAGGATGCCGTTTCAAATAGTCGGCCAGACTCCCGGCAACGATTTGTCCCTGTCCGATAATTTTCACCCGTGAAGGAACAAAACGGGCGATCAGCGGCCGTAATAACGGATAATGTGTACATCCCAGGATAATCGTATCGATTTCAGGATCGGTACCCAACAGTTCCTGAATGTATTTCCGGACAAAATAGATCGCCCCTTCTCCATCCAGTTCGTTATTTTCAACTAACGGTACCCACATCGGACACGCCAGCTGGGTAATCCGGAACCTCTCTTCACCATATAATTTCCCGACTTCTATCGGATAAGATCCGGATGCTACGGTTCCCCGGGTAGCCAGAATCCCGACATGTCCGTTTTGCGAATAGGTATTCAGCGCTTCTACGCTGGGACGGATAACCCCCAATACCCGTTTTTCGGGATCCCATTGCGGTAAGTCCACTTGCTGTATAGTCCGCAACGCCTTTGCCGATGCCGTATTACAAGCCAGGATCACCAAGCGGCACCCCATTTCGAAAAGTTTATGAACAGCCTCCCGCGTATATTCGTAGACCACCTCAAAAGAACGGGCACCGTAAGGGGCCCTGGCATTATCCCCCAGATACACATAATTATACTCCGGTAATTTCCGGACAATTTCTTTTAAAATAGTCAGCCCTCCGTAGCCGGAATCAAATACGCCGATACTCTCTTTGTGTTGCTCCATATCCTTGAATCAGAAACGACAAAAGCCGCCTATCCCAGGCGGCTTTTTATCCTTTTACACTCCTTATTGCAATCCTAATTTTTTCTTTACCAACGGCAGGACATCCTGTGAATTTTCAGCGGCATACAGGATACCGGCATTCATGTCGAAGATATAAGTAAACCCATTTTCTTTACCTACTTCCTTGATCGCGTTCAATGCTTTTTCCATTACAGGCTGCATCAGATCATTTTGTGTTTTTTCCAGTTGAGCCATAGCCGTTTCCTGAAAACGTTGGATTCTTTGCTGCAATCCTTGCAATTCTTCTTCTGTTGTAGCCCGCATAGCCTCTGAATAAGTCTTCATTTTTTCAGAATATTCGGCTAATTTAGTCTGGAATTGTTCTCTCAAACTATACAATTCTGTATTTACTTTTTTCTGTTCCTCTTCGAAAGTCTTTTGAGCGGCAGTCCATTCCGGCATAGCCTGAATCAACTTCTGAGTTTCAATGTGGCCCAGTTTTACCTGTGCAGAAACACTCATTGCAGCCAATGTCAAAGCTACAAGTACAAACACTTTAATGGTATTTTTCATCATTTTTCTGGTTTATAAATATTATCATTAAATTATCTAACTCTTCCGGATCTGTTTCATTCAGACGACCGGTTTATTCTTCTTTCTTTTTGACGCTATACCCCAATTTCCGCAATACGACATTGCTTTTATCGAGTTTCGGGTCGAAATAGACAACTGAATTATCGGCGGCAACATCGATAATCATACCAAAATTTCCTTCTTTAGCGACATCTTTAATGACCGCTAAAACTTCGTCCTGCAAAGGTTTCACCAGTTCTTCGCGCTTTGCGAACAGATAACCGTCGGTGCCGAAATATTGTTGCTGCAACAAACGGGCTTTATTCTCTTTCGCTGCAATTTCTTTCTCCCGGTCTTCGCGCATCGAAGGAGTCAGAAACACTTTATCGGCATTATATCTGGATTGCATTTCTGCTATTTCCGCGTATACCGCATCGATATCGGCCTGCAACTTCTGCGAATAATCGTCCAGTTCCTGCTGGGCTTTTGCATAATCGGGGATACAGCTGAAAATATATTCCATATTCACGAAAGCATAGCGTGTTCCGCTTTGCGCCTGTGCAGTACTCCATATGCAAGACAAAAATAATAAAATAAATCCGTTTTTCAATTTAAAATGTCCTATCATAAATCGTAAACCGCAAATCCATTTTAGAATTCCTGTCCTAATACGAAGTGGATCTGTGAACCGGCAGCTCCCGGACGTCCCGGTACAGAGTCGAATCCATACCCCCAGTCGATACCTAACAACCCGAACATCGGCAGGAATACACGCAGACCGACACCGGCAGACCGATACAGGTTGAACGGTTCGAAATCTTTCAGTTCATACCATGAGTTACCGGCTTCCATAAACGCCAGCGCATAGATCGTCGCCGACTGTGCCAGCGAAATCGGATAACGCAACTCCATGGTCAGCTTGGAATACAAGCTGGCATCGGAAGCATTCGGAGCGATAAAGCTAGAGCCTGCATTTGTCAGAGAACCGTTTTCATATCCTCTCAAACCGATATATTCACGTCCGTAAAGGCTATATCCCGACATACCGTCACCCCCCATTTCGAATCCTTCGAACGGCGAACGCTTGTTTTTGTCGAAGTGACCGAGGTAACCGTACTGTACCCCTGTATACAACACAAATTTTTTATTTTTATCCAGAGGCATAAATACTTTTCCCTGAAATTTCCATTTGTGGAACTCGATCCAACGGTATTTATCTTTATCTTTAATATTCGGACTGGCATAATTCTTATCGGTAAACCAGGAATAAGGCGGCGTAAACGTCAATCCGAGAGTAAAGTCGGAACCTTCACGGGTATACAACGGATTATCGATAGAGCTTCTTCTCAATTGTACTGCAAAAGACAGGTTGTTCGAATTTCCTTCGGAAAAAATATAATAAGGCCAGTTTTTCAAGGTATACCGCTGATAGGAAGCCTCGGTATATAAGGTAAAGAAATCATCCGGCCAGGTAATCCGTCGTCCCAATCCGGCACTCAACCCGAAAGTGGTCATCAACTGATCGGTATCATACATGTCTTTGGCACTATTTCCGGCATAATAGGAGTTATAATAACTACGGCTATAACCGGTCTGACGGGAATAATAAGCCGACACACTCAATGAATTCGGTTTTTTACCTCCCAGCCAGGGCTCCCGGAAAGAAACACTGAAAGAGGTATAATATTTTCCATTGGTCTGTGCTTTCAAACTCAAAGTCTGGCCATCACCCTGAGGCAAAGGACGATATGACTCCCAATTAAAAATATTCCTCATAGAGAAATTGGTGAAAGTCAATCCAACAGAACCGATAATCATACCGGCCCCCCAACCTCCGGAGATCTCGATCTTATCATTTGCTTTTTCCTCTACTTTGTATTCCAAATCTACCGTTCCGGCTTCCTGGTTCGGTAGTGGAGTCGGACTGATTTTTTCGGGATCGAAATGTCCCAGATTGGCTAATTCCCGTACACTCCGAATAACATCTTCCCGGCTGAACAATTCTCCCGGATAAGTATACAATTCACGACGGATTACATGCTCGTGAGTACGATCGTTTCCTTTGATAATTACCCGATCGATCGTCGCCTGTGGTCCTTCCACCATACGAATCTCGACATTGATCGAGTCGTTCCCCACAACAGTCTCTACCGGCATCGCCCGGAAAAACAGGTAACCGTTGTTCAGATAGAAGTAATTGGCTACAGCATCTTCATCCGAATTCAAACGTTTATCGAAATAGCTCTTATTATAGACATCACCTTTCTTAATATTCAACAATCGGGATAATTTATCGGCATCGACCACCGTATTTCCAACCCATGTAATATCATTATAATAGTACTTGTTTCCTTCTTCGACGTCGATATAGATTTTCACCCGTTTCGGACTTTCCTGTACAACGCTGTCGGCGATAATAGCGGCATCCCGGTAACCGAGTTCGTTATATTTATCGAGCAGGTTATATTTATCGTCTTCATAACTCTCCTGAATATATTTTGCCGATTTAAAGAAATTCCTCAACGACTTTTCTTTGGTTTTCTTCATCGCTCCCTTCAGCTTGCTGTCACGCACTTTTTCGTTTCCGGTGATAATCACATCGCTGATCTTGATTTTATTCTTCCGTTCGACCGTCGCATCCAAATACACAAAATTCGGTCTTTCAGGGTCATCCCGCTGTAAAACCTTCACAGAGATATTGTAGTATCCTTTTTCTTTAAAATATTTTTCGATGATGCGCTGTACACCGGCGATCATATTATCGGTAACCTGGCTTCCGGGCAATTGATTGATCTTCTCTTTAATTTTACTTTCTTCCGATTTTTTGAGTCCGATATAGTTAATCGCAGACAAACGGTGACGTTCTGCCAGATTAATAATCAGGAATACTTTCTGTCCTTCTACCCGGTCGACAGAGATCGTCACATCGGAAAACAATCCCTGGCCATACAAACGGCGTATCGCTTTCGTTATCGCATCCCCCGGTATTTTCACCTCGGATCCCACCCGGAGGCCGGTAGCCAAAATCAATGTTTCAGGATCGTACTGCTCACCAATACCGGTGACCTCGATACCGGCAATTTCGTATGTTTTAGGGCTCGAATAATAAATATCAGGCTGAGATAAAGTATCAGCCGACTGCGCCATAACACGACAAAAGCAGAAAAAAATTATTGAAAGACAAAGAATTACTTTTCTAACCATATATATTCTTTTAGCTATCCAAGACAGCGTTACCAGTTACTTTTCAGTTACGTTCATCCCCTCTCCCTTTTCACCCTTCACTTTTATCTGTTCTCCGGTCATTCCAAAACGTCTCTCCCGTTGCTGAAAATTACGGATT
>OGSS01001664.1_pt1 | contig 12987 bp, 25 predicted proteins | sample 1553591 | NCBI WGS metagenome assembly OGSS01 (sample SAMEA2580061, study PRJEB22360) | human gut metagenome | biome: human gut; feature: human-associated habitat; material: faeces | place: Denmark | collected 2008/2010
ATGGGGCTAATTTTGCGCATTCCAAATTTCATGGTAGTACCTCCTTATGAAATAGTATTTTTCAAATGATAAGTATTGAATTTTTAATTTGTATAGTCTATAATAAAACCAGAACAAACGTTCTTTTGCTCGTTTTCCCACTATGTGCTGGCATTCCTTTCCCTATGCTGCATATAGGAGCAAAAGATTAAATTGTTTCAAAAACAGATAATAGTCTGATTATTTCCAGAATTTACCAGGATTATTTTGCGAATATTTGCCATTTTTACCATTATTTATGCTATACTTAAGGTACAAACAATACATATTCACTGTTTTGGTTGCTAGGGACAGCCAGAAAGGGAGGCGTATCGCTATGGATATCGAACTGCTGATAAAGACTATTCAGTCTCTAAAAAATGTACTTTTAACTGATGATTTGGATTACATATACTGCATTATCATGGATATTGCGAATGGCAAGGGGAGCTGTTAAAGGCTCCCCAGAGCCTCCGCCAAATCGAGGATACGCTTCTTGTTTGTATCATCTAATTTTTCAAAATATATTTTCATGAGCTTTTGGGCATTCTGGTCGGTTCTCAACTTATTACTAATAGAGGCTAATTCATAATTAGTTAAAATTCCTGATATTTTTGGTTCCATAGGTACATCATTTCCCATTAACCAGGAGACATCAACTTCCAATGCTTTAGCTATCTTATAGGTATTGGTTTGCTTTGGAATGTAGCGCCCTGCAATGTATGAGCTTAAAGCCCCCTTTGATATTCCGGTTTTTTCTACTAAGTCAGTCTGTTTCATATTCTTAATAGACATCGCTTCTTTTATTCTATCAGATATAATATTGTTCATTATTTCACCTCTCTTCTATAACTTTATAATACCACAAATGTTTAGGAAACGCAACAATAATGTTACTAAATAGCTCAAATAGTTTAGAAAAGTAAAAAAACGCTTGACTCATAAAATTTATTGTGCTATTATGATATTAAGTTTAGAAAACTAAACAGAAAGGAGGAAAAGGGATGTCCTGTAATTACAGCAAATTAAGAGGGAAAATCAGGGAACATTATGGTACGCAGGATAAATTTGCTAAGGCTATGGGTATTGGAAGAGTATCTTTAAACAAACGTCTGGGAGGAAAGTTAGATTTTACCTTACCGGAAATACAAAAAGCTTCTGACCTTCTTCATATACCAAAGGAAGAAATAGCAGCATATTTTTTTGACCAAAATGTTTAGAAAACTAAACAATGTAGCACCGGCGAAGAAAAAAGATAAGGCGGACAACGCAAGAAGTACAACCGTAACAGCATACAATCAACCAGAGAGGGGTGGTGATATGGCAAACGTAATCATAACAACCTATGACGGGAAAGTCTATACGAACCCGGAGGACATTAAGGTAGAAAGAAACGAGAATACGGAAATGTTCTACCGGTTCCTGGAACAGTACCGTGATGAAAGAATTCAGAAGCGAGAGGACACCGCCTAAGGGCGGCCCTGTAGGACAAGCATGGAAAGGAGGGACAAGCGCAATGACAAAAGTAACTGAGTTAGCCATCCGCGCCAAAGTAGCGGTCCAGTATCCTGGCTGGCGTGTGGATTTTGTAGGACCGGCCACCATAGCACTGACCCATGTCATGGGCAGGGAGCGGGTGATTGAGGTACGGCGACGCAAAAGGCGCCGGGACGGTCCCATAATGATGGCAGCTAAATGGATTGTGCCGGCGGTCATCTGGCTGTTGGGGATGTGGATGGTAGCCATAGTGGTCATGGCGACGGCCATGGGCATTATTTGAAGGGAGGCGAGGAGAAATGATTAAAGGCGCAAAGAGCATCGCGGAGTACGCTATCCGCAAGTGGCTGCAGTCAGAAGGTTTTGAGATACGCTATTTTAAATTGGCCGTACATGACAACGAGGCCATGATAGAGGATGACATCGGTAACACGCTGCGGCTGGTATATGACAACGATACCAAGTCTGTCTATGTCAAAGAGTAGGGAGGCGGCAGACGATGATAGAGGATGTGTGCCGGACATGTCGGTACAGGAATAGATGCCCGGAGCGGAGCCGAATGATGCCGTGCCGGTCATACAAAAAATGGACCCCCGACGGGTGGAGTCGTCCGAAGGTCCAATAGCAAGATAATCTAATCACCCTTAGTATAAGGGATTTTAAAGGAGATTACAAGTATGGGATTATATGAACTTACAGAACAGTATCAGATTCTGCAGGATATGGCCTATGACCCAGAGGTGGACGAGCAGACGCTGCGAGATACCATGGAAGGCCTGTGGGGGGAAATTGAAGAGAAGGCAGACGGTTACGCCAAAATCATTACCGGAATGAAGGCTGATATTGAAGCACTGAAAGAAGAGGAAGAACGACTTTATGCACGGCGCAAGAGGCTGGAGGACCGTCAGAAATGGCTGAAGGACAATCTGGAGGCCAACATGCGTGAAATAGGGAAAACCAAATTCAAGACAGCCCTGTTCAGCTTCAACATCCAGAAGAATGGCGGCCTGCAGCCATTAATCATAGACGGGGCCATAGAGGACATTCCAGGACGTTTCCTGATTCCACAGGACCCGGTCCCGAACAACGAGGCCATTCGTAGCCTGCTGGCAGAGAAGCAGGTTGACTGGGCCCACCTGGAACCGCGCGGTGAGAGCCTGAGGATAAGGTAATGGCTGGGGGAGAGATTACTCCGTTCCGGATGCAGGTGCTGATGGATGTGGCGGCCCGGATTGTGAAGGTTATGGTTACGGGTGCCTGGCATCTGTCTTTTGAAGAAATGGACATGGTATTGGCGCTGGTACGGAACGGGATGGACGAGAGCGTGAAACGTAATATGAAAGGAGATAAGAAGGATGTTTTTAAAGACAGCGGAACTAAAGAAGATGATGAAGTCGGCGCTTAAGAGTGCAGGGCTTTATGTGGGAAACATCGCGGGAAACTATCTGGTATATGGAAGTACGTGGGGATTGAGCACGGATACGGAATACGCTTCCAATAAGTTCAAGGCGGCGCTTACTGAACTGATTGGGGATATTCCGGAACCCGGAGAGTGCTACAGGTACTATATACAGGAGAAACAGGTGGCGCAGGATACATGCGTGGATTACCCGGATATCTATGAAGCCTGGAAGGCGGCCAGGGATTACGCAGCAAGGCTTCCAATCAACTATATATCATGGCCCCATGAATTCAACACATATCAAATACATAGTACTGGACAGTATGTGATTGTACCCAGGTCGCAGGTGTCAGATGTGATTAGCACAAAGGAATTGGACAGCACTGTTGAATCCATGCCGGGCAGGCCTAGCTATCTGCCAAGTACCCTGTACTGGAAGAATGATACCACTATTTATTGGGTCACGACAGTGGAACCTGGTGAACGGGCCAGGGACGTACTGTTCCCAGCATTATCAGGGCTTGATTTCTTCCGTAATGACTGGCTCCCGAATGAAGATGAGGAAGGGACAGATAGTGGAGAGACGGGAAAGGAATCCCTGGATGATGAGGAGCTTCCTTATGCGTAAGAGAGAGGAGGAAAAGAAATGGCAATACCGGTATTGATTATGGGAAAATCCGGTAGCGGAAAGTCCCGAAGCATGAAGAATTGTGTGGGAAAGGATTTTGGCTTAATCCGGGTGATTAATAAACCTTTACCATTCAAGGGAAAGATTGGCGGTACAGTAAGTGATAAATATGATTATATAAAGCAATGTCTAAAGAGCTCGAACTGGCCCAAATCCATCGTGATTGATGATGCGGGATATCTCATTACCGGACAGTTCATGGATGGGCACAGCACGACAGGGAAAGGGAACGCAGTGTTCGGGCTATACAATCAGCTGGCGGACGATTTTTATCGCCTGATTAAGACCATTCAGGATGATGTTCCGGAAGACCGGATTGTGTATGTCATCATGCATGAGGATACCAATGATTATGGGGACATCAAGCCCAAGACAATTGGAAAACTTCTAGACGAAAAGGTGTGTCTCGAAGGGTTGTTTACGGTAGTTCTTCGCTCAGTAAAAAGTGACCGTTATATATTCATCACACAGTCGCGTGATGGGGCAGTAAGCAAAGCGCCGGATGATATGTTTGAAAGTGTTGAGATTGATAATGACCTTCTCCTGGTGGATGATACAATCCGGGAGTATTACGGGATACAGAATCCCAAGAACTTAAAGGAGGACAAGCTGAATGATTAAGAAACCACAAGGATATGACGAGGCAGCTGCCTATACTGGCGAATCACAGCAGCTGCCAAAAGGGAAGTATGAATGCATCATCAAGCAGGTGGTAGTCCAGGAATCAAAGAACGGGAACGCGCAGTTCGTAATCCTGTTTGATATCCTGACAGGTGAGCATAAGGATTTTTACCAGAAACTGTTTGACGCCGAGAAGATCCAGAACCCTTCCAGCGCCAAGTGGAAAGGTGTGTTCAAGCAGAACATGGACGGGAAGGGCCTGTCCTGGTTCAAAGGAATCATCACGTCCATTGAACGCACAAACAATTTCACGTTCCAATGGGATAAAGAGAATAATGAAAAGACGTTGATTGGAAAACGGTTCGGGGGTGTATTCCGGCGCCGGCAGTATGAGGCAGAGAATGGGAACCGCCCAATCGTAACGGAACTGTTCCGCATACGCAGCGTTGCAGGCCTCGCTGAGGCGGAAGTTCCAGAGGATGAGATGCTTCCGGATAGACCGGTACAGAAGCCCATCCCAGCCACTGCCAGTGTAGCAGGGGATGGCTTCATGAACATTCCGGATGGGGTGGAAGATGAAGGGATACCGTTCATGTAGTTACGACCCGGAGTTGTTCCGGAAGGTTAGGGAAGGTGTCTCAATGCGGCAAGTAGTGGAATACTGCGGTATTCAGGTGAATCGGAAGGGGCTGTGTTTATGCCCCTTCCACCATGATACGGATCCCAGCCTTAGGATATATCCGGATGGGAAGGGATTTTATTGTTTTACCTGCGGGACAGGCGGGGACCAGATTAAGTTTACAGCGTTGTACCGGGAAATCAGCAACACGGATGCCGCCAGGGAGCTGGCTGCGGCCTTTGATATCCCTATCAATGTGCCAGTGACATACCGGGAAAAGCGGGAGGCGGAGAAAATACAGCGCAGGCGGCGGGAACTGACGGCTTTCATAAAGCGGTCAAGGATGTACCTGACAGTTTACCGTGGGCTACTTTGCATGGCAGTCCGTGAGCGTAATGAGCATTTCTGGGAAGGACTGGGAAGTTTATCCCGCGTGGAATATCTGCTTGATTGTCTGGAGCAGTGTCCAGAAGAACTATTTGCAGACAAGAAGGCGGTGAAAAAGATTGGAGAAGTCGAAAGACGAATTGCTGACTGGCATGTCAGAATTGAGCCCGACGGAACCGTTTCCAGATGAAGTATTCTATCAAATATTTGAGATTGAGGACAATGTAGAACGGACCCAGTATATTGAGGCATTGCGGAATACTGCCAGGAGACTAAAAAGGGCGACAGAATTTAATAACGTCTATAAATCCTTTGTCCTAGATTATGCGCAGCGCCAGAAACAGACCGGGCAGAAGACAAAGTTTACGGACCAGCCACTGGAACTGGTCTGCGGTGAATGGACTGCAAATGACCTGGGAGTCAGGGCCGTCCATTATGATAAAAATGCAATGCCCATGCCGGTCGTTGCCTGCAGCCATCCGATCCTGCCGGTGGAGATATTGAAAAACGTGGATACTGCCCAGGAGCGCATTACGCTGGCCTACTTCAAGTCCGCCACGTGGCAGACTATCACAGTGGACAGGAGCGTGTGCGCCAATGCCAATAAGATTGTGGATACCCTGAGCCAGTTCGGTATAGAAGTAACATCTGACAATGCAAAGAACATGGTTCGCTACATATCTGAGTGTGTAGGGCTCAATCCTTTGACCCTCAACCCGAAGAAATCCATCAACCGCCTGGGATGGGTTGGAAACTCATTCACTCCCTACGCCGAGGATATCCGATATGAAGGAGATATGGACTATGAGGTTATTTTCCGGAATGTAAAGGAAGCAGGAAGTTTTGAGGCATGGAAGGATTTGTGTGCCGGCCTGCGGCAGAATATACCGCTTCGGATGATGATGGCGGCCAGCTTTGCTTCGGTGCTCCTGGAGCCGCTTAAGATCTTGCCGTTCGTCCTTCATGTCTGGGGGACAACCGGGACCTGTAAGACGGTAGCGCTGATGGTGGCCATGAGTATCTGGGGGAATCCCAAAATGGGCGGCCTGGTCAAGACCATGAACATGACAAAAAATGCCATTATGCGCAATGCTTCATTTTTGTGCAGCATCCCATTCGCGGGGGATGAGCTTCAGACCATTAAAGACAAATGGCAGGGAAACTTCGATCAATTGATTTATCAGATTACTGAAGGGGTGGACCGGGGCCGGGCGCGGGCCTATGGCGGAGTCGAGGAAACCAGGACCTGGAAGAACAGTTTCCTGTTTACTGGAGAAGAGCCGATAACCAAGGCAAATTCCGGTGGCGGCTCTAAAAACCGAGTAATTGAGATTGCAATAGACGGGCCGTTGGTAGATGATGGGCATCATGTCAGCAATGTAGTCCAGGAGAACTATGGGTTTGCGGGGAGGAAATTTGTGGAGTACCTACAGGAGCAGGAAACAGAAAAGGTTGTAGAACGTTACAGGGCAATCTTTGACGAGCTGTGCAGGTTGGATACAACCGATAAACAGGCAATGGCAATGGCATGTATCCTGCTGGCGGATGAGATTGCCGTGAAACTGTTCTTTACAGAAGAACAGGCGCTCCGTGTGGAGCAGGTAAAACAGTACCTGCAAAGTGCATATGAGGTCGATGTGGCAGAGAGGGCCTATCAGTCAGTCCTAAACTGGGCAGCAAAGAATCCAGTTCGTTTTGAGGACCCAAAAGCGCCTGATTCAACCAATAAGGGAGAGGTCTGGGGGAAGATTGATGGAGAGTTGCTGATTATCAACCGGGATGTTTTGCTGGAATATCTAGACCAGGGAGGGTTTGACTATACAGCTGTCAGCAGGAAATGGAATGATAAGGGGTATCTAAAGAGAACCCCGCAAGGGAAATTTATACATAACACAAAGGTGTATGGAATCAAGTCAAGTTATATAAAACTTATTCTGCCACAGGATGACGACGATACGGATCCGAATGGATTTATGGTGATTGATGGGGAGCAGGAGAGGCTTCCATTTGATTAGATAGGGGGGGTCCAACCAGTCCAACCATGCAATTTTTTTAGGTTGGACCCTGAAACCCGCATAAAATAAGGCTTTTTTATATACAGTCCAACCAGTCCAACTAGTCCAACCAGTTTAATATATCTCGTATGGAGAGAAGAAAAGTTTGTATAAAATTTAACAATATAATTCTACTCTAAAAATATACAGTTATGCAACCGGATTTTAGGTTGGACGGTTGGACCATACGTAAAATCAAGGGTTTCCGGGCCTAATCTGGTCAAAAACCCGGTTGGACGACCTTGAAAAATGGTTGGACTGTAAGCAAAATAGGAGGATATCATGAGCAATAAAAGTACGGGAACCCAATTTGAAAAAGAATTTGCTGATATCCTGGCGGACCACTGGTTCTGGGTACATCTTTTTCAGGATAACAGGAACGGACAGCCATGTGATGTGATTGCAGCCAGAAATGGCCATACATATCTGTTTGACTGTAAGGACTGTCAGGGGGACTATTTCCTGCTCAGCAGGATGGAGGAGAACCAGTATAATGCCATGCGGCTGTTTGAGATGACGGGAAACAGCCGCGGCCGGTTCGCAGTCCGGTTTGGGCCAGGGGAGATATATCTGATAGGATACTGGCAGCTGAAAGCCTTGCAAGATCAGGGAGTGAAGCGATTTGACCGGAAGGACTGCCAGGTGTATGGAGAGGATTTCTTTTCCTGGCTCGATGAAAAAGACAGGGAAGATGGATGGAGTGATGAGGATGAAGGTGGTAATTGGAAGTGAGATACGGATAAAGGATGCAGAAAAGCCGCTGTATGACTGGTGCAGCGAAAACCTGATCCTGCCAAATCCGGAATATATAGACCGGACCCGCAGGGGCTTGTGGACAGGAAACACACCACGATACCTATGGCTTTACCGTGTAGAGGGCAGTGACCTGGTCGTACCGGTCGGCGTAGGGAAGCAAATCAGGCAGTTCGTAACGCCGGAAGATACGTTTGAGATACAGCTTGCCGATAACGGATACATAGAGTATTCAGGGACAATCCCTCTGTATGACTATCAGGAACCGGCAGTTAAGGTAATGAGCCATAAGAACTGCGGAATCCTACAGAGTCCATGCGGCTCCGGTAAAACACAGATGGGCATTGCCCTGGCGGCTGCATTATCACGCAGGACCTTATGGATTACGCACACGCAGGACCTGCTTACCCAGTCCTATGACAGGGCAGTCCAATACTTCCCCCGGGAAACGCTGGGAAAGATAACGGCGGGGAAAGTACGCATAGGCAGCCATATGACATTTGCAACGGTTCAGACATTGTGCAGGCTGGACTTGTCCCTATATCGGGACAGTTGGGATGTAATCATTGTTGATGAGTGCCATAGGCTGGCCGGTACACCTACGCAAATGACCATGTTCTACCGTGTAATGAACAGCCTGGCGGCTAGATATAAATATGGCCTGTCAGCTACGGTACATCGATCGGATGGGATGATCAGGAGTACATTTGCGGTGCTGGGACCGGTGGAATACCGGGTGCCGGATGAGGCAGTGGCTGATAAGACAATGAAGGTACGGATTGTGCAGCGTGATACCGGAATTGAGATCAGTCGGTACTGCCTGGATACGGATGGGACATTGGATTATGGAAAACTTATCCCGTATCTGACAGGCAACAGCCAGAGAAATGAGATGATTGTGAAGGACCTCCTCAACAACGCGGTGTGCTGGAACCTGGTTTTGTCTGACCGCCTGGAACATCTCAGGACCCTCATGGATCTTCTGCCGGAGGAATACAGGCTGTTTGCCGTAATGATTGATGGTAGCATGACAAGCAAGACAGGCAGGGCTGCCAGGGAGAAGGCAATTGAAGATATGCGGAACGGGAAGAAGCATTTCCTATTTGCCAGCTATTCCCTGGCCAAGGAAGGACTGGATATACCGCGTCTTGACCGGTTATACATGACCACACCTAAAAAGGATTTTGCGGTGGTCACACAGAGCATTGGAAGGATAGCAAGGGTATTTCAGGGTAAGGGCGATGCAATATGCTATGACTATGTGGATGATATCCAGTTCTGCCAGAATCAATACAAGCGCCGTCGAGCGCATTACAAGAAGGCGGGGTGCATCTTATGACCACAAAAGGGCAGATAGAACGAGATAAAGAAAATGGGAAGCTTGTAAAAGGCGTGTTCTGCGATACATACAACTTTTACTTGAAGTATCACGGAAAACCTATGGAGCCTGGCACGTGGGACGGAGCGACGAGGGATTTTGCTGATATCATGGGGAAGTACAATGGAGCACCGATTTGCGGCAGGCTGATGCTGGCTACCTTCTCACAGCTGGAGGAAGAGACACGATGGATAGGGTAAAAGAAAAAAAAACAACCGGAATCCCCGGTCTACATCTGCAGCGAGTGCGGCAGGGAGATAAGCGGGGACCATGTGCATATCAAGACAAGGCGGCGGACGGAGCTGCACATACACTTCGGATGTATGCCGGGAAAGCAAGTTAGAGGACCGGAGGTTAAATAATGCAAAGAAAATACATCCATTACGAGCGCCCGGATATAGCGGGACTGTATTACCGGGAAGGCAATGTATATTTTGAAAACCTGGACAGTAAAAACGGGAAGATAGTCAGAATAATATTTCCCGGGCAAGGACGAACGAGGGACCTTGTAAAAAAATCTCTGGAGTAGAAACCAGATAGGCAATAAAAAAGAGCAGAGAGCAGATAACGCAAGAGAGCGCAACGGGAGCGCCATGCCAAAGTTGGACGGCAGCCGGGGCCGTTGATTGGGCCAAAGCCAAAGCTGGGAGCCAGTACCGGCAATTAAAAAATCGATATTTCTAGTAGGATGACGCGAATGAAACTAATAATCAAGGTAGAACATGAAATTTCCCCAGATTTGAAGAAATGCACATATGGGGGAGACTTCTGGGGGAAGGATGTATGTCGCTATCACACACATAGGGATAGGACGCATGGTAGAAAGGCTCCTAAGGAAAGAAATGTACCGAAGTGTAACTTATTTGATTGCTGGCTTGATGGTGAGTACCAGAAGTGCCCGCAGTGCATTAAGGCATCGGAAATAGCTGCTATGAATAATTAAATTTTGAGAAAGGACTGTAGCAAATGAAAATTCAAAAGGCCATAGAAATTGTTAGCAGAAAAACAACAATCCCTAAAGATGGCGAAAGTTTTTCTGATATAGAGGAGGCGTATAAAGTCGCTATAGCATCTATGCAAAAGGATATTTACAAGAGGTGTACATATGATAAGGGATTTTATCCCTGTCCCAATTGCGGCACATCAACGACAGAAGATTGCGTAAGCACGGGTCACTGCTCTACTTGTGGACAGGCGATAATTCACTAGGTTAACATTTTCGGAAGGAGCAACATGAGGTATGTGATATGGCTGTCTGATAACAAACTGACAGATTATAAAAAAGATTATGAATGTACATACGGTTATTGGACTGGGAAAAATTACACCGTTTGCGGAGAGTTATTCCCGGTAGCTGAAAGAAAAATAACGAGTAGAACAAAGGTGTATAGTAGCAAAGCTATGGCAGAGAGAGGTCTTAATGCTTGTCTGAAACGTGGCTATGCGTATGTTATTGACGGAGAAGTTAGATTGTTGAATTAAAATCCGGGATGACGGAGAAGGAGTAAGCTGTGGGATTAAGATTGGTCAGTGCAGACGCCGTCAAGGAGGTAATCTGCAAATACGAGAACCGCAATATCCAGAAGACTATGGTGTGGGAAGTGGAGAAACTTACAGGAGTGTTAGCAACAGATAAGCAGATGATGGAGATTTTAGGCGGCGAAAATATTTCGCTAGATTAAAATTTAAGGGAGGTATGGCATGCCAGAAGATTGCAAAGAAAAATTTCCGAATTGCATATACGTTGAGAGAAATGCTGAAATTTCGGCTGAGAACCAACAGTTAAAGAGGGAGATTTCAAAACTAAAAGAAGAACTACAGGTTATAAATTCTGATAAAAAGGATTTAGAGAACTTGATTATTAAGCTAAATATGCGTATGTATTTGGGTTATTAAACTGACATAAGCAAAAAAGTGATAAGTTTACGCATAAAAGGAGGGAAAAGGGATGGCAAGACCAAGGAAACGGGACGAGGATAAGGTCATCCGGCAGAGCGTGAGCATGGACCCGGAGCAGCTCCGGCAGGTGGTGGCCTACTGCCAGGCGCATGAGCGTACAATCGCCTGGGTGATTAAAAAGGCGGTTGCTGCCTTCCTGGCAGGCCAATCGGAAAATGATAAAGTTGCGAAAGTTTAATAAGCTTACGCAACAAAACTGATATTTTGAAAAGGAAGGATGGGAAATGTTTCGTGCGAGATTGTACGCTTTATGCGCGCACATATATTACATGCTGGGAATGTACCACGCCAGGAGATATCATAGGAACCACAGAAAGTTTTGTTACTGGTATAAGAAATTTGAGGAGATGGATGCAGATTGAAACGAAGTGATAAGCAGTCCAAGGTCAGCCGCATCGACCACAGCAAGGCCCTGGCAGCCCAGGCAGACGAGGTTATCAAAGAGCGTATCCGGACGGCTCCGGCCTATATGTACACCAGCCTGTGTCCGGTTCCAGAGCTGCGCCAGCCGCCGAAGGGAGTGATACGATATTATGAGACAGTGCTACATAGACAACGGGCGTCACGGGTGTGATGGCCAGCGCAACAACAAGGGCAGGATACGGTACGGGTGCTGGGCGTGTCCGTATCTAGACGCGGGAGGAGGTGATGCCGGTGAAACAGACAGAAGCACTGGAAGAAGTGGCAAGGCTGGCCGCAAAGGAAGCGGTCAAAGAACACGAAAAACAGACACAGAGAAATAAGCGCACAAAGATTTTCCAGAATACCAAAAAGCTGATGGAGAATTATAATAGAATTTGTCAGAGTGTGAAGGAGGGCGTTGCTGAACTTTCTGATATGGACAACAGGGAAGAACTGGAGGAGTTCACTGAGGAAGATATTTTCATCAACAGCATCCTTAAAAGCAAGCTCCGGAGCATTGTCATGATAGGCCACATAGACAAGTGCCTGAAGCTCCTGGAGGATGAGGAGTGCCGGAAGAATACACATGAGAAGTATTTGGCATTCAAATATAGATACTTAGATGGTATGGAGACCGATGATATTGGAGAAATTTTAAATTGTTCGGATAGAACGGCCAGACGATGGATAACGGAGCTTACAGGGATACTAAGCATATATTTGTTTGGGGCGGATGCGATTATGCTTGATTAAGGCCTTGACAAACTGCGTCAAAATGATGTCCTTGATAAGTCCTTTTAGACAATTTATAATTGTAGTATGCAAAATTGGATGAAGCGGAAAGCTGATTGGTTTTGCATCCTCCCCATTTAAGCAACGGCTGCCAGGTATCACAGCCTGGTGGCTGACTAACCGGTATTGTGTAATCTCTCATAAGACAGACCTGTACTTTCACGGGACAATGCCGCAGGGTACACAAGCGGTGAGGTATCTGGTTTTATCCCCCATGACGTTTTCCAGATACGTTGATTTTTCTCCTTTGGATGAGTCCCTGCCAGTGCGGCGGGGACTCATGTTTAATTGTGGAAGGTGGTGAGTTTGATTGGCGTTGACACAAAAACAGAAATTGTTTATTGATGAATATTTAATTGACTTGAATGCCACTCAGGCCGCCATCCGCGCAGGATACAGTCCACGCAATGCGGACAA
>OGSS01001665.1_pt1 | contig 12981 bp, 11 predicted proteins | sample 1553591 | NCBI WGS metagenome assembly OGSS01 (sample SAMEA2580061, study PRJEB22360) | human gut metagenome | biome: human gut; feature: human-associated habitat; material: faeces | place: Denmark | collected 2008/2010
CCGATAAACTCCTTAAAAAAGTTGGTGAAATGGCTCTGGTCTGAAAATCCGGCCAGGGCCGCTGCTTCCACAGGCGGTATGCCCTGTTCAAGGAATTTTTTTGCCTTGTCCAGGCGGATGGTCTGGAGGTAGCGGTAAGGGGAAACGCCCACCTGCTTTGTAAAAGATCGCAGCAGATAGGACTTTCCAAAGGTGGTCATGGACAGCAGTTCATCCAGGCTTATATTTTCTGAAAAATGTTCCTCCATATAGGTGCACAGGTTTTGGATGCGGTCGTCGGGCCTTGATATATCCTCCTCCATAAATGGAGCGGCATACTCCTGGAGAACCTGATCCAGAAGAAAGAACAGGGCTTCCTCCTTCTCAAGCCTTGAGGCCCGGCGCAATATGGCGCTGTATAAGTCGGATACGGACTGGGTTATGTCGCTGCGGTACACCACGTTCTGGGTAAAGCGCGGGATGAATTCCCGGCCGGTGATTTCTCTTACCGCCTGTTCCATGACAGAGGGCTCGATGTTGACGGCACGGTAGTCCAGCGGTTCCCCGTCTATGGGGGCGCAGTAATGGTTGTCCCTGGGATTGAAGAGAATCAAATCCCCGGCGCTGACATCATACTCTTTGTTCCGGCACCAGAGGTGCCTTTTGCCGCCTTCCACAAAGCCAATAACGTAATATTCGTGGAAATGATTGGGGAATTTCTGAACGACCCCGCTCAGATTGTAGGCTTCTATCTTAAGGTCCTTATCATAATAGACCCGGCGCTGTTCCTGCTCTTGTATCATTTTGCTGCTCCTTTAAAACTGCTTTTCTGCTATTTTAACACATTGGAGAGGGAAAATCTTGCAAGATATTACACCAGAACGGATGGAATTTTGCCGTTTGATTTTGTTTTTCGGGAATACAGGCGCAAAAAAAAAGAAGAATAGCTTCACATGGCGCCATGCGTTCTATTCTTCTTTTGCCGTCTCTTTTACTATTTTCAATATATCATTGGGCGAACAGTCCAGACAATCGCACATTTTGGCAAGAATGGTAAGGTCAACGCGGGATACCTTGTTCTTGCAGTAATTATTGAACTGAGTTCGCTGCAAACCGCATTTTTCACAGACAAAATTTTTACTTTTCTCTTTTTCCTTCAGCAGACGCTCCAAATCAATCTCAATATGCATACCATCCCCACCTTTCCACATAAGTATATTCCTGGATGTATTGAAATATAAGCTGTATTAGCGTACAATATGTATCATAATACAGGTGAGGGGTGTACAAGAAATGAGAAAAAGACTGATGCATGCATCGCTGGTTCTGATGGCCCTTTGCATATATCTGCAGTGGGGAAGGGGCGTGTCGGTGAAGAATACCATATCTTCCTCCCAGGATGGAAAGAGGACAGAACACATGACAATAGTGGCCAATAAGCTCTACATTGGGGATAAGGAGGAATTTGCCCGGAAGATGATTGAAACGTGTATCAATAATGAATTCCGTGATGTGCGGTTCAGCTATGACATGGGATATCCGGTGGAGATAAGCATGGATGTATATACCAATGAGACATCCTGGCGGCGGGGCACCCGGTGCTTTGAGGTGCTGTTTGCCCAGCCGGAGGAGGACCGGTACCGGTATAATGTGAAGGATGACTGGGAACGGTTTGTGATGACGGTAAAATAAGGTCCGGTGAAACAGATTGTTAGGATAGGATGACTGCGGCAGATTATGTCTGGGCGGCCATCCATTTTTAATTTCGCATCATGCACATAAAACTTGCAGATTAATAAATAAAAGCTTGACATTGGTAATAACAATATGCTATTATCAAAAATAGATAATATCAATTTAAAGAACGGGGGAATTATTTATGAAAGGTACGGATACGATTGTTCAAAGCTATGATATCAAACTGACTTCCAAAACACGGTATGGTTATGGGGCCGCGTCCATTGCAGATACCATCATACTTGATTTTGTCAGTGCTTTCTTTCTGTTTTTCCTGACAGATATCGTAGGAATCAATCCTGCTATGGCGGGAAGCGTAGCATTTATTTCAATCTTTTGGGATGCAATAACAGGGCCGGTTATTGGCGGCATAGCGGACCGTACAGAGGCGAAAGGAGGGAAATACAGAAGGGTTATCATGATTTCTATTTTGCCAGTATTCATATGTACCATCCTGATGTTTCTTAAAGTGCATTTTGGCAGCGCTGGCATATTCATCTATTATTTGGTGGTATCAATGATGTATTATACTTCCTATTCGCTTTTTAATATCCCATATATGGCATTGGGAAGTTCACTCACATCCAACGAGACTGAAAAGACAAAATTATCCGGTGTACGTCAGTCCTTTGGCTTTGCCGGAGCTTTGTTCTCAGGCGCGATTCCTGCTGTTCTGATTGACAGCTTTCAGGCAGCCGGACTTCAGCCGGATTGGTCTTACACCATTACTGCTGTGATTCTGGGCCTGTGTTCGGCATCCACGATTTTCATTACCTGGATAAGTACGAGAGGAAAGGAACTTAATTTTCATGAAAACGCGGAAAAAAAGAACTCCCCGGGCACGTTGAAAGATATTTTTAAATGTAAGTCATATATCATTCTGCTGTTGTTTTCCCTTGTGTTTTACATAGGTTATTCCATGATGTGCGGAGGAATTATGTATGTGATTAAGGGCATCCTGGGATTGTCGGAAGGGGCCTCTAGCGGTATTTTCATTACACTTGCAGCAAGTGGAATCATGATTTGCGCCTTTCTCACAAAGATGGCGGAAAAATTTGATAAAAAGGCTGTGTGCACTGCCACCATTGTTTTTTCCACCATTGCTATGCTGGGTACCAGAATATGGGGAATCAATTCTCTGTTAGGGTTTGGAATATATATTGTCATGATTAATGTCAGCTTTTCCGGTTTTCTTATGTTTATATTCAACTTTCTGTATGATGTGGTGGACATTATAGATTTTAAGACGGATAAACGGACCAGCGGAACCGTATGCGCATATTATTCCCTTGTAATCAAGCTGGGAAAGGCCGGGGCAATGCAGCTGATTGGAATTTTACTGGTCAGGGGAGGTTATGATGCTGCGCTGCCGGTTCAGTCTGGTTCCAGCGCCAAGGCAATTTTGAATGTGATGACACTTTGGCCGGCAGCAGCTTTTTTGATTTCTTTGGTTTTGCTTGGGGTCTATCCAGTTTCCCGCAGACGTATTGCCGCCCTGCAGAAGGCGAAAACGTTAAAGCAGGCAGGGGAGGCATATGAATCGGATGAATTTAAAAAATTATTATCATAAAAGGAGGTATTTTAAATGAAGGAAGGAACAGTAAAGATGGTACAGCTTAAGGAAGGAGGAAAGGTTTATACACGGACAGTGGGAGAAGGTTTCCCTATTCTTCTGCTTCACGGAGGGCCAGGGGCAAATCATATATGCTTTGAGATATTTGAAAAGTATGTTGATTTGCAGAAGTTTTCACTGATATATTATGACCAGCTGGGGTCTTCCCATTCAGATAAAATAACAGATGAATCCCTTCTTTCATTCCCCCGCTTTGTGGATGAAGTTGAACAGGTCAGAACAGCGCTGGGGCTGGAGCGGTTTATCCTGCTCGGCCATTCATGGGGCGGCATGCTTTGCATTGATTATGCATTGAAGTATGAAAAGGATGGCCATTTAGCGGGCCTGGTTATTTCCAATATGGTGGACAGCGGCAGGCATTATCTGGAATATCTGGACCATGTGAGAAAGATAAATCTGACTCCTGAGGAATATGATTATATGACTGAGACGGAAGCAGCGGGAAAAGAAAGTGATGCACATTACCAGGAGCTGGTGGAGAAGCTGAATTGCGCATGTTTATGCCGTCTGGAAGTCCAGCCTGACTTTTTAGCGCTGCCCAATGTGCCGGATAAGAAAGTTTATCATCATTTCCAGGGAGACAATGAATTTGTAGTTACAGGAGATATGCTTTACTGGGACAGAAGCAGTGATATAGGAAGCATACAAACAAGAACACTTTGCATAGGAGCCAGATATGATACCATGAACCCTGACATTATGCTTAAGATGGGGGAGGAACTTAAAAATGGGTATACCTACATATGTCCAGATGGCTCACACCTTTGTTTTTGGGATGACAGCGAGCACTATTTCCAGGCCCTTAACGAATTTATGGATACGCTGAGCGATTGATGTCCAATAAGTTGAATGATTAATTACAGGCTATGTCCTTGCTGTGAAAGCCGGATGGTTTCAGAATGATGGAATCTTCCGGTTTTCATTTTTGCATGTTGGATTGTTACGTATTCCATGGTGAGAGAATCCTGAGATTTGAATTAAACAATAGAGTATGGTAAAATGTGTTAGAGCATGTATCTTATACAGGGAGGAACCGGATGAATGAAGGGGAATAACTCTACAGCCGTGGAAATAATTGTTGAAACATTAAAACAGTCCATACAGCAGGGCACATTAAATCCTGGGGATAAGCTTCCAACTTTAAAACAGATGGAAGAAATATATTGTGTGAGCCGGATTGTAATTAGGGAAGCGATCAAGGTATTGGAGGGACAGGGTCTTATTTACAGCAAGCAGGGAAGCGGCATCTATATAACAGAGCACAGCGCTTTGCCGGAGCCCTCAAAATCTCTTGGCAAGGAATATGCCTTTTCAGATATATATTCCCTGTTTAAATTTATCTATGATTATGCTGTCTTTGAATTAAAGAAACAGGATGATTTGTCGGAGATATCGGAGCTGAAAAAGCTGAACCGGGAATTGATAGACAGCTATCCAAAACTGACAAACCATCAGAAATTTACATATGAGACAACCTTTGGCATACGGTTAATCCGGCTTTCAAAAAATGAGCTGGCCTATGATTTTTATTTGATGCTCATAAAACCGCTCAGCCATGTGGATTATCTGACCGTGACAAACAGCGCTAATTATTTGGAGATTTTAAAAATAGATGAGAATTTGATTCAGGCCATTTTAGACCGGGATCCCTATAGGGCGAGTTTTTTGGGCGGTGAACGTACACTGAAAACAATCAGTGGACTGAAGGACAAGGAAGCTATATTTAATAAGAAATATAAGGTATTTGTTCCGGAATAAAAATGTGGAATACAATGTGAAAACGGGAGGGAGGGCATGATGGTGATTGAATTCTTAAAAGAGGAAAAGGTAAACAGCAGCTTAATCCAGGGAATCCTGGATTTCAGAGCTTCCCACCCGGTCAGGGAGGAGGACCGGGGCAGGATACCTGTGCCCCGGTACCTGTATTATGGAAAGGATGTATGGGAGCAGGCCATTGCAGCCCTTTTGTGCGGCCAGAACCTGCTTCTGGCAGGGCCGAAGGCGACGGGAAAGAACATACTGGCCCAGAATCTGGCGGCAGCTTTTGGCAGGCCGGTTTGGGACATCTCCCTTCACGTTAACATGGACGCATCCGGCCTTATAGGAACAGATACATTTGAAAACGGAGCCGTTGTGTTCCGGCCGGGGCCGGTGTACCGCTGCGGAATAAACGGGGGCTTTGGAGTCCTGGATGAAATCAACATGGCCAGAAACGAGGCCCTGTCCGTGCTCCATGGAATTCTGGATTTCAGGCGGACCATAGATGTGCCGGGCTACGATGTGGTGCATATGGACCAGGCAACCCGGTTCATTGCCACCATGAATTACGGATATGCAGGTACCAGGGAGCTCAATGAGGCCCTGACTTCCAGATTTGCCTGCCTGCAGATGCCGGCCATATCCGGGGAGAACCTGGAGAAGCTCATAAGCCGGGAGTATCCTGGCCTTAAGAGAACGTATGCCAGGCAGTTTGTCCAGCTGTTCCTGGATATAGAGAGAAAATGCCAGAGCGCCCAGCTCTCCACCCGCCCTCTGGACCTCAGGGGACTGATGGATGCTGTCCGTCTGATGGAGAGGGGGCTGGATGCGGGCTTTGCCCTGGATATGGGGCTTACCAACAAATCCTTTGACCCATATGAACAGACCCTGGTCCGGGATTTAATCAGGGCAAGAATTCCTAAAAAACTGGAAAGGGAGAAGCTGTTTGCAGACTGATATTAAAATGCAGGAATACGACGGAGAGGAGCGCCGGGCCCTCAATATGATATGGACTGCGGCAGAGGACTATTCCTTCCAGCCGGATTTTATGGCCTTTGACCGGTATGGAAGGGCAGACCTTTACCTCAACAGCATTATCGGTTATGTCCACAGATGGTATGATGCCGGAAAGATGTCTGAGATGTTTGAGGCATTTCAGGGCACAGCGCTTCAGGATATCTATGATACTATATTCTGGCTCGGCCTGGAATGCGGCGCTTATGAGAAGGAGCGGGAAGGGCGGCCTGTGCTGGTGGAGCTTCGCAGGGAATACTGGGCCCAGGTATTGGAGGAATCCAAATGGTCTGCTCAGGAAAAGCTGGTCCAGTCCCTTCAGACGGGCTGGGGCAGGCTGGTGCTGGGAGAGAAGCCCGGGGTGACGCCATGGGAGCGGGGGATTTTGTCCGGCCTGTCGTTTGACGGAGCGGCTGACACCGATGAAATCGTGGAGCGCGTTTCCGGCATACTGTGGGAATATTTCCGGTTTGACTGCCGTTCAGAACAAAAGAGAAAAGAAAACAGAAGACGGATAAAGGGGATGCTTCGGCCATTTCGATTTGTCCGGCCTGCCCACGGCGTGATTGTCAGGAATACGCTTCATGAGCGCGGACAGGAGTCCCATGAGTCCGGCGGCGATCCATGTGAAAACTCCGGAAAGGCCCATAAAAGACCTTCCGGTGCAGCCAAAGGTGTTTGCTTCTGGCTGGAGGCATCTTCCAAGCGGCGGGAGGATGCGGTCCGTTCCTATATAGATGCCTGCTATGGCGTTTCCATGTACGGAGAAGGACAGAACCAGGCTATCCGGCATATGCTGTGCACGGGATGCCACAGCACCTGCGGCCTCCATTTTACCAGGGGAGAGAAATTCCGGCAGGCCCCGGACCGGGGGGAATCGGCCAGGCAGCTGTGGGAGGCGGCGCAGCAGAGAAAAAAGAACAGGGAACAGTTTGAAAAGAACCGGTCAGAGTACGAGAACAGCATACGCCGTCTGATGGAGCAGATTCAAAATACCCTTCTGGTGGACTTGCAGCCTGTACCGGAGATAAGCCGGCAGGGTAAGCTGGTGGGGGAGGCGGTCTGGCGGGCCGTGTATCTGGAGGATGACCGGATATTTTTGAAAGTTTCAGAGGAAGAACGGCAGAATATTTCCGTGGATTTGATGCTGGACGCGTCTGCTTCGCGTATGGGACATGAGGCTGTTATAGCTGCGCAGGGATACGTGATTGCCGAGAGCCTGACCCGCTGCGGCATACCGGTCCAGGTATATTCCTTTTCCACCATACAGAATTACACGGTGTTTCGTATCTTCCGCGGATATGGGGAGAAGGATAAGAATAAAAGCATCCTTGACTATGTGGCGGCCGGATGGAACCGGGATGGTCTGGCCTTCAGGGCAGCGGGCCATTTGGCGGAACAGTCACCCTGTGAGAAACGCCTGCTCATCGTTCTGACAGACGCCAGCCCCAATGACGAACAGCGGATGGCGCCTGTTTCCGGTTCAGTGCGGGGAAAGGAGTACTCAGGGGATGCAGGCATTGAGGATGCGGCCATGGAAGTGCGGCAGCTTAAAAAGCAGGGAATCAAAGTGATGGCTGTATTCTACGGCCTGGACAGAGACCTGAAAGGCGCCCGTAAAATATACGGAAGCAGCTTTGTCAGAATCAGGGAGATGGGACAGCTTGCGGATACGGTTGGGAATATGCTGACCGGCCAGTTACGGTCCGGCCGGTAGCAGAAGACGAATGAGAGGGGATATCCCGGAGCCTGTCAGGCTTTCAGGATATCCCTGTTTTGAGCATTATGGTATGACAAGAACCTGCCCCACGTAAATCAGGTTGGGGTTTGCTATTCCATTGGTAAATACCAGGCCGGATACGCTGGTGTCAAAACGGTTTGCAATGGCAGAGAGGGTATCGCCGCTTTTCACCTGGTATATGATGGCGCCGGGAATATCCGGAATTTCCAGAAGCTGTCCCCTGTAAATCACATTTGGATTGGAGATATGGTTCAGTGCTGCCAGCTGACCCACTGTGGTGCCGAATCTTTTGGAGATGCCCCAGAGGGTGTCGCCGCCCTGTACCCTGTAGGTGAGAAGGACGCCTATGCCGCCGGGAGATGGTTGGGGCTGGGGTTCCTGGGAGATAATGAACATGGAGTCCTTAAAAAAGTCCATGTCCACATCGCCATTTACCCCCGGCACCTGTCCCCTGTCCGAGTACTGGAACCCGTCCCAGGTGTCCCATGGGCCTGTGCTCTCCGGCTGGTTTACATCGTAGTCAGCCACCCACAGGGGGTAGGAAGAAAAATCACTGCTCCACAGGTATGCGGCATTGTAGGAGTCCGTATATAAGGCAGGGCCATATCCCAGAAGGCTGCCCAGGGTTTCCATGAAAGCCAGGCCGATGGCATTGATTTCCCGGGTGCTCAGATCCGGGAAGGATTCAAAATCCATGGCCGGGTAACAGTCCATCTGCTTGTCCCGTATCAGGGAATAGAAAAATTCCGCCTGCTGTCTGGCCTGGAGGGTGTCGGCGGCAGTCACATAGTGATAGCAGCCGATTTTCAAGCCCGCATCCAGGGCCTTTTCGTAGTTGGATTGGAAATAGGGATCCACATATTCGGATCCCACACCGGTCCGTATATAGACCACCTGGATGCCGCCCGCCCGGACGGCCCGGAAGTCAATATCGCCCTGCCAGCTGCTGACGTCCATGCCCTGGTACAGGCGGGAAGCAGCAAGCGCAGGAGAGCACATGAAGCACACGGCAAAGATTAGGGACAGGATGATACCTGCTGCGCCTCGTAAATGTTTCATTGTCAATCCTCCTTAAAGGTAGAGTGTTAATAGGTACAATATACTATATGAAGAAATGAAAACAGCGGTGACAGGCCAGGGGGAATGTGCTAAAATGAAGGCAGCGGTAAACAGAGGGGAATATAAAGAGAAAGAGAACGGGGAAGATTAAGATGAAGGAAAATAAATATGACAATGAAATATTTTTTGAGAAATACAGCCAGATGGAGCGTTCTAAAAAAGGACTGCCGGGAGCTGGCGAGTGGGAGACGCTTAAGGCGCTGCTTCCTGATTTTCAGGGACAGCGCCTTCTGGATCTGGGCTGTGGTTATGGCTGGCACTGCATCTATGCCATGGAACACGGGGCAATTTCTGCCGTGGGCGTGGATATATCCGGTAAGATGCTTAAGGTGGCCAGAGAAAAGACAGAGGATTCCAGGGTACAGTATGTGAAATGCGCCATGGAGGACATTGATTTCCCGGAAGCATCCTTTGACGTGGCGCTCAGCTCCCTGGCATTCCACTATGTGGAAAGCTTCAGCCAGGTGGTGGATAAAGTGAGGGATGCGCTGGCTCCCGGTGGATATTTTGTGTTTTCTGTGGAGCATCCGGTATTTACTGCCTACGGGAGCCAGGATTGGTACTATGATGAAGATGGAAACATCCTCCATTTCCCAGTGGATAATTATTACTATGAGGGAAAGCGAAGGGCTGTGTTCCTGGGAGAAGAAGTAATTAAGTACCACCGCACCCTGACCACATACCTCAATACCCTTCTGACCCATGGTTTTGAACTCACCCAGGTGGTGGAGCCGCAGCCGCCGGAGAGCATGTTCCATATACCCGGTATGCGGGATGAGATGCGAAGGCCCATGATGCTGATAGTGTCGGCCAGGAAACGTTCCTGACCGTTTCCGGCAGGAGTTTCCGGCTTAAAAATGCAGTAGATAAGGAGTAGAACAATGAAATCACTTGTAATAGCAGAAAAGCCCTCTGTTGCCCGGGACATTGCCCGGGTTCTTAAGTGCGGGAAAAATATAAACGGCGCTATAGAGGGGGATCGTTACGTGGTTACCTGGGGACTGGGCCATCTGGTGACCCTGGCTGACCCGGAGGATTACGATAAGAAGTATAAGGAGTGGAAGATGGAGGACCTTCCCATGATGCCTGAGGTATTTAAGCTTGAGGTTATCAAGCAGACCTCGAAGCAGTACCAGGCTGTAAAGACCCAGATTTACCGCGGGGATGTGGGGGACATTATCATTGCCACGGATGCCGGAAGGGAAGGGGAGCTGGTGGCCCGGCTGATTCTGAAAAAGACAGGGTGCAATAAACCTATCCGGCGTCTGTGGATATCATCTGTGACAGATAAGGCTATCCGGGAGGGATTTGCAAACCTGAAGGACGGAAGGGAATACAATAACCTGTACGACGCAGCCATGTGCAGGGCAGAGGCGGACTGGCTGGTGGGCATCAATGCCACCAGGGCCCTGACCTGTAAATACAACGCCCAGCTCTCCTGCGGCCGCGTCCAGACTCCGACCCTGGCCATGATAGCAAAACGGGAGGCGCAGATACGCGCATTTGTGCCCCAGCCATACTTTGGGCTTCAGGCCGGAAAGGACGGGCTGGTCCTTACATGGAAGGATGCGGGGACAGGCAGCCACCGCTCCTTTGAGCGCGGCCGGATAGAGGGGCTGGCCCTGGAGCTTAAGGGGGAACCGGCTGTAGTGGCTGAGGTAAAGCGGACCCCTAAAAGGACCTTGCCGCCCCTTCTCTATGATCTGACGGAGCTGCAGCGGGATGCCAATAAGCGGTTTAACTACTCTGCCAAGGACACGCTGAACATTATGCAGCGCCTCTATGAGAACCATAAAGTCCTGACTTATCCCAGAACCGATTCCAGGTATCTGAGCGCAGATATTGTCCCCACCCTTAAGGAGCGTCTGAAGGCGTGCGCCGTCGGTCCCTATAAGACGCTGGCCGGCCGTCTGGTGAACCAGCCGTTGCCCGGGAAACTATTTTTTGTGGATAACAGCAAGGTATCAGACCATCATGCCATCATACCGACGGAACAATTTGTACAGATGGACCATATGACCATTGATGAACGCCGGATTTACGATTTGGTGGTGCGCAGGTTCCTGGCTGTGCTGTATCCGCCCTTTGAATATGATGAGACCAGCCTTGAAGCGGATATCCGGGGCCAGCGGTTCATTGCAAAAGGAAGAATTGTGAGGAGCCAGGGGTGGAAGGCTGCTTACGATACGGCTGTGGATGACGGGGAAGAGGAGGATGAGCCGGAGGTAAAGGACCAGCAGCTGCCGGACCTGAAGAAGGGGGATGTGTTAAAAGGCCTGTCCATTAAGGTGACAGAGGGCAAGACGAAACCGCCTGCCCCGTTTAATGAGGCGACCCTGCTCTCTGCCATGGAAAATCCTGTGGCGTACATGGAGACAAAGGATAAGGCCATGGCAAAGACTCTGGGGGAGACAGGCGGTCTGGGCACCGTTGCCACCAGGGCGGATATTATAGAAAAACTGTTTTCCAGCTTTCTTCTGGAAAAGCGGGGCAAGGACATCTATCTCACATCCAAGGCAAGGCAGCTCCTGGAGCTGGTGCCTGAGGACCTGAAGAAGCCGGAGCTGACAGCTGACTGGGAGATGAAGCTGTCGGGCATTGCAAAAGGAAGCCTGAAAAGGGGCGCGTTTATGAAGGACATCAGGGGATATTCCCAGGAACTGATCCGTCAGATTAAGACAGGGGAGGGGTCCTTCCGCCATGATAACCTGACCAACACAAAGTGTCCTGTGTGCGGAAAGCGGATGCTGGCTGTAAAGGGAAAAAATACGGAGATGCTGGTGTGCCAGGACCGGGAATGCGGCCACCGGGAGGTCATTTCACGCACCTCCAATGCCAGATGCCCTGTCTGCCATAAAAAGATGGAGCTCAGGGGCAAGGGGGATGCCCAGATATTTGTATGCAAATGCGGCCATAAGGAGAAGCTGAAGGCATTTGAGGAGCGCCGGAAAAAGGAAGGCGCCGGTGTGACCAAAAAGGACGTGGCCCGGTACCTGAACCAGCAGAAGAAGGAAGCCGGGGAGCCGGTTAACAATGCATTTGCCAAGGCGCTGGCAGGGATAAATCTGAAAAATAATTCTTGACAAGAAAGTTAGCCAATGCTAATCTATAGATGCAGTTAGGATACCCTGGTTTCTGTGGGCAGCAGGAAGCGGGAATACCTGGCTGCATATTTTAGAGAACGTAGTTAGTTTTAACTTACTTGATTGGGAAGAGGTTAAAATGCCTTTGACAATAGAAATGTAAAGGAGCTGAAGTGATATGCCATGGAAACAAAGAGAGGAGTCCTGCACGTGGCAGAAGGAGCGGGTCATCCAGGAACTGAGGAGCCAGGGGAAACGTATGACCAAACAGCGTATGGTCCTTCTGGATGTCATACTGAGTGGAAAGTGGAACTGCTGTAAAGAAATATACTACGAGGCGGCAAAGCGCGATGCGTCCATTGGTATGGCAACCGTGTACCGCATGGTATCTACCCTGGAGGAGATTGGCGTATTCAGCAGATGCTACCGCTACAGCCTGCCGGACCGTCCCTGCCCGTAAAAGCATGGTTGCGTGAAACAGGGAAAGGGTGGTATACTGTCTGTTAGAAATATTTATGGAAACTGCCGGAAAAGGAGTACTGGGAAATATGGAACGAGAGGTCAGTCTGGAGGAGATATCCGACGGGAGGTTATATGGTATCAATGATATGGTGAGGGCTGACAGCGGCGGCTGTGAAGGCTGTTCTGCCTGCTGCCGCGGCATGGGCTCATCCATTATACTGGACCCTCTGGATATGTTCCGCCTTACGGTGAGCCTGGGCATGACCCCGGAACAGCTTCTGGCCGGTCCCCTTGAGTTGAATGTGGCGGATGGTATTATCCTGCCCAACATCCGGATGACGGGCCGGGATGAGGCCTGTCCCTTTCTGAACAGAGAGGGCAGGTGCGGTATCCATTCTTACAGGCCGGGGTTCTGCCGGCTCTTCCCGCTGGGAAGGCTGTATGAGAACCGGTCC
>OGSS01001673.1_pt1 | contig 12899 bp, 15 predicted proteins | sample 1553591 | NCBI WGS metagenome assembly OGSS01 (sample SAMEA2580061, study PRJEB22360) | human gut metagenome | biome: human gut; feature: human-associated habitat; material: faeces | place: Denmark | collected 2008/2010
CGGAGCTATCGGAAGCCACGGCAAACTGATAAGTCATGCCACCTACGCACCAGTGCGCCACTAGTTCGGATTCTCCGTAACCCACCAGTTCCCAGCTTCCATATGTTTTGCCGTCAGATGAGCTTCTGCGCCATACACCTTTAGTAGCTGTTCCTGTACCATCGGTTAAATCCCAAGCTACGGAAACCGCATAATCGTAGTTTCCATTCCCCATATCCTGGGTTACCTGTTTCAGCTTAACCCCTGTAGCTTCTACCTTAGGATAGGCCTTCAGTGTATAGGTATAATCTTTCAATTTAGATTCATCCGGCTCCCCAGAGCCAAATACATTAAACGAAAGGAATTTCAGGTGTATAGTCTGACCAATATAGGAGGTCTTATAAGTGATACGCTGAAAAGCTGAATCCAAACGGGCAAAGACCGAGCCGCTATTGTGCGAAACGGCCTTTGTTCCATACTGCCCACGAATACAATCCGTAAGCTGATAATGCCCGTTATCCAACATAGTGGCCCCCTGATACGACAAGCATTCTCCGTCCAGCCAGCAGAGCGTATCCCCATTGGCTGCATTCAATGCGCTTCCTGATATCAGTGAGTCATTGATAGAGACCTCAAGGGTCGTTGAATCAGCGCTCACACCTTTTGACAACGTGCCAAATCTGGCCTCTCCTACGCATTCCCCCACACTGGAATAATTAGTACCATCGTCAGACCCCAAAATCGTGCATCCACCCCATCCATCTCCGCCTTTGGCGCCAATCCAGAGCTCATGCCCTGATTCAGAAAGTATATACGGTGGCCAGATAATCATCGGAGTTGTGTCCCCGGCCGGCACATCATACCGTACCAGAGGGCGTTTTACTTCTTCTGCCTTAATGGTCGGACTCTTATCCTGATCTCCCAGATTGACGGCCTTACCATTTACATAGTAAGTACCAGGCGGCATAGAAAAGGCCGTCAGCGTGATAATGCCGGTATTACTTTCTGTCACTGACTCAATCACTACCGGTTTTCTTTCAATGCCACAGCTTGCATCCGTGATAGTGACAATATCCCCCACTTCCAACAGACAATGACTCCAATCCAGCTTAAACGTATATTTATTCCTTCGGGTTTTTGCCTTTCTGGCTTCCTTTTCTGCCAGCTGGATAGCCCTTTTCTTGGTATAAATGTAGTGCGCCGACAGAGTAGGGGCCTGCCTGAGTCCAAATTCCTGAATGTCACTGTTCACTGCGTAACTGATGGTAGACGTTTCATAACCATTTGCCCGGTCAACAAATTCAACAGGGAAATAGTTATAGATATCGCTCGAATCCTTACGCTGATAACTTACCAACGCCCCGTTTGCCTGCGGGATAAAATGCTCTGCTGTCAGCTCCTCTACCACGTTCTTATTCGGTTTCCAGTCTCCGATAGTCCGGTCTTCCAGCGGAACAATCTTGAACGAATTATTGCTCCAGAACATAAAGGTATCCGTAAGGGAAGTAATTTCATTGATAACCTCGCGGGCGGTCTTGCTTCCACTTTCGTCCCCTGGAGTAGAGATAAGCAGGTCGGCGGCCTTGCAATAGGCCCTGTAGTTATCCAGCCCGATAATCTCCACGTTGGAGAGCCCTACTCTGTCCAGCACGTAGCGGATATAATCAGCCGGGTTCACGTCTACGCCGTCCCCGGTGTCCAAAAGTTTACCAGACACTTCAAAATTAAAATTAGGGAAATTAGGGGATTCCCCTAAATCCAGAACCCCCGCCACATAGGCAAGCCCGGCGTAGGATAACGCCTTATCGGGATGTTTGCCTGTCAGATAAGCCCATGGCGCCTGGTCCTGTGTGCCTTTAAAGAGATTAAAGTTCCACGCTGGGTATGTTTCTACGTCCTGATTTTTCCAGATTTGCTTTATACCGTTTATCTCGCCTTCACACAGCCCGATTATTGCAGCCACCGTGTAGGTGTAGTATTTTGTCCCCCCGCCGCCAAAGCCTCCCTTACCGTGTTGCTTATGCTTGTGCGCCTTAAAGTCGTCGTAGTAAAGTACATTCCCGGCGATACGGGTCGTGCCCAGAATCTCCGGAACAACTTCGCCATATTTGGCGGTAGATACTGAAAACTCTGAAACCTTATTGGCTCGGATAGAGCTGTGTCTGCCACCCAAAAGACCTCCAATGACTACCCCTCCGGCAAGCCATCCACCAACGCCCATTTACTCACCTCCCGTATATCGATACACCCCACGGAGACGACTTTCCCCGTGAGCATCCAGAAACATAACATCATTAAGCTCTGAAAGAATTACCCCTTGCCCTACCACGGCATGGCAGACAATACCTTTACCAACATATACTGCCCCATGGCTTATGCATCTGCCGTACTGGTATAAAAGCCAGTCGCCAGGTCGCATATCCGCATAAGGGACTTCCTCGCATATCATCTGCACATAATGCAGGAACCATTCCTCGCTATGGTGTAAGTGCCACATGTTGGAATATGGCGCCACATAGAAACTATCCTTCTTCATCAGACCTGCATCTTCCAGTGAAGCAAGGAGGAGCATCCCGCAATCCACGCCTTTCCCTTTAACTTTGGCCTGATTGACGTGAGGCGTACCAAGCCAGCCAATAGCGGCACGCGCTACCTGCTTGCCTTCTTCACTCGTCATCACAAAAGCACCTCTCTTCTCGGAATGTGTGGGGCAATCAGACAGGCAGAATTCGACTGCGCATCGGCAACCACGGTGTTATTCGTTTCCTGATAGGTCCCCTGTGGATAGTAATGCCGTACAGGGAACCCCATATTCAGCCCCTGTGTCTTTGCCTTTACCGTGAGCTTAATAGCAAGGCCGCCAGCCTCCTGTACTTCCACATTGCCCGCAAAGAGCTGTATAGTGCCTGCTACACGCTCCCCTTGGAAAAAGCAACGGGTGAGCGTAAGTATAGAACGGTCAAGTCGTCCTTCGTGCGCGGCTTGAATTACTGTCTGTGTTTCAATAACATCGTTTTCCCCCACGTACAACGTAACATTGAGCGTATCTACCATGACACTACTATGTATCTGTACCTGGTCACGCTGGGCAATTACCGAATCATGAGAATACAGCCTGCCACCTACCACTACATCCTTATCGGTATCTGTCCAGAAGAACTGTCGGCCATTGGCCAGTTTTAACTCATATAGGTCACATCCCTCTATATTAGGGGCTTCCTTTAAAAGCTTTATTAAGTCATCTGTTGCTTGCTTCATACTACCCCCGCCCACGTTTCCAACGTAAATTCCTTTGACCTGTTAAAATCATAAAATTCCTTCTGCACGGTAAAGCTATCGGATTTGAAATGCACCACCCAGCTGTAAGTGAACCTGGCGGATAGGTTAAGCAGACTCGAATTGCTAGTACTGCTATCCAGTACAATATTGACTCCATTCAGCGTATAGTGCGACGGATCTATATAACCCCCATTGATATAGAGGTCCATCTTATCTATATGAATAGCTCCGTTACCAAGCATAGAACCGGTATCTACTTTCCAGTGCGGCCGATCCATAAGTCCGTAACTGTCATCGTGTATCACCTTGCATTCTGCCTTATAGTCCTCCGGATCTTTCCAGAGAAACGGGGACGCGGATCCTTTAACTGAGATGACAAACCCCAGAAGGTCCCGCGCCTCATCATCGGTCAGCCGGTTAAGTTTCGCCGTAATCTCAACAATCGGTATTGTCTGGCTGGTAAACGTCCTAAGCTTGCTCCCGCTTCTCTGCGATGTTACCTGCCAGCGCACAGCCTTGGAACTCTTCCAGGCAAGCCCTGTAAGCTTAGAAGGAAACTTCAGTAAATCCATCAGAACACCCCCGAATTCGTGGCAAAATTACGTCCTTTTTCAAATAGCGCCTGTTCAATGGCGTCTACCCCGCCACTGTTTCTGAGCCATCCAAGGAAGGAAGACGCATCCAGAGTTTTAACATTCAGCGTTACATTCCTGTTCTGTACGCTTTCTTCCGGAACTCCTCCCACACTTCCGCCAGAAGCAAACGCCGGATAAGCGCCAGAATTCAGGGCATCCAGCGTAGTACGGCCAATCTGAGCGGCCGCATCCGCGTTGATGACGTATTCTCCGTTGGAAAGCAGTGCCGGAATGGAATCGCTGGTACTGGTCCCCGGTCCAATGATAGCGCCGCCTTTTGCTTTCTTGAGCACAGACGCTCCGCCGGAGGCTATGTCCATCTGAGTCGCCACAGTAGCACCGGCACTATAGGCAGTAAACGGCATGGCCGAGATCATAGCGGCGGCTGCTAATCTGGCCTGCGCGGCCGCCTTGGTCATAATGGCCGATGTCTGCGCCGCCGCAGACGCTGATTCCGCCTTGCCGGCGGAATCATTCAGTGTGCGAATGATTCCAAGTGAACTAATCCACTTCTTCAGAGCTCCCTGAATAAGCTGCTGAAGAATCGTCTTAGCCAGGTTAGAGAACACTTCGCTTAAGGATTTAGCTTGCATAATCCAGTTGGTGATTCCTTCCGCCAGCGTGTCCTGCATGGTTTGCGCCGTCTGCATCATTACGGTCTGCATATAGTCAGACCAACTGGAAGCATTGAGCATCATCTGATCGTGCATAATCTGGCGCTGTTCGGACAATTCATTTTCATGAGCCAGAATAGAAGCATAGGACTGATTGGTGATTTCATCCTTCTGGTTCATGATTTCCACATAATCGGATAGAGATTCTGAGTTATTGGCCTTATCCTCAGCCTGTTTCGCCTGGTCTACTGTCCGGCGATAGCTGGCTGCCTTCTGGATGGCTTCCTTCTGAATAGCCAGAATGCTGTTCTGCGCATCCTGTTCAATCCGTACCTTGTTATCCGCTACATCCTTAGCGTTAGCCAGTGCTTCCGCTTTTTCCTTAGCATATTTAGCACGCAATTCTTCCAGTTCGCTCTTAGCATTATCCAGTCGGGTGCTCTTGACTGCAGAATCCTCTGGAGTAACTGCCCCCTGCTTTTTACTGGAATTTCTGGCCGGAGCCTTTGGCTTAGTCTGCAAATCAGCTATTTTCTTTTCAAGTTCGGCTTCCTTCTGCTTAAATTCCAGAGTAGCGGCGCCATTTTCTGCATATTTCTTCGCCTCTTCATTGGCTTTCTCTTCATATTCATGGAATTCCCTAAGGCTGTCACCTATGTCTTTCGCCTTCTTATTGGCGTCATCCATAATCTTTTCAAGGGCTGACAGGTCTTTAGTGTCCGCTGACGCTTTAATCTTGGCGTCAATTTCTGTGCCCTTTCTGACACCGGAAAGCCCCTGATTATACGCATTAGCCATACCTGCGCCTATCTGTGCCAGTACTTCCTTACGAAGCGGGAGAACGGCTTCAGGACCTGCTTCTCCGACAAGGGCTGGCGTAGCATGCTTAAGCGTCCCGCCGTTAGCCAAAGCTGGAATTCTACCACCTACAAGCCCGCCGGAGGCCATACCAAACACGCCACCGAAGGCAGACGGCCTGCCGGTTGCAGTACCTGAACTGGTCACATGTTCAGCAATATTCTTGGTCACGTTGACCACGGCATCTACTGGATGGGAAACGGTATCTACAATCCCCTTCCAGATATTTTTCAGCTTTTCCACACCAGACTTAAATGTGTTTACAATCCCATCCACTACGCTATGCCAGACATTGGAAATGGTACTTCCGGCATTAGCAAACCATGATTCAATACTCTTACACCCATTCTGCACCGATTCACAGCATTTTTGCCATCCTGCCTTAATCTGGTCAATATGCTGATAAGCGATAAGAAGTATGGCAATAACTACAGTAAGGCCCGCTACCCACGGGTTCATTTCTGTTACAAGATTAAATGCCGCTTGCGCAGCAACGCACAGCATCTGCGCCCCTTTAACAGCCATATAGGCGGCTGCCAGATTACCCACTATTTCGATTAATCCGCCAACCTTGCCATACTCCTTTTCCAAAGCCTCTGAAAAGCTCATATGTGACATCAGATTTTTGATATACTCAAGGTCCTGTCGGAACTTGCCTACAAATTCAGATAATGAAGAGCTGACACCCTGTACATTGAACGCCTTGCTGATAATATCGCCAATACTGGCCATGGTATTGTGCACCACTTCATCCAGATTCGAAAAGGCAGCAGATAACGTACCATTCATATTGGCCGTTGCCCCCTGGCACTTGGTCTGCATGGACTGGAAAAGGGTATCAATAGCTTGCTGAGTCAGTTCGCCCTTGGAGCTCATTTCCTTGAGCTGCGCAACAGGAAGCCCCATGGATTCAGAAAGAAGCTGCCATGCCGGAATACCGGCGTTAATAAGCTGCATCATATCCTGTTGGCCAATCTTGCCGGACATCTGCATCTGGGTAAGGGCAAGGTTTGCGCCCTCAATCTGTTCACGGGTAAGGCCATAAGCCGACCCAACGTCCACTATGGTCTTCATTTTCTGGGTTGCGGAATCCGCACTATCCCCGATATTAACCCACTGCTTGGCCATGTTCATCAAGTCATTGGAGTCATAGGCGGACTGTTCGCCTATGGTCTGGATGTTCTTAATCAGCTTATCGGTCTGTTCCTCCCCTATCTGGAAAGACAGGCCTTTCTTAAGCAGTTCCACGCTGGCTGACGCATCCAGACAGCTTCCCACAAAGTCCTTGATTGCACTAAAGGTAAAGGCTCCCAAAACGGCATTTTTAAGCCCGTTCAGTGTGCCCTGCAAGTCCTCTACTTCGTTTCTTGTATCCTTGACTTCGCTCCCTGCGCGTTTAGCCTTATCGGCCATATCCTTAAAGCCGTTACCGTCTACTTTTACCTTCCCCAGTGACTGGGTAGAACGCATCAGGGATTCTGTGTTGTTTTCTACACGTTTGATCACCGATGACGCATTGTCTACCGCATTAAGCGAAATCTCTATATTATGCCCTGCCATGTTTTCCCTCCTTTCTCTTTAACTCGGTTTCTTCTTTCAGTTTCTTAAACGCCTTTATGCTTTCCTCATCCGGTGCCGACAAGGCAAAATCGGCCGGAAGAAGCTTAGGAAGCGTTATGGCTTCCTTAGGCCCTCTCATGGAGTAGTTAATCACCGGAAGGGTAACCAATGAGGCAGTAAAGATTCTGTCGTTCTTCGTTCGCCTTGCATAGCCGGCAATCCTGGCATTAAGCTCCCACGGAGTACATCTGGCGATTTCCTCTCCGGTCATGGCCAGTTCCCCATAGCATACCGGCAAAACAATATTCAGATAGTCAGTAACCGTATTGACTTCTACTTGCGATGTTTTGCCGCCTTCCCGTTTTTTGAGGAATTATTTTCAGACAGTTCCTTAACATCCTCATCCTTAACGAACTGTTTTAGCAGTTCATCCGAGGTCTTCTTCCCAAGGAAGCCAGACAGGGCAAAAGTAACAAAGAAAATTTCTGTCAGCTTCTCCAGTCCGTATTCCCGGCAGAAAGAGGCAATCAGGGATTCTGCATCCTTCTTTTCCATATTCTGACCGCCGCCTTTAAGCGCGATCCAGAAGGCAGTTACCAGTTCATTCAGTGTCGGGATTTCCCCACGGGTAAACAGGGTATTAATATTCCCCAGATACTTTTCCAGTTCCTGCAGGGAAGATAATGAAAAAGCGAGCGCATATTCGCGCCCGCCAATCATTACCTTGACCCGTCTTGTTATCTTGTCAAGGTTATACATCATCGATTATCTCCTTTAAACGCCAGTGCTCGGGGTTGTGCCAGCCTTTACATCATCTACGGTCTTAAGTTCACTATAGAACTTCGGTGCCCCCTTACCATTCATCTTGACCTTTACAGTCACTACATCATCATGCGGTGTGCTGTCGCTGTATTCAGTAATGGAGTAGAAATTTCTATCAGCCGTACCGGAACGGGTAGCAAATCGGCAGATATCAACCGCTTCGCCTTCCAGGAATGCCTGCTTAAGCTGTTCTACCCCTTCGTCCCCTACGGTGGCCACCAGTTCCATGTCCAGTTCACTGGACTTAAGGCCGGGAAGCACTTCGCCCCATCCGCCGGAATCCTTGGAATCCGCCTTAATGCTGTCAGCGGTAAGGCTCAGGTCGCCACTCTTCTGCCCGCCAATCAGGCACCACTTAGGAGCGTCATAGGTGGCGGCTTCACCATAATTGATATACACCAGTACATCCTTACCGGCCAGCTTCTTAACCACTGAACCGTCAGTTACTCTGTTCTTGCTCATTTAATCCTCCTCATAATCTTCAAATTCTACACGATAGGTAATATGGCTCGCTCCGGCCACGGTCTTCCCTGCCGGCGGAGCGAACTGAATAGACTCCACTCTGGCACGGATTGCATGCCCGTCCAGTGTGTAATCATCCATCAGCAGGTCCTTTACCTTAAGCGTCACGGACTCTACCTGTTTTTCCGTGTCCTCCCCACCTGACAGGTCCGGGGAAATAATCCATAAATCAAATACCGCCGTCCCCATGGGTCCATCTTTGGTAAAGTCACTGTACTCGATATGGCTCGAACACAGATAGCCTGTCAGCTTATCTGGGAAGGCGGGCCCTGCCAGAGACCAGATCCACGGTATCGAGGTGTTATCTTTTAACTTCTGAAGAATGAAATCGTCCAAAAATAAAATCTTGTCCATCAGCCTCGGGATAATCGGATTACCCCTACACCGCCTTTCCCGGAACTGTCAGCATCAGAAAAAGCGAAATCACTGTAAGATAGCCCGGATTCCATCTGTTTTGCTATGTCGGCGTACATCTTGTACTTCCGGTAGTAGATATCCTCCGTATTGATACCATCCATATAGGCGGTCGAATCGCTCCCCAGAAGGGACGACGCCATCTCACGCAGAGCCAGTACTTCGCACAGCCGTCTGACAAAGGCCGTCGGAGTGGTGCGCATTTCGCTTTCATCCACTCCGCAGTTGTTGGCAAGACGCGTCATGTACTGGTTAGCAAAATCAATACACTTCCCGTCTGCTGTCATCACATTGTCAGACGCTGAATCAATAAACCGCATGCCATCACCTCATTCACCAAACGTATCCGCCAGCTGATTTACGGCGTTTTCTATTTCCTCATCAAAAATCTTATCGATTTCCGCTGAGTTATCATCCAGTGCATCATACAAAAACGGGTCGCCCTTGTATCCCGGATGATGAGAAATCTTAGAAAAGACAAATCCGCCTTTGCCCGGCCAGCGGAGCACTCTCTTATTTCTTGGGCGTATCACATGCGCCCTTGAGCCTTCATGTACACACGGACCATAATCCGCCTTGCGCTCATTAAGAAATACCACGCCATAGAACCCACCATCAGTCACTTCTGACTCCACGGCTCGCTCCAGACCCCCGGTCCTTGAAATAAACCGGTGGTGCGTGGTGGCATAGTTATGCAGCTTGCTTACAGACCGCTCCATGGCGTTCTTTATACTCCGGCGGAGAATCCCTTCTACGTCACTCATGACAAGCCCTTATTAAGCGCTGGTATGGTCAGCAGTCAGGCATGCCAGGGCGTTCGGCTGTACAACCTGTGCACCGTATACGCAGAGGCCACGTACCAAATCGCTAAAGGAAGAGGATTCACGCAGTGCTTCAGTCTTGATGAGCTGCTGTGCGAAGGAAATCGCGGTGTTGTTGCCTGCCAGAATCTTATACTTAGCACCGGAGGTGTTCGGCACATTATTGGACTGGTAAATATTGAATCCGGCAGCGGAGCCAATATAGCCATTGCCCAATACCGCATCGGTCTTAGTAGTGCCAGCAGCCACAAAGCGGTTATCCTTCAGCATCAGGCCATAGAACCAGCTCGGAACAACCACCCAGCGCCCTTCAGTGGGTACATTGGCATCATCCAGTGCGCCCTTGAGGTCTACCAGATTACCATAAGCAGCATCGGCAGTAGTAATGCTAATTGGTGTAGTAGAAGAACCAATTTTCACACCGGCAGACTTATGGAAAGAGGCAATATACTGGTCGATTACGTCACGCAGTGCATAGGAAGCACGTGCCATAGCGCCATCTACCAGATTTACATTGGCCTGCGCCGCATCCACATCATCCACATGGAATGCGAAATACTTCTGCTGGTCAATGTGGAGTTCGGTCGGGGTGCCGTCAATTTCATCCACGGTAATTGGAGTCCCCTTGGCGTAATCCTTTACTGCCACATTGCCAATCTGATTAATCTTTACGGTATCGCCATAGTTGCGGATATCGCCTTCATAGTCTCTGTTGCAGAGGTTGCCATATACCAGAGCCTTGTCGAGATGAGCGAGAAGTCTTGCTTCCCAGATAGTCGGAATAAAAGTAGAAATAGCCATTATTCAGTCACTCCTTTTTTAATTGTTTCCCAATTCTTGTTAATTTCTTCACGGGACATTTTTCTAATGTCCTCCATGCTGAAATGCTTGCCGGCATTTCCCAGCGGACCATGCGATCCCGCACCGCCCTGCGATGTACTCTTGACCGCCCATGCGTTAGCCTTCAGCCACGCATTGACACCATCGGAAATAGAGACGGTCTTGTCTCCGCTCTTAAATCCCAGTGTGTCATCATCACCTACCACAATAGCGCCAGTCAGAGCCGGAAGGGTTGCATACTGTTCCGGATTGACGGCATTCCCTTTGGACAGTGCGCTGATGAGCTGGGAGCGGGTAGCGGTAGCAATGCGCTTCTGCTTTTCTGCCTCTGCTTCCTTGGTACGTGCTTCATACTTGGCTGTCAGGTCGGTAATGGATTTCTCCAGCGCGTTCATCTTACTGAGCATGTCAGCTGGTGTGGTGTTCGTCTGTCTGAGTCTTTCAGCCAGTGCGGACAGGGTTTCAGCCTGCTGTTTCCCTGCTTCTCCATTCTGGAGGTTCAGAGCTTTCAGAATTTCTTCCTTGGAAATTCTGTTTTCCTTTGCCTCATTACGTAGGGTAGTGAATTCCTTTTTCAGGGAAGCTACGGCATCCGCTCCGCCTTCCACGCCGTTAAGCATTTCATAAATCTGTGCAAGTTCCATTGTCTGAATGGTCCTTTCTGCGGGTCTACCGCTAATAGTTAAAACAGGGTCTTCCTGCTTTATCCAATAGAAAAGAACCGTTCTTTAACGTCTGCGATTCTCAAAAGACGTATAATTAAATTGTATGTATTCCCAGAAGGGAGGTGAAAATATGAAAAAGAGCCAGCACGTTGTGCCCCACAATAATACATGGGCTGTCAGAAAGTCCGGGAGTTCAAAAGTGACGAAAACTTTTAAAACTCAAACCAGCGCGATAAAATTCGCAAAATCTATAGCCAAAACCCAGAGAACCGAATTGTTAATACATAACAGACAAGGGAAAATTCGGTCTAAAGACAGCTATGGAAACGACCCGTGTCCACCGAAAGACACAGAACATTAATCATCATAATTCGGTGTAAGACGAACCCTGTAACCTTCGGCAACAATAATCTTATCTGATGTTATTGTTGCTATGGCTACGGGGTTCTCTTCTTCTGTTTCTACAATGACATGAGTCACATCCTGAAGTACCCCATCTCCTACATTGTTCATAATATCCTCCAATACAAAAGCACCCACGTTTGTGAGTGCTTTATAGATTAATCAAGCCAAGATTCTTTCTCTACCTGTTTTTTATACTCTTCAAATAACTTTTGTGCCTCCGGTGGTGCATCTGGCTTAAGCCCGCCACGCACTGTACCATCTTTATATCTCGCCAAATAAGGCTTTAATTTTTCCTCTAAGTCATATACTTTCTTCGAAAACCCGATGTGCATAACCAGTCACCCCTTTAGCAATATCTTGGTTCTATATTCCGTGAATACTTCATCATAACGCCCCATTATCAATTGCCGGGTAGCATACACGCTGATTCTATATAAATTATAGCCTTTTGCTTTTAATTGGTCAATTTTCTTCTCATCCTGTTCGCACAGCTTCTTTATATACCTGCTTTGATCCGTAAGCGCCCCGTATCTTTTAATATATTCCTGCGCATCTTTCCAATGGAATAACTCATGAATCACAGTAGATAACCTGTTAGCAGAGATTGCGCCTTTCGATTCCTTTAAATACTCAGCGAACGCCTTTCGTTTTAATGTATCGCTGCTTATATATAATACGTTAGTTATAGGCTTATATACTCCGAGTGCTCCACCAAGGTCATTATTCGCCCCAATTACAAAAGTTGGGAAATTGTTCAAATCTTTTATTCCCATCAATTTTATACTTTCATTAATCTGATTCTCCATTTCATGAAGCATTTTAGGCTTTAATGTTACAGAATCAGAGACTTCAATATGATATTGCGAGTTCATGACACGCCGGGTAGAGAACCTTTCCCCTTGATGTGTAAAATAAGAAAATTCATTTCCTAGTTGAGGAATTCTATATTCCTGCTCTAACTCAGGCTTGTCAACGAATTCACTCGCATACACCTTCTCATAATGGCATAAGCAGTGCGGGTGTGCCGGGAGTTCCGGAGCCTTATCCTTTGGGAATATTCCGGGGCCCAGTCCGTAAGCATCTACCTTAGCATATTCATCGCAGATATCTTCGGTAGGGTGCCGGGTACTCTCTACCCATCGATAAGCCACTACATCGGGGTCATCCATAGTATCCTTCAGAAATCCCTGATACCAGGCGCGGGCTGATTCTGTTCTGGCTATGCGCTCGGCTACATATCTTGATTTCTCTTCTACTGCCGTTCGTATGGCTCTTTTCAGTGCCTTGTCAGAACACGATTCTACTGCATCCAGTAATTCCTTATAGGATGTTTTCAACGCCCTGTTAGGCGCTCCGTTCTGTGCCAGACGGTCAACCATACGTCTTGCCTTCCTCACAAGCTTCTGCAAGGCGATAACATCGTTCTTACCCAAATCAGAACGCCGGGAGAAGTTCACCACATCCTGCAAATACTTAGGAAGCATC
>OGSS01001684.1_pt1 | contig 12831 bp, 5 predicted proteins | sample 1553591 | NCBI WGS metagenome assembly OGSS01 (sample SAMEA2580061, study PRJEB22360) | human gut metagenome | biome: human gut; feature: human-associated habitat; material: faeces | place: Denmark | collected 2008/2010
TCTGGAATACGGAGAAGGATACGGCTGCGCCGGAGTCCGGCAGCAAAATTATATCTTAAGCTATATAAGGAGCCTCACCGGTTAGTTGATATCACAACATTACCGGTGAGGCTCCTTTACCATCATGCATAATTCCTTCGGTATCCTTATATGTTTCAACAAGCTCTAACACTCCTGAAATCTGTGAGAGGCGACCCCAATTCCAGGGTTATCCCGGCATAACCATTTTCTTTATCCCCGTTTTCTTCACGAAGGCCGCTGTCCTGTTGCATAGCAAATTCCGTATAACCACTTACATACATATAATGAACCGCATACCACTTAGCAAAAGCTTCTTTCTGAAATGTCTCATCTTCCCCCCCTTTCCTTATCAAGCCCAGTTCCCAGAATGCATTTATAAGATATTCAGCAGTCCTATACATGACCAGCGATTCCGGCAGTCCTCTGCGTACTCTGATAACAATTTTTTCCCCTTGTCTTGTTATACGCACCCAATGCTCTCTGTTTTCAGAATTGTCTCTGCCGCTTACATACCATCGCATTTGCTGCTTCTTTACCGATATTACCACGTTGCTGTCAATCCCCAGAAGAATCTCCAGATCCGCTTGTATCTGCCTGACAGACCTGACAATCTCTCTCCACTCCGACAACAAATGGTTACTGCACTCATTGCAGATATTTCGGATCCCCCTGCCATTCGTCTGAACATATGGGCTTTTACAATAAATGCATACATTCTCACGATTACCCCCATTGTAATCCTGTTCCGGGACTTCCTGATTCTTGATTGGGGAGGGAAAATACTTCAGAAAAAGGCTCTTACTCTCATCGCTTTTATCCCCCGTTTCCTGCATCTTCGTATTCTGTTCTTCCGCCTTCTGTTCTTCCGTATTCTGTTCTTCTATCTTCAGGTCATTTTCCTGCACTCCGTACCATCTCCCGCCTATAATTTTCACCAAATTTCAAATATTCATCCTTCGATTCTCTACTCCACTCCATATAGTCAGATAAAAGGTCCAATATTCGCCGGAAATTACGTTCAATTGAGCGTACCAACCCCATATCCTCCATGCTGTCCTCAATTATATAAAAACACTCCAATTCATTGTCCTCTGTGCAGTCTAAATCGGATAATACACCATTCAATATTTCCTTCTGTATATCTTTATTGTACCTCTCACGGTTTATAGCTACAGACAACAAATAATACTGCTGTGGATAAAAGGTACAAAAGCTCTCCTGGAGCAGACAGGCCATCTGCCCCAGCACTATCCCTGCCGCTTCCTTCTCCGGTACCTTTATTTCAACTTTTAATAATTGTTTGCATTTATATTTTCGCTTTTCCACATCACCTTCGTTTACTCTCACATATGCCGCAGACGCAATCTGATTCCATCCATCAGATACATAATACCCCAGTGTATCAACGGATATATCAGCGCTGCAACGACTTATACTGATATAAGAGCTTTGATACCCCACAAGAGCAGACGGGTATTTACAGATATTCTCAAGGCTGTAACACCGGTCCTGGCGGTAATATTTTCTTCCCCATATCTGTTCGGACGCCCGGCGCACCTGCAGGATATATTCACTATCTATTGCAATGCGGCCCAGAACTTCATAATAAAAACCATTAAAAACAGCAAACTGACCTCTTAAATACCTTTGATCGAGATGACCCGCCAAAATCAGTTTGTTAATATGCCGCTTTTCCCCTTTTTCGTTCATATAACAGGCTTTCTGGAAATACCGCATAAACTGTCTTTTTATTTCATCACTGCAAATCTGATAGCATCGTTCACGGACCGATCCCCCCTGCTTTTCATCAAAATAATTATGATACGATATTATAATCCTGGGTTCCTGGGTATCCAGGATAAGCTTCGCTAACTCTTCCACATCCGTTAGCCCTCTGAATTCCTGTTTCCACTCCTCGCATCTGCTAAGCTCCTCTCTAATCTCAGATTCCGGAACCGCCTGCTGAAGCATTCTGCGCATCAAACGGACTGCCACATTCCTTCTGGTGTTTACAAACTCCGGTACAAACCGGGCAATAAATTTAGGATCCGCATACATGCTCTTTTCATTCTTTTTCATGAATTCACGCATCATATAATTAGGCGATACAATATTGATCACGGCTTTCTTGGATGCCCTTGTGATATACTGCCTTGCTGTCTCGTAAATATTAAAATTACTATCTTCTACAATGAGGAAACAGTAATCCGACATCTTGCATGTATTTCCGGCAATGCTCATCTCAATACCTTCATCCATGATATGCTGCTGCGGCCTTCTCCTTGTTCGGTTATGGAATTCTTCATAATACTGTCCAAAAATCCATTTCAAATCATAAACCGGCACTAATTCTTCCCCATACCATACCACCTTTTTCACAGAATTCATCCATGCTATCTCTGCAATCAATATTTCCGCCCCCATATAACGTCTCACCGGATTCCATGGGTACGGATTCTCTTTCTCCACATTCCAATATGCAATCATGGACTCTTCGGCACGCAGCGGGGTAGCGCTTACATATGAAAACTCCTTATTTAAAAGATGGGAAAATAAGTCCAGCATACATTCTGCATTGTTATCGCATAAGAGCCATGTACATCCGCCGGCCTCCCTGCCAATCTTTTCTGACAGGTTTGAAATGGCCTCTTGTCCGCCGGCCAGCATATCGGATGCCTCAATTACGATAGTAAACATCACATGACCGAAAAAATCGGACAACCATCCAAAATCGTCTGAACTGTATATATCCTGAAAGGAAAGGATTCCCACATCTGTGTCGTCCCCACCTTCCATTAAAATATCCACCTTCCAAAAATCATTTAAATTCTGTACCTCTTCAATTCCCATTTTCACCCAGGCAGCCAGTTCATCTAAATTTCCACAGTCCTCCACCAGTATCAGGGCTTTTTTTCCCTTCATTAAAGTAATATAGACCGGGAAAAAAATGCTGATATCAATGTCCTTATAAAAAGGAGTAGCGCAGAATATATTTTCTCCCCTAGTCAGCCGTATTGCCGTTTCCAGGCATCCCGCATGATAGTAACGCCCTTCAGGCCACTTCCTTTTCTCCAGATAATGGCCTAAATATTGAACATATGAATTGGAATCCTGCCAGCAGCGTTCCATGAATTCCCGCATCTCATCCTTTACAGTATATGAATGCCTGCGCAGAATTAATGAGGTCACAAGGCCGCCCACATTCTTCCGTTCGCAGTCCACCTTTAATTTAAGCAGATTAAAACTATCTGTATCCTGACTTTCAACATGCTTCTTTGGAAAAAAGAAACGCTCGTCATCATAAGCAAGATAATTAAAAAATTCTAATAAAATAACAGATGCCGCAACCGGTATCAGCTCCAGATAATCAAACGACAAAATACTTTTGGGATTCAAGGAAATTACAGGGGAAAAATGCAGTACAATCAGCAAAATAAAATTGAAAATCAGTATGTACCGAATACAATCCTTTATATATTTCCATCTTTCCGACAAAACGTAGGCGCCGGTCACATCGTCTTTTATATATATCCCCCAAAAATCATCCCTTATTTCGCACGGTTCCGGACACTCCACACTTATATAGTTCTTCCACGTCTCCCTGATTTTACGATAAAAGTACATGAAAGCGACAACACTGGTCAGACTGCCAACCGAATCAAGAAACTCAGGCAGATGTGATAAAAGAGTATTCCCCGGAATAGAATTGCCGCTAAACAAGGTTATAAGCAAGTTAAAACCATTCCTTATTGCCAAACAGGCCAAAAAGGAACAAAGTGCAATGGCACATGAACAGCGCCATATGTTATACTGGCGTTTTCTGTCCTCATAATTTTTACTGTCACTCCCACGTTTTCTGGCTCCCAGCAAAAAGAAAGAAGCGTTCCCGGCCAGCTCACCCGCAAAAAGCAGCAGAAAGGTAATCACATCCCTCATCCTTCTCTACGATTCCTCCTTTTCCACTTTCTCATCACTGCAGACCGCCTTTCTGATTAAGATGCGGGTAATGAATTCAAAGGCGGTCTCTATCGTCTGGCCCGTATAGTTTAACTCTGCATCATATGTTTCCTTTTGGAAAGGCACACGGTAATAGTCCTCTTCTCTGGGCTCCATTGTAAAATCAATATTTAATATTTCTTTGCACATATACTCACGTTTTTCTTCTTCGCCCAATAGCTGCATAAATGTGTTCAGATTATCCATTCCCTTTTCCAGCATAAGATAGTGCCATCCCAGAGTTTTACGGTCCGCAGTCCATTGCCCCAATATCTGCTTCTGCTCCGTTCTCAATCCATCCAGATACCGGAAATCCATAAGCAGATTGAGTATTTCTTCTAAATATATTTTTTTATTTTTTTTGTATTCGCTTAGGCGGTCAAAAATATTCTTTTTATAAAATCCCCAGCTTTTCCTGTGCCAAATATAGAGATAAGCGGAATATCCTGAAAATATCAGCACAAACGATAAGAGAGCTGCTAACAGACAGGCGAACGCTGCCTGAACGGATGACGCCCCCTGGTTAACGGTATAATAATGAAGGATAAACGGCTCCAGTATAAATAACTCATAGATTCCTAAAACAGTTAACACAATTCTCCGTTCCCTTTTCTTCATCATTCTCACCGACTGATGATTGATTAACTGCTCCCCAATGAGAATATTATCCATAAACTCCTGCTGTTTTAGCTGCTCATCCTTTTTCCTGCACATTTCATTCATATTTTCATGAATTTTTTTCTCCAATAATTCGCATCCTGCTTCATCCAGGAAATTCTCCGCCCGCTTTAGCCCTTCCACTCTTCTTTGCAGCTTTCTGCACTCTTCATGTAAAATTCCTTTTGGATAAAACATTTGTGAATGGAGATATTCTCTGTTTCCATTCAATATCAATTCAATATTATTATCCTCTTTCATCTCCCTAAAAGTCAGAATCCGCGCACCCTCTGAATCATTCAGAAGATTTCTATTTATATCTCCAATCTCAATCTTGGGTTTAGGTGGATTGGGAAATCCCGTAACAGACTTTCGCCGTATTTTAAGGTTTTCCCATTCCTCTGCCATTTTCTGCCTGATTCTCCCAAGCCGGCCGTCCAGCAGCATCACATATTTGACAAAAAACTCCCAATTAATTTCAATATCAAGTACATAAACATATCCCGCTGCAAGGTACGAGTATGGAATCTGTCCCAACGCTAATGTCAAAATCATACAACACAGCCGAAACTCATTGTAATTTTTTTTCTTTCCATTTTCTGACTCTTTCTCGAATGTGAACATCCGAAAATTAGGGCCAAACATATCCTCTGCATATTTAAAATGGTAATTAGACCCTGTTTTTAATGTCTCATACTGTCTTTCTCTGTCCTGAATATACAGCAGCTGTGCGGGAAAATCCCCTTGCACATCATACACTTTGTCCTCACGATAATCGAAACTACGGGAAAATGTTTCTATCAGTACACTCATGATATCATCTATCTTACCATCTTTACTTTCCCCATCATAAATGACCAGTTTCCATTCCTTATGATCCCTGCTTAAGATATTAAGCTCATCAATCACCTCTTCCAGGCTGTTCTCATAGTCCCCTGACACAACTTTATCCCAAAAACAGAGGGAAATCTTACCCTTGATTTTTGAAGTCAGAAAAATGAACTTATATTGTTCAAGTAATTTTATATCCTCTTTTCTAAATAGGATTATTGTAAACATGCCATCTCCCGCTTTCTAATATCCCTTCTGCACAAAATAGTCCTGAATCATCTGGTACATGACATTAACCATACGATTTTCTTTATCCTTCTCAGTCAGACTCCTCATTCCTGATTTCTGATGCTTCAATTTCTGTATGACCAGCTGCCTCCTCTGGACGTTTTTAAAATAGGATACACATACCAACAGCAGTTCTTCCACCGCACTGATTAACAGTTCTGCCTTCTCAGCCGAATATTCTTCCTCCCTGAGTGTGGCGGCGTACTCCAGCAGTATATCGTAAATGTTCTTTTCACCAATTGCACTGACCAGACGGCATTCTTCAAAGGTCTTTCCCAGTTGGACATCCTGTGTCATATCCTGGTCAAACCCCTGTATCAGACTCTTAAAACAAAGCGGACATTCATAAAGATACTGATGGCATTGGACCAGCCTGTCAAAGGTTTTCTCCGCCCTGTCAGCATAGTGAAAGCCCTTTTTATCCATATCGCAGACAAGCTTTCCGGAAATGTATGCATCCAGAAACATCATGGCTATATGTATCTCCTTTTTATACTGGGTCCCCTTATGGGTATCAGGCAGATTCAGATATGAATACCATTTGCGGTCAATATGGGGTACCAGTACAGGGACCCCCTCGTCATTCAATACAACATTACTAATGGAATCCTCATAATGCAAAAATGCCTCTCCGTCATCTATTATGCTGTTCTCCCTGCCATGATAGAATTCCAACACATCATATGCCTCTATTCCCACAATGGAACAATAGAATATCATCTGATATGGGCTGCAATAATACGGATCTGATATGCCCTGTGTCTGCAGCAGCCAGTCTACCACCTCTTTATATATTCCTCTCTCACGTTCCAACGTACTGTTAAAACAGCAAAAGCCAATTTCCCTGGTCTCCTTACGTGTAACATAACGTACCAGGGGCGCCTCCAAAACCACCTTCGCCTGTTTGATCAATTCCTTAATATTTTCCGCATCTAATTTACATCCTGTCTTATACTCTTCCTCCAGCTTTAAAGCATGAAGAATATTAACATCCAGCAGTTCTTTGAACTCCTTTTCCACCCCATCTATCCAATATTGTTTGATTTCCGGAAAAAACCGCTTCATTCTGTCTGCCTGAACCGGTTCCTGTAATAACCGGAAAATAAAGGCGGATAATGCAGATTCAACATGGGTGTATTCGCGCCTGTCCTGGAGCTTTTTAAAAACCATATCACGGCAGGATGCGTCTGCGCATACATAAAAGCTGGAAATACCTGACTGTCTGTCCAACTCCTGCTCTATATTTGCTACCTCATCCTCAAAGTGATGCAGCATGTCACTATAATACTCGTAAAATTCTTCATACGCACGTATCAAATGCGCCGCATACTCTTCCAGACAGTCCAGGCACTGCTGTTCTAATAAAATATGCGCCTTTTCATACAATGCCGCTCTCGCCTTCTGGTAATCTCCCGCCCATTTAACCAGATTGCCGCCTTTTATTTTTATTTTATTATCGCTATACTTCTTAATACACTGAATCGACTGCTCTCTGGACTTTATCTCTTTGTCCAGATTTAGTTTCCTTATACCAACGGATTTTATTAAATTATATAAAAAATACCGCACCGCGTTAGGATGAATGAATCCATCCTCCGAATTCATCCAGTAAACGAAATCGCAGGGCCTATATGGCTCTCCGTCAGGGTTATAGGTGAACAGATTTTTGGATATATACCTTGCATTTTCCTCAAGGTACTGCCTTATATCACTCTGCATCTGTTCAAATAAAGCTTGAACCTCCCTAATAGTTTCGGTTTTTTCCTGTCTTTTTATGTTATTAGCCTGTACTTCCTGTAAATGGCGTTCGAATAAACCGTCGCCATTTATACTGTTGTGCTCCCTTTCATTCATTAGGTTTTGTATATATGAACCAATTTCCTTGGACACTTCTGTCAGATAAAGCTCCCAGGAATCACACCCATCCCGCCGGCAGGTCTCGCGAATTTCCTCGGCGAACATATCATTCCGTTCAGCAAGTTTAATCGCATTCACATATTCCTCCGCCCTGTTTATCTTTTGTGATTTTTTTCCGCGCTTTCTTTTTTCCTGCTCTTCTCTGTCCTTTTCAAAATAAACCACATCATACTGTTTCCAGTGATTCGACATAGTGTCAATTGCCCAGCGCAGAGCATAGTAGCTGCGCAGCCTATCATATGGGTATACAATCTCTCCGCAGCCTATGGCGCCGAATCTGCAAAACTTTTTAGCCTTTAATAACTGCATCTGCTCCGCAAGAAATTTTGGCATATTATCTTCTTTTGAATTATTTAATCCCCGGATTGGACTGCATACCTGCATGTACACCGCATTTGCCACTGCCTTTTTTACCTCTTCAAAGGAGCTTTTCATTAGCTTAAGCCTGTTTACTTTTCCAAAAAGGTAGCAGTATTCATAGCCGGCTCTCTCATAGAATGATATGGAATTCTCTCCGTCATTGGCCAGCTCCATCGCAAGTTTATATTTTGTTTTCTCCCCCTCGTCCTCTGCGGCTAAAAAAGCACTTAACTCCTTCACCGCTGCATATGAATTAGCGTCCAGACTCCTCTTCTCAAGAAATGTATCTGTAAGTTCCTTCATGGCACTGGGCAAAATGAAGAAGCCTTTGCAGATTGAATCAAAATCCCCAAAGAGTTTTTTCATATAGCGCTCCAGATACATGGCAATAGGAAGAAAAATTCCAGATCCGGTGCCTCCTGAGAGAGAACTTATTATGTAAACACGTATGGGCTGTTCCGACGGATTCTTTGATACAAGACGCAAATCCTCAATAACCTTATACAGCGGTCCCAATTTACCTTCTTTTACCGCAGCATGCAGGGCAAGACGTGAAATTGCCCTCATTTGCCCGGCTCCTTCTGTCATTGGCTTTTTCGTAAAAACAGGATTATCCGGGAACCATGCGTCAATTTCCGGCCTTTGGTTTTCCACACAAAGGCCAACTGTTGTATTATCCGATATCTGAATCGTTATTCCGCGAAATCCCCTTCGCTTTAAGTCAGACAATGAATTAATGTCTGTGTCCACAGCCACAAACTTAACCATTTCCTTATCCGGCAAATGTTCCGGTATCATTTCTGATACCTTGGCACAAATATCTGATCCAATTCCTCCCAGACCTATTACTACTGACGCATCTTTCACAACGCTTTCCTCCCCTGGTATTTACTAAATCCCCCGCTTACCGTGTCTCTATCCTCATAATAAATATGTCTCCACGCTCATCCACCAAAGAAAACTCATTCTCACTGCTAAATATATGGTTTTCCTCCGTAATAGCCATTCCGTTAATCTGGTATTTACCGGAATCCATAAAATCTTTATAATTGACAATTTCATATCCCCGTCCATATTTATTATTGCGGATCACCAGTTTAACTGACGGCATAATAGGTTTATCCACCCTTTTTGCTTTTTCATAAATTAAATATGCATTTTTATAAAACGGAAGAATGATATGTCTCAGCCGTCTCAGCCTAAACCGATATCTTTTTCTTACCGTATCCGAGCAAAGTTCTGCTTTAAACTTATGAATGTAGGAATGTGTTTGTCTCTTAATCAGGCAAGCAGCGATCCAAATAAGAATGGCCGTTATGGCTCCCTGTATCAGGCGCTGAACCCATAGTGGAATTACATTAAATTCCAAAGGTATGGAAACCTCTGCATCATTTTGTGTATTCCACAGATTATAGGATGCCTGGAATGTAACCGCAGCTGTTTTCTCCCTTGCACCAAACCACCTGAGGCCCTTCTTTATATAAATATCCCCGTCTTCCCCAATAGAAATATAGGGTGCCAGACTTTCCGGCTCCACCTTAAGATCTGACTTGACTACCTCTTTCTTCTGGTCTTTGTCCAATGTATGCGCGCATACATATGTAAGAGGAACCCTGTAAGAAGTAACAACCCCAAGCAGCGAGGACACATTTACAGCTTTATCCGTCTCCGGCATGACCAATAATTCTTCCGGGTTTGCAGCCAGCGGGAGGCGAAACTCCATCTCGGCAGCCGAGGGGGCCCCAACAGCATATGGTCTTGAAGCAGTGACACTGAACACTGCGTCTTCAGCGATATGATTATCATTTGCCTCTCTGAGATGGGGCCTGAAGGTCCAAATTCCCGGCTCCGCGTCATTTCTCTCCAAAGCCTCCATCTCAAAACGTTCATCGCCGCATGTACATGTCACTGTCATCTGCTCCAGTATATCCCGCGGCGGAATCATTCCGTCCTCATCTACACGTACCTTTATCAGGCTTGCTCCTTCTTCCGATTGATTGAGCCATACCGTATCTGTGTCAACCAGAGAAATCTCCAGGTTCTTTCGCTTCTCCTGCACTTTGAGTATGCCTGTTTCCTGCACGTCCCACGGAGTAGTCACTATAATTCTATAGTCCTTCTGCTGTACATCCGCTCTATATTCATAATCATTGCCCCCAGGTTCCATATCCTGCTCTGAGCCGTCCTCCTGCGAATACAGTGACAACTTAAATTTATCTTTATACAAAAGACCTGAGTCCGTATTATTTAATAAATTTCCGTTATAGTCCATCAACCCCAGTTTTACAGTAAGGCCGCCCTCTCTGATGCAATACTCCTCATGATCCGACTGGTTCATTGTCTTCAAACATTCCTCAGTATGTTCAATGGGCTCTCCATCCTGCGCATATTCAAGGTTTACCTTTACAGCCGGCTGATAGTATACCTCTACATCAGGCTGCGCTTTCTCCTCACTGTTCACCGGAATTACAAGCTGTTGATTCTGATATCCGCTCTGCGCCTTCACATCTCTGGCATATGTGAACATGACTCCTCTAAGTTCCTTATACATGGCTAAATCCGGATTATAACTTGGGCTCCCATCCTCAAACGAAGGCAAATCCCTGCGTCCTTCAAATTCAGCCTCTTCCAGCACCTTTAATGGTGCTGATATCCGCGGAGAATCTGTAACCATTTTATCATTGCTGCTTTCCTTTCCCTTTGTATTAACATACAACTCCTCTGGTCCGGACTGCTGCATAAAGACGATTAGTTTTTCTAACGGTATATCGAAATCAAACGTGATTTTTCCATCTTTTCTGGAAAGATACCTCTCCTCTATGTTTGTCTCCAGACGCACGCGTCCATAGATCCGGTTAATCGCATCTGTCACTTTTTTCAGTATAATTCCTTCTTGTCCGGCATCTGCGCCATCCGGCACGTCAGAAACATAAATTCCGTCTGCCAAATCCTCTTCAATCGGAGGTGCCCCATCACCAATAGGAATATAAGCTATACGGATTCTTCCCTTTCCATATTTTCCCTCTTTCGTAATTCCCTTCAGTTTATTTTTAAGATGCTCCGCATCTAATTTCTCAGGTTTGATAAACACCCCATCAGTCAGTATAACAATCCAACAGTCCTTACCGGAGTCCAGATAAGGGGTCATATGCTCTGCTGCTTTTTCTACTCCCTGGTAATATGTCAGCTCAGAAAACTGCATATTATTTAAATAATTGCTGACTTCCTGAATTGTCTCCTTTTTGGAGTTCTTAATTACAATCTCACCCGGATGTGAAACCCTGCCTTTTTTGTCATCCCGATAATTGCTCATGACATACAGTCTCAATATGTCCCCATTATCCATCATCGCAGCAAGGGCTTTAACAGTATAGTCCGCTTCAATCCATCTGGTTGTATAACTCTTATCTCCATCATCCTTCTTCACCATGGATGATGAGTTATCAAAAATCACGCTGACCACTTTGGGCTGGCCTTCCTGAGAAGACAACTGGACAATTCCCTGCCCTACGGAATTCAGCGCAGTTTTTTCCGGTACGATTCCCGCATTTGACACAGAGCTTAAAAGAGTCACCAAAATTAAAATACTGATAGTAAACCTTTTCCATCTCATACATTTATCCCCCCATGTATAAAATAAGACAAATATTAATTACATATTACACAATATATATATAAATTGCCGAAAAGTGTTGAAAACAAACCATTTTGTGATGAAAATAGATTACGATGGCGTATGATTACCTATCTGAAAAATGAAAAATTCAGGTAACCCCAGCGCCTTCCAAAAACCATTCCTTTTCATATAGTTCAAATCTTTATAAGCACTCTATATAAACAACGTGATATAAAATCAACTAATTTTCATCAAAAAACACTTCTCCGTGATATAGCTGTTATTGAACTACTATTTGCTACTGGTATAAGAATCTCGGAGTTATGCTCTCTGCGTCCTAGTGATATAGATTTTAGTACCTGTAGTGTACTAATTTATGGAAAAGGTTCAAAGGAACGTATAATACAGATTGGAAATACAGAGGTAGTACATGCTCTGACTAATTACAAAGAAGCTTTTGAAAAAAAATATTGTCTTCTGGCTACTTTTTCGTTAATCGGTTAAAGCAGCGATTATCTGAGCAGTCTGTTCGATATATGATTAATCACTATGTTAAGGTTGCTGGCTTAGAATTACATATAACCCCTCACATGTTCAGACATTCATTTGCAACCCTGTTAGTTAGAAGAAACAGTTCTTAATGTTAAACTGCTTATTGGTGAAGATATACAGAAACTAATTAAGAAAAATAACATTGATGTACCTGCCGGACTGAGTGAAATTATTGCATCAAAAAAAATAGAAAGAACTTGTCGCTTTTAAGAATCAACTTAGATCAGGATAGTATATACAAACAGATATTGAAAAAGTCCGTCTTTTCATCACAACAATCTTCAAACTATCTTCAGCCCCTTTATAGCACACAGATTGACAAGGCCAGAAACCTTCTTATAAAAGGCCATACCATCTGTGTGGAAGGGCTGATAGGTGTGGGAAATACATCTCTTATTAATATCCTTCTTTCTTCTCTTGAATACAACAGTGTCCATATTGTAACGAATAATTATACATCTCAATCTCAGCTTCTTTTAGGAATATTTTTAGATATGTGGGGTGTTCCTATACATACAATAATTAAGAGACTTCTCAGATGATTGGGGGGGGGGGGGGGGAGGGGGACAAAAATTTCTATCCTAATGTAATAT
>OGSS01001685.1_pt1 | contig 12823 bp, 13 predicted proteins | sample 1553591 | NCBI WGS metagenome assembly OGSS01 (sample SAMEA2580061, study PRJEB22360) | human gut metagenome | biome: human gut; feature: human-associated habitat; material: faeces | place: Denmark | collected 2008/2010
TGGGGTATCATTTGGAAGAATTTGAAAGGACAGGTGACATTATGAGTTATCAGAATAATTATGAGATTCAGGTAAAGGATGCGCAGGAGCAGGTTCTCGTTACCCAGAGACAGAAGATGTCGGTGGAGGAATTCGGCACATACTACGGAAAGATATACGAAAAGATTGCCAGGGAACACATGACCATAAACGGGGTGGTTATGGCCATCTATCACGACCAGGAATTCGATCCGGCTTACAGCGATATCGAACTGGGAGTGGGTATCGCAGAGCGGGATAAGGCTGATTTTGTCATGCCGGGCTGTCTGTGCGCGACTACCATCCACAAAGGCGCCTATTCAGGACTGCCGGATGCCTACGGAGCCATCGTGGCATGGATTAACGCCAATGGCTATCATATGAATGGGATGCCCTATGAGATTTACCGCAAGACCCAGTTTGACAAGCTTCCGCCGGATGAGTGGGAGACAGAGATTTTCTTCCCTGTGAAAAAGTAACGGGCAGGAAGACCGTAAAGGGCTGTGGCAGTCCCCGTGCATGGGGGCTGCGGCAGCCTTAAGCTTTATGTTCCAAATCATTTCCAATGGAAATTTTCCCTTCCGGCGCCAATCTCAAAATGGTACTTCACAATGCCGGTATCTATGAGGGACATAGGGCGGTGGGACGTTGGGCGGATGGATACGGTATTCCCATTGGCTTCGATAAAAAAGTCCTGTTTGTTAAGACCGGTTGGGGCAAGGACAGCCGCATTCATGCCATCCATAAACCATGTATCACTGCACGGCCTGCATAAGCGTTCCATGCTCTTTGACTTATGCCGGGTACCGTCAGTCGTGCCGTAACCAATTGCGATGACGCCGGTCAGTTCCTCGTCAGGCGCCAGTGAAACCGGACATTTTTTCCCATTGTAAGTATTGGTTACCCAACACGAATTAAGGCCTGCCTGCTGCGCTTTCACCATCAGACGCGCTCCGTAGTAGCCGCACGTTTCATAAAACCCCCTTTGTTTTTTGGCAGCCAGCGCAATATAGTTTTTAACATGTTTGAATCTCCCGAATAAGGGGATAAGGCTTTTAAATGCATCCTCATTTTCCGTTACTAATTGAAAATGGAGCTGCCCCAGCCGGTTGCACTGCTCAATTTCTTCCTCCAGTTCATCAATAATTGCAGGTGAAAGGGGCTTTGCAGTATAATTTCTGACTGCGTGCCTTGCCCTGATTGCTTCTAATTCCGTCATAATAAGTTCCTCCTGTTTCTTTGCATATGTTACAGTATTACTTTGTTAAGAAGTAACCTCTCAGTAAGAGCGCCCCAATCGCCATTGTCATACTGCACTCCCTTCATGTTAGCCATAGCGGCCAGGCCATGTACGGCTGCCCACATCACCAAAAGGTCGTCTCTTAATTCTTTTTCATCAATATTTAGTTCCCGCATTCCCTTTTTTGCGCCGGTAACAAAAATTTCAAATGGAGTAAAGTCCCTGTTCCATGTGATTTCAGTCTCTTTTATTTGAATGTCCAGGTAGTCGCTGTCAAATAAGAAATTAAAATAATGGGGATACGCTGCAAAGAATTCCACATAGGCCACGCCCATTGAAATGGTGACATTATGGCGGGGATTATCTTCAACAGCCTGCTGCAGAGCGGCGGCAAACCGGTGGATCACATAAGCGTACATTCCCTGAAGCAGTTCATGGATATTTCCAAAGTGATTATAGCAGGCAGTGGCTGATACGCCCACTTTCTTTGCCACCTTCCGCAAAGAAAAATGTTCAATTCCCTCCTCATGGATGAGCTCAATTCCCTGTTCAATGAGTGTTTCCTTTAAATTACCAAAATGATATGTGCCTTTTTCCCTTTTATCTGCATTCATATTACGTTTCTCCAAGTTAACATGTGTTAATATGTATTATACCTATAATGTTAACACATGTCAATATAAATATATCCTTAATATTCCGGGCCTTCCATTGACTTGCCTTGTTTGGTCCAATATACTGGAGCATATAGTGAATTTCGTTTGGGCACAGGGGAATGGAGGAAATACGATGAAACATTTCGTTTGCGGAAGGGGAAAGGAAAGGGCAAAAAGACCGGGAACCGTGGCGGGAATCATTGCAGGCATTGCCGGAATTATTTTGGTTTTCCTGGGGTGCGCCGGCTGCGGGCAGGGACGGGAGAATCCCCGGGATATAATGGCGGAGAAAGAGTATCAGGAGGGGGACGGCGGCAGGCAGAATGAAGTAAGTGCCGTACCCGCATATCAGTTTGCCCCGGGATTTGGAATAATAGCCCATTCACCGTATCCGGTATATGTTCTGGAGAATGAAGGCGGATATGCTGTCACCAGGGATGGCATGAAGGTGGAATTGTTGTGTGGAATTATGCAGAATAATGAGCTGACCGCCAAACTGCGCATATCAGATTACAGGAAAAACAGGCCTGAGGATGATATGGGCGCGGATCCCCGGCTCTTTGATATGCGCATCTTTGGACCGGGAATACCGGATACAGGCTATACGGCGGAACGGATGGGATGGCACAGGGAAAAACGTGATACCGGGGACGCCGGATACCGTGAGACTTTGGCAGAGTTCTGTATCACATCCAAGAAAATAGACACAGAAAAAGGGCTGGATGGATATTATTTCAGGATAGACGGCCTGGATGAAAACCTGGAATGTTCCTGGACTATGGCCAAAGGTTATGAGCAGATTTCGGATATGGAAGGGGTTGTTGGACATGAGGGCAGATGGATGGCCGCCAGAGCGGTTCCGGCAGGAGAAAAGGGGCTGGCAGTGGAGCTTTACGGATTCAGCGAAAACAGCGGTGAACAGGTGATTCCGGGCAGAATCAACCCCTTGAGCAGCCAAAAGGAGGAAATCCTTCTTTTGGGAGAGGATAAAAAGGTATACAGACAGATGGGGGAATCGCTTTCCATGGTGATGAACCGGGGAACGGAAGGGGAATATGTGATAAATGGATCAGGAGGGTTTATACAGTACTTTGACGTACCGGCCCAGCTGCAGAATGGTCGTTTTCAGCTTTCAGTGCCTTCCGTCACCCTTATATCTTCGGAAGAATCCAGGGTAATCACCCTGCCTTTGACTGGAAAGGGAGCCGGAACAGAGGAGATACCGGACAGGGAAATCCTGTTTGGGGAGCAGGGATTGGAAATCCTGTCCATAGAAACCACATACGAGAAGGGAATATCCGGATCTGAAATGGATACAGGCAAAAAGGGAACATTTGAATCTGAAATAGGTGCAAGTGATGGCCGGGGGACGGGAGAATTCCTGGCTTGCCGTCTGGAGCTTGGAGCGCTGGCTGCAAAGGGCGGCAGGCAGATGGAAATGGTCTTGTGCAGGGTTAAAACAAAGGGGACAACGGACAAGGATGAATGGCTGAATGTGATGCCGGATCAGGAGTCCGTATTGGCCCCGGGCGGGCATTTTATCTTCAATCTGCCCTATGAGGAGGGGGATGACTCTGTCACATTCCAGCTCTGGCATCCGTATTATGTCTGGGATCAGCCTTTCAGCCTGGAGGTATCTGCATCCTGACAGATATGGGATGGCCAGAGGATGCCGCGCCGGCAGTATAAAACAACGGCGTACCGTAAGTAGATTGAGAGTTTATGGAGCGACGCAATACCGGGAGAAGCAGGTGGAGCAGATACCGGCTTTTCTGGACCATACGAGGAGGGATGATATGGAGCTGGAGTACCGCTTTGCCGGCATGGAGGATTTGGATTTTCTTGTCCGTATGCGGATAAGGGATTTGAGGATGTTTTCTGAATGCGTGGAAGAAACGGAATTGGCGGACAGCATACGAAGATTTTATGAAAAAAAGATGAAGGAACATGCCTGCCGCACGCTTTTGGGATATGCAGGCAGGGAGCTGGCAGCCATGGCTACTCTGTATTTTTATGATGTTCTGCCCTCCAATGAGAATCCTAGCGGACGGGTGGGACAGATTACCAATGTATGGGTGGATGAGGCGTTTCGGTGTCAGGGTATTGCCACCCGTATGGTGGAGAAGCTGATGGGGGAGGCCAGGGAAGAGGCCGGGATGATTTGCCTGAATTCCTCTGAACAGGCCCTTTGCATGTATAAGAGGATGGGCTTTTCCTCCAAAAAAGGGTATTTGGTTTACTATTTTAGTTGACGGATTGAAACAAGGGTGATGTGAAACATAGATAATGGGAAACATGGATGATGGGAGATGGCAAAATGAAAGGCAGGAATACCGAAGAAACGAAGAAACGCCTGCTCATATGGGGAGCAGGAGACCAGGGGATTGTAACATTGGATTGCGCACTGGCAATGAACCGGTATAGCCGGATTGATTTTATGGAGCTGAAAGAAAAGGGGAGCCGTGCCATTCCTGGTTATCTGATCCACAGGGAGGACGATGCATTGGGCAGTATTATGAAATCCTATGATGAGGTCATTGTTGCCACCGGCAGCAATGAATTGCGCGAGATGAAAATTTCCATGCTTGTATCCCTGGGAATTCCCCTGGCAGTCATCATTCATCCCACGGCAGTCATAAGCCCTTTATCCAGAATAGCGGAAGGCTGCACCATACATCCTGCTGCGGTGATAAACGCCTATGCGTCCATAGGAACAGGCTGCATCATAAATACGCAGGCGGATATTGAGCACGACTGCGTGGTGGAGGACTATGTGAATGTCTGTCCCAAGGTCTCCATGGCAGGCCATACGGTTATTGGAAGGAAAACATTCTTGGGCATTGGATGTACAATTATAGATGGAATCAAAATCGGAAGGGGGTCCACGGTGGGGGCGGGAGCGGTGGTGATCCGGGATGTACCGGACCACGCGTCCGTGGCAGGTATTCCTGCGAGAGAAATTCTGCGAAGAATATAAGGAAAATCTAATTCTGGCGGCGGTGATGGCTGGGTCCGTGACATCCGGTTTCCCGGCTGCCCGGCTGTTCTTCCTGCTCCGGCTGTTCTTCCTGCCCCCACTGTTCCCCCTGCATTCTCTGCTGCCGGTGCTCACAGTGTTCCGTGTGGCCCTTAATCTCTTTCATGGTCTTATCCTTGAATTCATCCAGCGTGGCCTGGGGATCCGCGGTCAGAAGCTCCTGTATGGCGTAATACTTTCCCAGCGACATCCCGTGTTCATGGGCTTCCTCACACATATGGCTGTCCACGCTGGCATACTCTGCCTTTACGCCATGGCACTGCATTAAGGCTGTGTTTACACACTCCTGAAGGCTTGAGAACATTTGCGGGTCGCCGTCTTTTGTTTCCAGCGTGATGGAGACCAGGGCGTCTTTTTTCAGATACTGCTGCATGGCATCGCTGCCCAGCAGGAGCGCCAGCGCCTCCTCATATTCCCGATGTTTAAGGGAAAGGGCCTGGAGGACAGTCTCGCTTTCTTCCCCATAGGTAGTCTGGCCCACCACCTTTCCCCAGCGGTTGATGTCCAGTTCAATGCTGGGATTCACGTCTATGCTGATGACGGCTGCTTCCGTGTAGTACAGGCTGTAGCCGCCCAGGCCGCTGGTGGCTAAGAGCAGGAGACAGGCAAACGATACAGCCCATTTCATTCTTCGCCTCGCCGGCTGTCTGCTTCGGTGCATGTGTTTCAGTACATAGTCACGGGTCCGTTCCTTCAGGACCTCATCACAGCTTACCGCATCAAATGCATCATGTATATTCTGTTTCACCCTCATCACCTCCCAGCATTTTTTTAAGAGCGGCTTTCGCCCTTGACAGATGTGTATATATGGTATTGACATTTTTATGCAGAATACCTGCAATCTCCACGGCTGAATAGCCTTCGTAATAATGCAGATAAATGATGATTCTGTATTTATCAGGAAGATTCATCACGGACTCCAGCACATGGGACAGGTCCTGGCTTTTTGTATCAGCCATGGACATGGCCTCCTCAAGAGAGCAGGTATGTGTCCGGAAAAAACTGCGTAGCAAATCCTTGCACCTGTTGACGGTCACCCGAATCAGCCACGCCTTTTTGTGCTCCTCAGAATCAAAGGGTTCAGAAAAAAGGGCGTATTTCAAAAACACATCCTGAAACACGTCCTCTGTATCACTTTCATTTTTCATATAGACAAAACAGATGTGTTTTACCATATCTGCATATTGCCCAATCGTCTGCTCTACATCTGATTCCTGCCGCATAGCCGCTCCATATGTCCGATACTGCCGGGGGCAGTACTGTTTTTCCTATCTGTGATGTGAACCGCAGCCGCGTCTGCCATGATGGCTGTTTCCGCCATGGCATCCATACCCTGAAGTGTCCGGTGAAGAGGTCTGTCCATGGTTCCCGTCCGGGCATACCCAATCCCCGTCCTCCGACCAGTGGCCTTCACAGTCTCCATGCTCATGGTTCCTGCAGTATTCATAATCCGTACAGTCAGCATATCCTCTGGGACAAGTCCAGTCAGCACCCCATGCAAGGCTGCTGCCCGCTGCGGTTAAGAGAATGCCTGTGGCTGCTGCTGCCATTATAGTTCTGATTTTCATGTTTTTCAATCTCCTTTTTTGATTCGTTCACTATTAATACGATTGGGACTCCGGAATCCTTTCAACTATTTTATATATTTGATATATATTTCATTTGAAAATTTTTGTATTTTTATGTTTGCTGTGCTTGTGAAGCTTGTGAAATATCCTTGATTTTGGTATACTTATCTGATATGCAGGAAAAAAATACATTGGAACAATTTATCCTGCAACTATATGGTACATAGTATGCATAAGAAGGAATGAACTGATATGGGTACCTGGAATTCCAGAGGTTTAAGGGGCTCCACCCTTGAAGATTTAATTAACCATACCAACGATTTGTACAGGGAAAAGAAGCTGGCTCTGATACAGAAGATACCGACTCCCATCACTCCCATTGAAATTGATAAGTCCAGCCGCCATATTACCCTGGCCTATTTTGACCAGAAGAGTACCGTGGACTATATCGGGGCCGTACAGGGGATTCCGGTGTGTTTTGATGCCAAGGAGTGCGCGGTAAAGACATTTCCCCTTCAAAATATCCATCCCCACCAGATTGAATTCATGAGGGAATTTGAGAAACAGGGCGGAATCGCGTTTATCATACTCTATTTTACGGGCCTGGATGAGATATATTACCTGCCTTTTAATCAGATAGAGGGATACTGGAATCGGATGGAGGAGGGAGGGCGCAAGAGCTTTACCTACGACGAGGTGGACAAGAGCTGGCGGGTCCGTTCCCACGCGGGCTTTCTGGTCCATTACCTGGAAGAAATACAAAAAGACCTGGACAGAAGGTTATAGGAGGCTGCGCTCAGAAGGAACCGCCTGTGCCGGGGCCTTGAGCGGAAGGGATTCCAAAAACTGCTCCGGGTACGCGAAAATAGGATTGACAGCCCCATGGTTTTCCTCTATAATGGAACAATCACGTTAATGAATTAGCACTTTACCACAGAAAAGTACCGGTGCGAATGTGCAGTAAAAAACATAAAGGCAGGGAACAAGATGGCAGGGAATAATCGGTTGATTCATACGCCGGAGGGCGTAAAGGACAGTTATAACGGGGAGTGCAGGAAAAAGCTGGCAGTACAGGACAAGATTCTGGATACCTTTTACCTGTACGGATATGAGCATATCCAGACTCCGAGTTTTGAATATTTTGATATTTTCAGCAAGGACAGGGGAAGCGTGCCGGACAGGGAGATGTTTAAGTTCTTTGACCGGGACAACAATACCCTGGTGCTGAGGCCGGATATGACGCCGGCGGTGGCCAGGTGCGTGGCCAAATACTTTATGGACGACCACATGCCTCTTCGGCTCTGCTACCTGGAGCGCACCTTTAAGAATAACAGCAGCTATCAGGGCCGCCTTAAGGAGCGCGCTGAGACAGGGGCTGAGCTGATTGGGGATGATTCCGAGGACGGGGATGCCGAGATGATTGCCATGGTCATTGACAGCCTGAGGCAGGCAGGCCTTAAGGAGTTCCAGGTGGAGCTGGGCCAGGTGGCATTTTACAGGAGCCTTCTCAAGGAGGCAGGACTGGACGAGGATGTGGAGGAAGAACTGAATCAGTACATCGAAAATAAGAACTATTTTGCCGTGGAGGGCCTGCTCAAGAACCAGCCCATGGACCAGGGGCTTAAGAGGGTCTTTCTGAAGCTGCCGGAGCTGTTCGGCTCCCTGGAGCAGATGCAGGAGGCGAAAAAGCTTACCGCCAATCCGGGAGCCCTGGCTGCCATTGAGCGGCTGGAGAAGGTCCACTCCATTCTGGAGAGCAGGGGCCTGGAGGCCTATGTATCCTACGACCTGGGGATGCTCAGTAAGTACCAGTATTATACGGGAATTATTTTCAAGGCATATACCTATGGAACCGGGGATTATATTGTCACCGGGGGCCGGTATGACAAGCTGCTGGTGCAGTTTGGAAAGGATACGCCTGCTGTGGGATTTGTGATTGTGGTGGACCAGCTGATGGCAGCCCTTTCCAGGCAGCAGATCGACGTTCCGGTGCCGCTGGTGAACACGGTGATACTCTATGAGACATCAGCCAGGTCCAGGGCCCTGTGGCTGGGCAGCTATTTCAGGGATAAGGGGCTGGCCGTCCAGTCCATGAAGAAGAAGGAACAGGTGCCCCTTGAGGATTATAAGGCCATGGCAGCACGGAGAGGCATGCGCAATGTCCTGTACCTGAAGGGGGACGGGACCACAGTGACAGCTATGGACACGGTGAATGGGAATATAGACCAGATACCCATTGCCGCTTACGAGTAAACACAGGGAGGCCGTGAAAGCGATGAGATATTTAACCATAGCGTTAGCCAAAGGAAGGCTGGCGGACAAAGCCATGGAGATGTTTGAGGCAATCGGCATTTCCTGTGATGAGATGAAGGATAAGGCTTCCAGGAAGCTTATTTTTGTGAATGAGGACCTGGGAGTGCGCTTTTTCCTTGCAAAAGCCAGTGATGTGCCTACATACGTGGAATACGGGGCGGCGGACATCGGTATTGTGGGAAGGGATACCATACTGGAGGAGGGCCGCAAGCTCTATGAGGTCATGGACCTGGGCATGGGAAAATGCAGGATGTGCGTCTGCGGTCCTGAATCAGCCAGGGAAAGGCTGGGGCACCATGAATTGATTCGGGTGGCCACCAAGTATCCCAACATAGCAAAGGACTATTTTTATAACCAGAAGTATCAGACCGTGGAAATCATTAAGCTGAACGGTTCCATTGAGCTGGCTCCCATCGTGGGACTGTCCGAGGTAATCGTGGACATTGTGGAGACGGGTTCCACCCTGCGGGAGAACGGGCTCATGGTGCTGGAGGAAGTGTGCAGCCTGTCCGCCAGGATGGTGGTGAACCAGGTGAGCATGAAAACGGAAAATGAACGCATCACGGCCATTATCAAGAAATTCCAGGCACATCTCAAGGAGAATGCAGGCAAGTAAGAATACAGGATTGAAGCAGGAAATCGGAGGATAGTAGGGCATGAGAATCGTGACATTAGATAATAAGTCCATGGAAAATATTCTGGCGGACATGTTGAAAAGAGACCCCAATCATTACGACAGCTATACCCAGACCGTACAGTCTATTGTGGACGATGTAAAGGCAAGGGGAGACGAGGCGCTGTTCGAATACACAAAGCGGTTTGACGGCGCATCCCTGGATGGAAGCAGCATACGCGTGACACGGGAAGAAATTGACGAGGCCATGAAACAGGTGGAACCGGGGCTTTTAAAGGTTATGGAGAAGTCCATGGACAACATCCGCCGTTATCATGAGAAGCAGAGGCAGAACAGCTGGTTTGACGCCCGGCCCGACGGCACCATCCTGGGCCAGAAGGTGACTGCCCTGGAGAGTGCGGGCGTGTATGTGCCCGGGGGCAAGGCGGCCTATCCTTCCTCTGTTCTGATGAATATTATTCCGGCCGAGGTGGCGGGAGTGAAGCGCATCGCCATGGTGACGCCGCCCGGAAAGGACGGAAAGGTAAATCCGGTGACACTGACCGCGGCCCACATGGCAGGGGCCACTGAGGTATATAAGGCAGGCGGGGCGCAGGCAGTGGCGGCCCTGGCTTTCGGCACGGCATCCATCCCCAGGGTAAATAAAATCGTGGGACCCGGCAACATCTTTGTGGCCCTGGCCAAAAAGGCTGTCTACGGCCACGTGAGCATTGACAGCATAGCAGGCCCCAGCGAAATCCTGGTGATTGCCGATGACAGCGCCAATCCGCGTTTTGTGGCAGCGGACCTGTTAAGCCAGGCAGAACACGATGAGCTGGCGTCCTCCATCCTGGTGACCACCAGCATGGAGCTGGCCCGGAAGGTATCTGATGAGGTGGATGGCTTTCTGAAGGTGCTGACACGCAGCGACATCATAAAAAAATCCCTGGACAATTACGGTTATATCCTGGTGGCGGAATCCATGGAACAGGCAGTGGAGACAGCCAACAGCATTGCGCCGGAGCACATGGAAATCGTCACCAGGAATCCGTTCGAGGTCATGACCAGAATTCAGAACGCAGGCGCTATCTTTATAGGGGAGTACAGCTCAGAGCCCCTGGGAGATTATTTTGCAGGTCCCAACCACATCCTGCCCACCAATGGGACGGCTAAATTCTTCTCGCCCCTGGGTGTGGACGATTTCATCAAAAAGTCCAGCATTATCTATTATTCCAGGGAGGCCCTGGAGGCAGCCCATAAGGATATAGAGGCATTCGCAGAGTCAGAGCATCTGACAGCCCATGCTAATTCTGTCAGAGTGCGTTTTGAACAATAGGGAGGTATGACATATGGAACGGATTGCATCCATCACCCGGGACACCAATGAAACCCGGATATCCATGACCCTTAACCTGGATGGCTCCGGCAGGGGAAACATCAGCACAGGCATCGGTTTTTTTGACCACATGTTAAACAGCTTTGCGCGCCACGGCTTTTTTGACCTGGATCTTACGGTCCAGGGGGATTTGGAGGTGGATACCCACCATACCATTGAGGATACGGGAATCGTGCTGGGCCAGGCCATCCGGAAGGCTGTGGGGGATAAAAAGGGGATTGTGCGTTATGGCTCCCAAATCCTGCCTATGGATGAATCCCTGGTGCTCTGCGCCCTGGACCTTTGCGGAAGGCCTTACCTGGTCTGCGATCTGGTCCTGGACCGGGAAAGGGTGGGGGATTTGGAGACTGAGATGGTGCGGGAATTCTTTTACGCCGTCTCCTATGGGGCAGAGATGAACCTTCATTTAAAACAGCTTTCAGGGACAAACAACCACCATATCATCGAGGCTGCCTTTAAGGCTTTCGCCAAGGCCCTGGACGGCGCGGTGGCAACGGAACCCCGTCTGTCAGGCGTGCTTTCCACCAAGGGGAGCCTTTAGGATGGGAGAGATGCCCGCCCTGTCCCGGAAGATGGCAATGCTCCGTTACATGGACATACGGCTGTACGCCATGGTACTGTGCCTGATTCTGGGGCTGACCGGGGCATTGTCCGGCTTTTTGCTGGAGAGGGCGGCCGCGCAAAATTATGATGAGGAGCTGGCCTCCCCGGTTCTCTTTGACATATCAGAACCGGAGAGGTACAGCTATGTCAGGCTCCAGTATCTGACGGACAGCTTCGTGGAGCATATAAAAAGCGGGAAGCGGTATTATTTTGGGTTTGATTTCATGTTCCGCCCCTATATCATTTCCCTGAAAGGGGAGCTTCCGGATCATTTGAAGGAGCTGATGGAGTATACATACAGCGACGGTCTCGAGGAGCCGCCGGCCCCTGTGGATGTATGCGGCTTTGGGGAACCCATACAGTCAGAGCTTATGGGATATGCAAGGGAGTCCTACAGCCTGATGTGGGAGGAGACTCAGATACCCATGACCATGGAGGAAATGTCAGAGATAGTAGGAAGCTTTTACCTGGATGCAGTGCCCAGAACATTTTTTGAGCAGTATCCCCTGGGACTGCTGTTTTACGTGGTGCCGGCAGTCCTTCTGGCTGGGGCTGGGGTCTGCGGGATTCTATACGGCAGGCGGCTGATGGCCCAGAACAGACGGCTGGCAGGACGGCAGGGGGAGCTGGCGCAGGCAGACAGGGAGCTGGCGGATGCCGGTGAATATGTAAAGGGCATGAAGGTTTATCTCACGGAACATTTCATCATTTCCGCCTCCTATCAGTTTGAGGCAGTGCCGTATGTCCGTCTGAGGCAGGCAGAATACAGTTCGGGCATGGTTATCGGGGTGACTGGGGACGGTTTCGCCCATATCCTGGCAGCGGGACGAAAAAGCAGAGCCTATGGAGCCATGCTGGCCGGCGAGATTAACCGGCGCATGGAGATGTGCGGATGTCCGCCGGAACCGGCGTCTGAGGACAAGGAGAAAATAATAGAATAAAAGGAGATTCACATGCAGTTATATCCGGCAATTGATATGAAGAACGGACAGTGTGTCCGGTTAAGACAGGGAGCATTTAAGGATATCACCATATACTCGGACGCCCCGGAAAAGGTGGCTGCCTGCTGGCAGGAGAAGGGGGCTTCCTTCCTGCATCTGGTGGACCTGGACGGCGCCCTGGCAGGTCATTCCGTCAATGAGGAGGCCATACGCAGGATTGCGGATACGGTTTCCATACCCATTGAGATTGGCGGGGGCATCCGCTCCGTGGAAGCAGTGGAGCGTATGCTGAACCTGGGGGTAAGGCGTGTCATTATCGGTACCAAGGCAGTGGAGCACCCGGAATTTCTCAGGGATATGGTCCGGACGTTCGGTGAGGAGGCTATTGTGGCAGGCGTGGACGCAAAGGACGGCATGGTGGCAGTGGAGGGATGGGAG
>OGSS01001686.1_pt1 | contig 12811 bp, 9 predicted proteins | sample 1553591 | NCBI WGS metagenome assembly OGSS01 (sample SAMEA2580061, study PRJEB22360) | human gut metagenome | biome: human gut; feature: human-associated habitat; material: faeces | place: Denmark | collected 2008/2010
GGGGATCTCGCTTTTTATGTTTTCAATGTGTAACACATGTATTGTAATCCTACAGGTCATGGGCAATATAATAGTACTCTTATATTGTACTTACTCTTTATTTATCCTATAATATACAAGGATGTGTCGAAAAATGACGTGTTCGGCGTAATAATAGTAAAGTATGTGACATCGTATTCATTATACGAAAAACTGTTAGTTCTTATGATATTTTATCATACTTGTATGAGCTAACTCAATTTACACAGACATCCATTGCATTGAAAAGGAGTGTGCTCTCTTTGAGAAAGACAAAAACTATGGACGGGAATACTGCGGCAGCGTATATTTCTTACGCTTTTACTGAAGTAGCTGCAATTTACCCGATTACCCCTTCCTCCCCTATGGCCGAAATGGTGGACGAATGGGCTGCCCACGGAAAAAAGAATATTTTCGGCGATACTGTACATGTAGTAGAAATGCAGGCGGAAAGCGGTGCTGCCGGTGCCTTCCATGGAGCTCTGGAAAGTGGTGCCCTCACTTCCACCTATACTGCATCTCAGGGGATGCTGCTCATGCTGCCTAACATGTATAAGGTAGCCGGAGAACTTCTTCCAGGTGTTTTCCATATTGCTGCCCGCGCATTGGCCAACCATGCGCTTTCTATTTTCGGTGATCATCAGGACGTAATGTCCGCCCGTGCTACCGGCTGTGCCATGCTGGCTGAATCCAATCCGCAGGAAATTATGGATCTGTCCGCTATTGCCCATCTGGCAGCCATCAAAGGCCGTGTACCATTCATCAATTTCTTTGATGGATTCCGTACCAGTCATGAAATCCAGAAGGTAGAAGTCCTCAATTATGATGAACTGGAACCGCTGATCGACAAAGAGGCACTGGCCCGTTTCAGAAAACATTCCATGACTCCGAACCATCCGGTTATCCGCGGAACCGCTGAAAATCCGGATGTATATTTCCAGCACTGCGAAGCAGCCAACCCATTCTATCTGGCTATTCCGGACATTGTGCAGGGATATATGGATGACATTGCCCGCCTGACCGGCCGTCACTATCATCTGTTTGACTATTATGGCGCAAAGGATGCAGAACGTGTCATCATTTCCATCGGCTCTGTTTCCGATATTGCCAAGGATGTCACCGACGCTCTGCTGGCTAAAGGCGAAAAGGTGGGCGTCATGAACGTTCATCTGTACCGTCCGTTCTCTGTAAAGCATTTCCTCAGCCAGCTTCCGGAATCGGTAAAGAAGATTGCCGTACTGGACCGCACACGCGAACCAGGTGCTATTGGCGAACCGCTGTATCTGGATGTACAGAGTGCTGTAGCCGCATCTGACAGGGATATCCGCGTCATTGGCGGCCGTTACGGACTCGGCTCCAAGGATGTCATTCCAGAAGATATTATGGCTGTATTTGAACATCTGAAAGCCGATCGTCCAAGACATAACTTTACCCTTGGCATCACCGATGATGTAACCCATCTTTCCCTGGCTCCGGTTTCCTTCCCACAGCCAGATGATGGGTGCATTGCCTGCAAGTTCTGGGGCTTTGGTTCCGATGGTACTGTCGGTGCTAACAAGAATGCCATCAAGATTATCGGCGATAACACGGACATGTATGCACAGGGCTATTTCTCCTATGACTCCAGAAAGTCCGGAGGCGTAACCATTTCCCACCTTCGTTTCGGCCCTAATCCGATTCGCAAGCCATATCTGATTACCCAGGCTAACTATATTGCCTGCCACAGACCATCTTATATTTATAAGTATGATCTGTTGAAAGGACTTAAACCAGGCGGTACCTTTGTACTGAACAGCCGCTGGAGCGCAGAAGAATTGGATCAGGTACTCCCTGCTTCCATGAAGAGAAAGCTGGCTGCTCTCCACGCCCGTTTCTATATCATCAACGCTTTTGACATTGCCCGTAAGATTGGCCTGGGTGGACGCATTAACATGGTTATGCAGGCTGCATTCTTCCACCTTACCGGTATTCTTCCGGATGACAAAGCCCGTGAACTGCTTTATGCATCCATTGAACACTCTTATGGCCGTAAGGGACAGAACGTAGTCGATATGAACTGCCATGCTGTAGATGCAGGTATGGAAAACATTGTGGAAGTACCGGTTCCGGCAGAATGGGAACATGCCACCACAGGCGGCACACTGGCCCGCATTCCGCGTCCGGCCTTTGTCTCCGACGTATGTGATGTCATGAACCGCCAGGAAGGCGACTCCCTCCCGGTATCCACCTTCACTAACCATGAAGACGGCACCATGACTCCAGGCACCACCAAATATGAACGTGCTGCCACGGCAATTAACGTACCAGAATGGATTCCTGAACACTGTATCGGCTGTAACCAGTGCTCCGTTGTCTGCCCACATGCAGCTATCCGCCCATTCCTGGTAACTGAAGACGAAGCGGCTAACGCACCGGAAGGATTTATTGTAAAAGACTTCCGTGGCCCGGTAAAGGGACTCAAATACCGTATTATTGTAAGCCAGGAAGACTGTGTAGGCTGTGGACTCTGCGCTAATGTCTGCCCAACCCGTGAAAAGTCTCTGGTCATGAAACCGATCGATACACAGATTGAAAAACAGAAGTACTGGGATTATGCCATCTCCTTGCCGGCGAAGGAAAATCCTCTCCGCCCTGGCACACTACAGTGGTCTCAGTATCAGCCATCTTATTTTGAATTCTCCGGCGCCTGCGCAGGTTGCGGCGAAACTCCATATATCCATATGGTTACCAGCCTCTTTGGCGACCGCATGATGATTGCCAATGCTACCGGCTGCTCCTCCATTTATGGTGCCAGCGCTCCATCCATGCCATATACCACCGACCACAATGGCCACGGTCCGGCATGGGCAAATTCCCTCTTTGAAGATAACGCGGAATTTGGACTGGGTATGCTCCTCGGAGAAAATAAACTCCGTGAACGTCTGACCCGCAAGGTAGAAGATTTCCTTCCATCCGCAGAAGGCGAAACCAGAGAAGCTATGGAAGACTGGCTCAGCCACAGAAGTGAAGGGGCCGGCACACGCCAGCGCGCACAGCGTTTGGAAACAGCACTGGAAAGCGCGGTAGCCGCTCATCCGGAATACAGCCAGTTGCTGGAACTGAAAGACCACTTCATTAAGAAGAGCCAGTGGATATTCGGCGGCGACGGCTGGGCTTACGATATCGGATTCGGCGGTCTGGACCAGGTTCTGGCTTCCGGCGAAGATATCAATGTCCTCGTTCTGGATACCGAAGTATACTCCAACACAGGCGGTCAGTCCTCCAAGTCCACTCCGGCTGCAGCTATTGCCAAGTTCGCCGCTTCCGGCAAGAAGACCAAGAAGAAGGATCTGGGCATGATTGCCATTTCCTATGGATATATTTATGTAGCGCAGATTGCCCTCGGTGCAGACATGAACCAGGCATTCCGTGCTATCGCGGAAGCTGAAGCTTATCCGGGACCATCCCTTATCATCTGCTACAGCCCATGTATCAACCATGGCATCAGAAAGGGTATGGGCCATTCCATCCAGGAAGAAAAGGAAGCCGTTCAGTGCGGTTACTGGTGCAACTACCGTTACAACCCACAGCTCAGAGAACAGGGTAAGAACCCATTCCATCTGGACAGCCGTCCGCCAAAGGGCAATTTCCGTGACTTCCTCCTCGGAGAAGTCCGCTTCTCTTCCCTGCAGAAACTCTTCCCGGAAGAGGCCGAAGCTCTCTTTGAAAAGACAGAACGGGATGCGATGGAACGACGTCAGAATTATGTAAGACTTCAGAAATCCTTTGATATGGAAATCAAAGAACGCAAGGAAAAAGAAGCTGCTGAAAAGGCAGAAAAATAATTTATTTCCATAGCCAGCTTAGATGATAAAAAACAGCCTTCGGGCTGTTTTTTATTGCCTTACTTATCCGATACTGCGTCATCGAATAACTGTCTGCAAGATTCCCTCTTGCTCTTTTCCTCTGCATGCATATACAATAGTCTTAATACTATGTTGCTTGGCAAAAGGGGATGAATATATGAAGAATACAAAATATCTGGCTGCCGGGTTACTGGGTCTGGCCTTTCTCTGCTGGCCCTGCCCGGGAATTCATGCCGCAGAATCCCAGCACCTGGCTCAGATGTCCCATGACCCCGGCGGCTTTGAGGAACTGACATGGAATGAGACACTGCCATTGATGCAGAAAAAATTTGTACTCGAATATCTGGGAAAAGAAGCCGCAGGGCAGCATTATGCAGCCATCCTTCCCAATAAAAAAAATGAACTGGGTATAAAAGGCCCCATTGCAGCGGAACTCATCTTTTACAGTCAGAAATTAAAGGCTGTCATAATCTATATGTCCGGACCGTACGCTCACCGCTATGAAGCGGTTAAAGAGCTTTACGGCACCCCCGCCATCAAGGGAGATGCCTATGCCTACTGGGAAGGGCCTCAGTCCTATATTTCACTGAGTCAGGAAGATGCCTATATCACTCTCCGGCTCACCTCCCGGAAAATAGAATAGTCACAATATAGAGGGGCCCCGCTGCCTGTCGCCAATCAAAAAAGCTTTGAATAACGCTATGTGTTATTCAAAGCTTTTTAAATTACCTTTGTTTCTGTTCACTCCAGCAACAGGTATTTAACCCAATGGAATCACTGCAGAATCCGGAGCCTCTGTCCGGATTATACTGTCTGGTTGCACCAAGAACATACCGGAACCCCATATAAAGCAGCGGAATGTTGCAGTACACAATAATGATATTTCCCAGATCCGAAAAGGCCCATAGATTACTCAGATCATATCCGGCAATATTGCAGAAAATACCAAAGGCGGCTACAAATACACCAAGCAGACGGATACTGTAAATCAGTGCCGGAGTGGAAGAAATACGGTTGGCCGCAATTTCTGAGAATGTAATCATCCCTACCATGGTCGTATAGGCAAAAAGGCAGAAGCACAGCGATACCAGGAACATAGCCACCGTATCCAGCGCCCCTGGCGCCATGGCATGAATAGAAAGCATGAACTTAGGATATGTCCCTGCCGCTTCCCAGCCAGCGGGATTGGCCGACCACTGCTGTGCCATAATGACTACAAATCCTGTCATGGTACAGATGATATGGGTATCCAGAAATACTCCCAGAGCCCCTACCAGTCCCTGTTCACAGGGATGTCTGGCGTCCGCAGCCGCAGCCGCCATGGTTATGGTACCCTGTCCAGCTTCATTGGACATAAGTCCACGCTTAACCCCTTGAACCAGAGCCACACCAAAGGCCCCGCCAAATACAGCTTCCGGCTTAAAGGCCCCGGCAAACACCGCTTCAAAGAAATAGGGTACCCTATGCAGATTGGTAACAATAAGGAAAAGCACCGTACCTACATACACAACCGCCATAACCGGCACCATGGCATCAGTCGCCCGGGTTACCCGCTTAATGCCCCCAAAGGCAATCAGCGCGGCCAGCCCTACCACCAGTATGGACACTACATAATAAAAGGAAGACTGTACCGGTATGGATGTTCCTGTGGCCACTTCCGCCATAGCTCCGATGGATGTGACTACATTAAATCCCTGGGCCGGAAGGCAGAACATAGCATAGAGAATATATACACATGACAGCGCCACGCCTATCCAGGCTCTGTCCCCCAAGAGTTTGCGCGCGTAGAAGGGAAGTCCTCCCACAAATTCATCCCCGCGCTTTTCCTTAAACAGCTGAGCCAGAACACTTTCCGTATAGGCGGTAGCCATACCGAAGAAGGCCGAAATCCACATCCAGAACAGTGCCCCCGGACCACCAGCCGCAATAGCCCCGGTAACCCCGATAATATTGCCCGGCCCTACACGCATGGCCGAACTCAGAAAGAAGGCCGCCAGAGGGGAAATCCCTGAATCGGACCGGCGCCTGTGCACCAGAAGCCGGATCCCCTTCTTAAAATACCGTACCTGAATAAATCCAAGCCGGAATGTGAAATAAAGCCCGGAACCGACCAACACAATAATGGCCAGTGAGAAATTTCCCAGAATCGGTATCTGCTGATACCAGGTAAAATTCTTTGGGAAATCCCAGAAAAAATCGGATACCGGTGTAATGAAAGAAAGCACCGCGTTAACGGCGGCAAACAGGCTTTCCATAAAAAACCTCCTGAAAAAATAATAGGGCAAAGCACAATATATGTGCCTTACCCCATCAATAATCTGCTTCCCTGCAGACTTTATCCTGATACTTACTGTCTGACACCCACTTCATCCATTGCTGCTTTGAGCTTGCCAGCCAGGCCCTGCATCTTCTTCTTGGAAACAGAGCATACAGCCAGACGGATTCCCTTTTTCAGCGGAACCATGAAAATATTATCTTCCTGCAGCTTATCGCATACAGCCTGTGCCCCTTCCATAGGAATGGTAATAAAGAATCCGGAAATATATGGTACATACTTGATTCCCAGTTCATCCGCTTCCTTCATGAAAATATTGGCCCTCTGCTGAATCATTTCAAAATAGAATTTACGTTCTTCATCCAGTTTTTCAATCTTAGCCGGATCCCTGCAGATAGCAATCATAGCCTGCTGCGGAGCAGAGTTGCAGTTAGACCAGGTAGCACGGCTGGAATACTGATTGATATCTACAAATTCCTTAGCTACCCCTTCATCAGATGTAATCCCAATCATGGCACCCATGCGCTGGCCATACAGGGTAAAGCCCTTGCTCAGTGTATAGGCAACAATGACAAGAATATTCTTTGGCAGATTGCCAAAAACCTTGAAGAACTTTCTGCATTCCTTCTTTTCTCCGCTGTAGTCAAGATAAGCCACATCCGGAACAAGAATTACATTCTTATCTGTATTTTCCACTGCTGCTCTGATGGCATCAACCGCTGCCTGCCATTCAGCTACGGTCATGCAGTACCCAGTCGGGTTATTAGCAATACCGTTGAGAAGGATAACCGTATTCTTCTGCTTAGATACCAGGTCATTAAGCTGAATACGGAAATCATCCAGATCAAAATGGCCTTCCTTGTTAATAAGGGAGAACGTACGAATCTTACGGTTATTATCCTTGATTACACTGTCATAAGCACCCCAGTGCCAGTCGGTGATAAGGATTTCATCCCCAATTTCACTGTAATTATGTACTGCATGGTGAAGAACACCTGTGCCGCCAGGAGTGGAGCATGCGCGGATATATCCGGCAGGGCGGGATTCCCCAAAACACTGATCAATGCAGTCATTCAAATATTCAGCATATCCCTGGATCGGCGCATAAGAAGAATACTGGCGTGGAGTCAGCTTTTTATATTCTTCCTGTACAACATCCAAAACCACCAGATTGCTATCTTCATCCAGAATGGAACCTACGGTGGCGTTAATGACTTTATCATTTCCCAGCTTATCTGCCAGCGCTACCGCCTTGTTATTCGCTGCAAAAATATTATCCTGTGCAAACTTTCCTTTAGCCTGCTTTGCTGCAATACTATACATAAAAAACCTCCCATGTGACATGAGCCCTGGATTACGGTCTCCTTACATTTATTACGATTACATTGTATCATTACGTCTACCATTATTCAATACTAAATTGCATTATCTTTACATTTTATGCACACTTCTTTATTAATAAATGTACGTTTATTGATCTCGCAATAAAAACACTCAGAGAAGTGCCTGAACTCTCCTCTGGGCGCCCCCGGAGGCAGCAGAGCTTCTGTACAACAATCCTATTTCATTGAAAACGGCTGCGCAAAGCATTCCTTCAGAGCGTACAATGGCAATTTTTTCTTAAACTTCCACGCTGTTGAACAACAAAAAAGCCCTTTCCTGATTTTTATCAGAAAAAGAGCTCTTCGCCAGCCTGCACTTGCAATAACTTCAGCCATTACACAACATAGCTGTGTTATTTCAACATATCCAGTTCTGTTTCCAGAGGAATACCTTTATACTTATCTTCATTTCCTGCATTCCGGGCAATAACCGCTGCCACCATATCCATAGCCTGCTTTACAGAATCCTTAAGCGGCATACCATGGAGCATATGCCCTAGTACCAGAGATGAGAAAATATCTCCGGTCCCTGGAAAACGGACAGGAATCTTGTGAAATGGAATCATAAACCAAGAATCTGTCTTATGTTCATATCCGCAAACCACATCCTGACCTTCTACAACAACACTGGTGATAACTATGGATTTACTTCCAGCCTGTCTGAGCTTTTCAATCAATTCCACCATAGATTTTCTATCTATACCTTCTGCCTTATACTCCACACCGGCCAGCAAACAGGCTTCTGTATAATTAGGTACTATGACATCTGCACAGGCAGTCAGGTGCTTCATATGCATCAATGCACTCTCTGTCACCCCATTATAGAGTTTCCCGTCATCTCCCATGATGGGGTCGGTAAAAATAAGGGTTCCCTGCTTTTTCTGTTCCTCACAGTAATGGGCAATCAGCTGAGCCTGCTCTTCAGATACAATAAACCCCGTGGCAATGGCATCATAATGGAACCCCAGATTCTTCCACACTTTCAATGTGTTTTTCATATACTCTGTGGTTTCCATAATTTCAAACTGACCATAATCCAGTGTATTCGATACCAGCGCCGTAGGCAGTGTATACAGAATATGCCCCATATGAGCCAGTACCGGCATCATAGCCGCCAGAGCTACCTTACCATAGCCAGGAAGATTGTTAATCAGTAAAATCTGTTTGCTTTCCATAATATGTTCCACCTCAGTCAGACAACCTGTTATCTCTATTCCTTACTTCAGCCCGGTGGAATGTGTTTCATCATCTATAATTTCTCCACTTTCCACATGCGGCATAACAAAATGTTTAAGTGCATAGTCCCATAGCACAGAAGATCCTTCTGCCGTATGCTCATTTCTCTTCATAATCTGTGACAATCTCACCTTATGCTCCTTCCATGCTCTGCCATCCGTAGCTGCATTGAGCATCATTGGCTGAATTCTGTCCATAGTTCGGGCAAACTGCGCTTCCGGGGATTTCCCTTCTTCAAATTCCTTCCACAGATTCATGAAATAAATTCCCTGCTCCTCGGGAAGCATACCATATAACTTTTCTGCTGCTGCGTATTCCCTCTGGTGTATCTCTTCTGCATCCCCCCCTGCATAGGCATAGGTATCCCCAGCATAGATTTCTACCAGATCATGAATAAGCAGCATGGTCATGGTTTTCAGCTTGTCAATTGGATGTTCCGCATATTCGGAGAGAATCATACACATAACAGCCATATGCCAGGCATGCTCTGCATCATTCTCCATACGCGATGCATCGGATACATAGGTCTGACGAAATATATTCTTTTCTTTATCTATCGCTAATATAAATTCAAGCTGTTTGTCCAATCTATCTTTTTTCATTTTCTTTCCCCTTATTATACATGCATCTTTACAACCAGCATATATTCTCTTCCATTATGAGGAAATAAATCACTGCAATCAATTTCTTCAAGGAATTCTATTTCTTCCCGCATTTTCAACATTTCCACATAAGATGCAGATGGATAGTAAAAGAAAAGAAGCATGTTCCTTGGGGATCTTTTACAGGATTCCCTGAGATTATCCAGCACCTGACACAAAATATCTGTGCAAAATGGATTAAAGAAAAAAGCACGGTCGACTGCAGGAGTAACTAAAAAATCCACAGCGTCTCCCAGAATAAATTCCGTTCGATTTCCTGAAGGGGCCTGCTTTCGGTTCTGCAATGCCCGTTCATACAGACGGGGATTATATTCAATGCCTATAGCATGGCATTTGGTATGAAAAGCTACAAAGAAATCCACGCGCCCTTTTCCACAGCCATAATCCACCAATGTATTGTTCTTCCCTATATACCCGCTTTCACACAAACGGGCAAGTACCGGATAATCTGTCGGCTCATAAGGATACCGGGTGAAATCAGATATACTGTCATCCCTGCCAGTAGTCTTAATATGCAGTATTCTGTCCCAGACCTGATTTATATCATCCATATTGACCTCTTCCGCCATATCGGCTCACAATCTTCCGGAACTGCCGGCTGTTATTTCTTTCTGCTGCCGGATGATGGATGTTCTCCTAAAAACTGATAAACTTTCTGTTCATATTCCCCTGTATCTGTCTGATAAGCCATGGCATGGCTGGCTCCTCTGGCAAAATAAATCTCCTTCTTCTGGCTGGTGCAGGCCGCATACAGCGCCCTGGCCTCCTCTGGCGGAACCAGAGTATCATCCGTTCCATGAATAAACAATACAGGTGATGTCATATGCTTCACTGCAACTCCAGGATCATAATAGTCCAGCACATGGCCTGTATGAAACCAGGTCGCAGCTTCTACAAATGGTGTAATTATCTTTACCCCTTTTATAAGCGGGCTTTCGGAACGGATAGACTCCAGCTTCCCCGTGGCCATGCTCATAATGTTTCCATATGAACTGTCAGCTACATAGAATGCAATCGTATGTCCTCCATCCGTCTGAGCATACAGAAGTTCCATCGCTGCCCCTAAGGAAACGCCATGCATTCCAATCTTCACCTGGGCATCCTTCGTACGGAGCCATGTTACCCACGCATTAATGTCCCCGATTTCATGAGTTCCCCAGGTGGTACCCCTGCCGCCGCTTTCTCCAAATCCACGATGATCCACAAGCAGCACATTGTATCCCAGTTTCCGGTACATGGGAACATACGTAAGCGACATTCCCCGATTATGATAGATTCCATGAAAAATAATCACCGTCTTGTGCAAATCTCTGGCTGCCGGTACGTAAGTACCTGCCAGACGCGTACCATCCGGAGCCGTTATAAATACCTCTTTCCACCTGTATTTACTTTCTGCCGCTTTTATCACCGACATATCCCTGGAATCATCGTTAACACCAAGAACCACGTCCCATGGAGCCATCATAAATTCCGTATATATAAGATTCCCCACATAAAGCCCGACAGCCAATCCTACAATCAGAACAGCCAGGGCCATGGCCTTAAAAAACTTACTCATTCAATAGTCCCCCCCACATATGCTTATTTTTAGATTGTATACCATATAGCGAAGATTTTAAACAAAAAAGAGTCCGCAAACTTATTTTGCAGACCCCTGCCATAAATTCATACGCAAATTCAAAAGATTTCAGATTTTAGCATTTCATCAAGATGTAATTACTTCACCCAGCAAATGCAAATATTCCTCAATAACTAACTACGTTAGGTGCAATTTAATTTATTTTTCTTACTGTTCCTCAGCCTGAACACTCAACATAACTCCTTGGTGAGTTTCCTTATTCAGCAATTCAACTGCCAGCCGCAATTTCCTTTTGGAAATCCTCCGGATTCCCTGTTTTACAATCTGAAAACATACAGCTTCCAGAGGATGAATCCTCGGGAAGCTGTATCCTCCCAGGCCGTTCCAGGCAAGTACTTTCGGCCCCATTTGGTAAATTGAGCCGATTTTGCCCCATCTATGACTTCAGCTCGGATAACTCCGCCGCCAGCCGTAGCTGCCTACAGGCTGACACCGGAGTTATCCGGCTTCAGCCATATCTGAGACAAACTAGCCTCAATTTCCCTAAATGGGTGTGTTTTTATTAAAATCCTGGCTACCATTATTATGGGAATTCTTCGAATTTCCGAAACAGATGACTTGTAGCCCGCAACAACAAACCATTGTTGTTGCGCATCTCACGGTTACGGAAGTTAAGCTTGTATTCCCTGGACATAGCATGCTAACCCAGAAGCGATCTGGGAGGATAGAGGCAAATACAACGGTAAAAGTACATGACTCCCCAGCGTAAGAACAGAGATGCAAATACATACGAGGTTAATGCAGATTCAAGGAACGGAGGAAAATCCGGATTCAGGCTGTAGATGACTACGCCTGGATTTGGATTTTCCTCCAGTGACGCAGAAGATGCGTTAAGATCGCTATGTATTTGTTTGCGAGCTTAACTTCCGTGTTGGGCATGTGAACGGGTGTATCCTCGTAAATTCGAGGCGGTCTTCCGCTCTGGACGGCGTCATTCGGTACAGGCTCAGAACCCCAGCGTACAGAGTACAGCTGTGAATCTGAGCTGTACCGTTTCCTTGCCAGAGCAAAAGCCTGCCTCGAATTTCCCCTCACACCTATATCCATGCCGAAAAGTGCAGATTACGTTATTGGCACATATAGAAAGTACTTGGCAAATTCATATGTCCTCATAACCAATTCAGCACTATGAACCTTGTAGCGGCCTGGTAGGATAGGACACTAAAAAAACTCATCACATCTCTGTGATGAGTTTCCTTATTCAGCAACGTCCTATCCTTCCAGGCCGCTTCCAGCCAAGTACTTTCGGCACCGATGGGCTTAACTTCTATGTTCGGCATGGATATAGGTGTATCCCCATCGTTATTGTCACTGTATCTGAAGGTTGTTCCTTCAAAACTATATAGAAGTATCACTGAAGCTCTTGGCTTCGGTCGCGTTGTGAAATCTTAAGTTAAGACCTCGACTTATTAGTACCGCATCGCTCCGCACATCACTGCGCTTCCACTTGCGGCCTATCAACCTCATAGTCTATAAGGAGTCTTACTCATTTCTGATGAGAAGTCTCATCTCGGGGTGGGCTTCACGCTTAGATGCTTTCAGCGTTTATCCCTTCCGGATGCGGCTTTCCAGCCGTGCCACTGGCGTGACAACTGGTACACCGTTGATCCGTCCACTCCGGTCCTCTCGTACTAGGAGCAGCTCCCCTCAAACTTCTTACGCCCGCGATGGATATGAACCAAACTGTCTCACGACGTTTTGAACCCAGCTCGCGTACCACTTTAATGGGCGAACAGCCCAACCCTTGGGACCTA
>OGSS01001687.1_pt1 | contig 12803 bp, 11 predicted proteins | sample 1553591 | NCBI WGS metagenome assembly OGSS01 (sample SAMEA2580061, study PRJEB22360) | human gut metagenome | biome: human gut; feature: human-associated habitat; material: faeces | place: Denmark | collected 2008/2010
GGCCGGATCGTCGCAACCCTGCAACGGCGTCCAGTTCATGTTGTGGCGCGTGTCCGGATCGTTCTCCGCGACGCCTTCCGGGTCGAAGATGTGCGTGGTGCCCGCGCCACGGCCACCGTATTCGGCCCCGTTCTTACGATCCTTCACACCGCATTCGCGCAGGTAGCGGGTCGTTTTGATGATGTCGCCTCGCGTGGAGGTCGCGAGCACGAAACCGGGAGCCTCGACCACGCTGGGGATGACGACGCTGACGGTCTTGCCGGAACGGGTAGGACCCAACACGTAGATGTGCCGTTCGGAACCCAGCCACACCTCCATGTTCCACGAATCGCCCACATACCATGCCGCATGCCATGGGCGCGGACGAATCCGCCGTCGTCGCCACGGCCGCCGCCTGCGGCCTTGACCGTGCGGGCGAGGCGCTCGAACCTCTTCTCACGCTTGAGGAGCTCGCCGCCGCCTCACGCATTTCGGTGGGTCTTCTCAACGTGCGCGCCGTCGCACATTCCTCCGACGCCGTGGCCGACGGAATGCTGGCACTCGCCCGCGTCCGCATCCGCGAGCTTCTGGACGACGCACGCCTTCACAGCGGCCCCGACGACGCCGCGCTCGAAGCGCCCGACGAATACGTCGAGCCGTTCCACAACATCCTTCTGGCGACAGCCGTCCGTCCGGGCGCAGCCGCCCTGAGGGACGCCCTTCATGCCTGGGTCGGCATGCTCGGGATCGAGCCCGCGTGGATGCAGGAGGAACGCCCCGCCTACTGGATGATCGGACTGCCGGGCGACCGCAACCTCGAGCTCTTCGCCGACGTCTTCCGCAGGCTCGGCTTCCTTTTCGGCAAGATGCCGGGCGACAAGGGCCCCGCAGGCCTCAAGCCCGTTCAGGGCCGCCACGTCCTTACGGTGAGCGCCCCGATCTCGAAGGCCGACTTCCTTCAACGCCTCATGACCAGCATCGCCGCCCGCCATCCGGCCCTCTTCGTGCGCGCCATGGACCGCACCCGCGAAGGACGAGGACTCGTCTGGGAGCGCCCGCGCGGCGACATCTGCGACAAGGGCGCCGCCTTCAGGCGCATCGAGATCTTCTCCTGCCAGGACGTCGATCCCCTGCCCGCCGTTCTCGAGGCCTTCGGACTCAACCATTGACATCCTCCCGGCGTATCAATACGCGGGATTCCTCTTCACTTCGCGTCAAGACGCGACGAAAAGGACGGTTCCCGTTGCTGTCTTGTTGCCAAGCTCACTACACGGGCGAACTGAGCCTGTCCGGCTCTTCTTGAGGACATTGGTTGCCCCCACGACGTCGGCATTCGCGGTGTACCCGCATTTCTGACAACCGAAATGCGCCTGCGAAGGTCGATTTGACGAACTCGTGCATCCGCAGATTGGGCAGGTCTGGCTCGTGTATTTCGGATCGACGAGAATGAGTCGTCCATTGGCCTTGAATACAGCCCAGTGGATGGCCATTCTCATCGCGTAGGGCGCAACGTGCGCCAGAGACCGGTTCAAGCCCGTCTTCTGCCTCACGTTTTTGCCAGGCTCCTCAACCGTGCCTTTGGCCGACTTCGTCATGTTCTTCAGCTTCAGATCTTCCATGGCCACCCCTACGTAATTCTGTGCGATGGTGTGAGCCGTCTTAAGCATGAAGTCCCGACGAATGTTGCGGATACAACGATGGTGATTCTGAATCTTCGCCTTCAGTCTTCTGCGCTTGCGGCTGGGCTCCCGCTTATCGAACGGGTTTGCCTTGCCCAACTTGGCAAGCTTTTGACGAGCTTCCTTGTTGCGGCAGAGCTGGCGCTGAAGTACGGCGATTTGCTTTTCGTGCTTCTTGATGGATTCGACATCGAGCTGGAACACCGTCCCGTCCGAGAGCGTCACCGTCTGGGCAATGCCCAGATCAATGCCGACCTCGCCGGGACGACGCGGACCGTCGTTGACGAAATCCATCTCCGTCACGACCGAGACAAACCAATGCCCGCATTCGACGGAAACCGTCATCTGCTTGATCTTGCCTTGAATCGGACGCGACTTTCTGAATCGCACGAAGCCTGCCTTCGGGATGCGGACTCGACCGTTGGCCTCGTCCCAATCCGTCGGGCGAACTTGCGGAATGCGGAAGGAATCCCCGTCGCCCCGAGCTTGGAACTTTGGGAAGCCCTTTTTCTTGGCCTTGAACGCTTCGATTGCAGCAGACGCGTCCATCAGGCACTGTTGAAGTGCCTGAGAAGGTGCTTCCTGCAACCACAACATGTCGTCTTCCTTTTTCCACAGCACCAACCGTCCGGCCAGCTCCGTGTACTTGAGAAAAGGAACCTCTTGTTCAAGGCACCGCTTCTGCAGTTCTATCGCCTTGTTCCACACGAAACGCCGCCACCCGGCAGCTTGAGCGAAGATTCGCTTCTGCTCCCGGGTAGGCATCAGTTCGAACTTGTAGGCGATGTTGGCTTTCGTGACCTCAATCCTACACCGTCCTTTTCGAGGACGCATGCTTCGCACGAGTTTGTGCGAAGGGGATTTGAGCGCCTATCATCCCGGCAGTTAAAACCGCGGGTTTTCTCGGCTCGACTTTATAAGGGGTGCTTGATGTTAGACAACGTGTCTGCGGAACGATAAAATTACGTGTTTAAATCCGGGGTCGCCCGCCTTGCGGCGGCGGGGCCGGACCGAACAAGTTTTTGACACGGACGCCCGACCCTGCGTCCTGCCTCAGCATGCATCCACGTCTCAGCCTGAAAAATATCACCAAGCGGTACCCGGGGATCGTTGCCAACGACGGCATCAACATGGATATCGCGCCCGGTGAAGTGCTCGCCGTCCTCGGAGAGAACGGCGCCGGCAAGTCCACCCTCATGAAGATCATCTACGGCTCGGTGCGCCCCGACGAGGGGAGCCTCGAGTTCGACGGCAGGCCCCTCGACGTATCGAGTCCTGCCGAAGCGCGTGCGAGCGGCATTGCGATGGTGCACCAGCACTTCGCGCTTTTCGACACGCTGACGGTGGCTGAGAACGTGGCCCTCGGGCTTCCGCCCGGCCGCTCCACGGCCGAAATCTCCGAGGAGGTGAAGACGCTCGGCGAGAAGTACGGCCTTGAGGTGGATCCCGTTGCGGTCGTCTACGAGCTCTCGATGGGTGAGCGCCAGCGCGTGGAGATCATCCGCGCCCTGATGACGAATCCCAAGCTCCTCATTCTTGATGAGCCCACCTCGGTGCTCGTGCCCCAGGCCGTCAGGAAGCTCTTCGTGACGCTCCACCGTCTGGCTGAGGAAGGCGTCTCCATTCTCTTCATCTCCCACAAGCTTGACGAAATCCGCGAGCTCGCCGACCGCTGCGTCGTGCTGCGTGCGGGCAGGATCGTCTCGTCCGTCAATCCGAAGGCCGAGACCGAGGCGTCGCTTGCCCGTCTGATGATCGGCGCCGAGCCGCCCGCGATCCGCGAGGCCTCGGGCACGCCGGGCGAAGTGGTCTTCGAGATGAAGGATGTCAGCTATCCAGGCTCGCTGCGCGTGTGCGGCATCGAGAACGTCTCCGTGGCCGTGCGCAAGGGCGAGATCGTCGGCGTCGCCGGCATCTCGGGCAACGGTCAGGCGCGCCTGATGGCGGTCGCTGCGGGCGAGGCCCCCGTCGCCGACGAGGGCGTCATGCTCTTCGGCAAGCCCGTCGGCAGCCTCGGCACCCGTGACCGCCGCCGCCTCGGCCTACGCTACGTGCCCGAGCAGCGCCTCGGCCACGCCGCCGTGCCCGAAATCTCGCTCCAGACGAACACCTATCTCACGGGCGACGACCTCGTGAAGCACGGCTTCATTCTCGAGGAGAAGGCCCTGCGCTTCACGGAGAAGATCATCGAGCGCTTCCACGTGAAGACCCCGTCCCCGCAGAAGCATGCGGGCGGCCTCTCGGGCGGCAATCTGCAGAAGTTCATCATGGGCCGCGAGATTCTTCAGAATCCGGGCGTGCTCATCGTCAATCAGCCCACCTGGGGCGTCGACGTCGGCGCCGCCGCCACGATCCGCAACGCGCTGATGCGCTTGCGCGAGGACGGCGCGGCCGTGCTCGTCGTTTCCGAGGAAGTCGACGAACTCTTCGAGATCTGCGATCGCATCGCGGTCATGTACCGCGGCCATCTCTCTCCCGCCGTTCCCAAGTCTGAAATGAACATTGAAATCGTCGGCCGCTGGATGTCCGGTCTCTGGCCCGACGGCCCCGCCGGCGCGTCCGGTCATGAAGGAGGCGAAGCATGAATTTCCCCATTGCCATGACCTCGCGTCAGGAGCCCGCCCGCAGCCTGCGCTGGCTGTCGCCCGCGCTTGCACTCCTGCTCACGGTCGTCGCGGGCGCCGTGATCTTCGCCGCGCTCGGCAAGGATCCCGTCGAGGCCCTCGTCACCTTCTTCATCTCTCCGCTCGACAGCCTGAGCGGCTGGGCCGAGGTGTGCGTCAAGATGACGCCGCTGCTGCTCTGCTCCGTGGGCCTCGTGGTGTGCTTCCGCGCCAACGTCTGGAACATCGGCGCCGAGGGCCAGCTCGTTGCGGGCGCCATTGCGGGCGGCGCGGTCGCCCTGATGTGCAACGACACGACGGGCCCCTGGTTCGTCGTCCTCGTCATGCTGGCCTCTGCGCTCGGCGGCGCTCTCTGGGGCGCGATCACGGCGCTTCTTCGCCACAAGTTCCACGCCAACGAGATTCTTGTCTCGCTCATGCTCGTCTACGTGGCGCAGTTCCTGCTCTCCTGGGCCGTCCAAGGGCCGCTTCGCGATCCCGACGGCTTCGGCTTCCCGCAGACCGCGCTCTTTGAAAGCGGCGCGCTCCTGCCCGTCATCCTCGAGGGCACCCGCCTGCACGCCGGCGCCCTGATGGCCGTCATCGCCGCGCTCGGCATCTGGGTCCTCATGGACAAGATGGAGATCGGCATGGAGTTCAAGATCTCCGGCATGGCGCCGCTCGCCGCCCGTTATGCGGGCTACCGTCCGGGTCACCTGATCTGGATCTCGATGCTCATCTGCGGCGCCCTCGCGGGGCTTGCCGGCGGCATCGAGGCCGCGGGTCCGCTCGGCCAGCTCACCCCGACCATCTCTCCGGGGTATGGCTTCGCAGCTATCATCGTCGCCTTCGTGGGGCGCCTGACGCCGCTGGGCTGCGTGCCCGCCGCGTTCATCATGGCGCTCTTCTATCTAGGCGGCGAGCTCGCGCAGAGCCGCCTCGGCCTTCCGTCCTCGATCACGGGCGTCTACCAGGGCCTTCTTCTCTTCTTTATACTCGCCTGCGATACGATGATCTTCTATCAGTTCAAGTGGATCGGCTTCAAGAAGGAGGCTGCCTGATGAGTCTCGCCGCATCGATCATTTCCTCCACGCTCAACGCGGGGACGCCCCTTCTCATCGCCGCCGTCGGCATCATCATTCATGAGAAGTCGGGCGTGCTCAACCTCGGCATTGAGGGCATCATGCTCATGGGCGCCGTTTCGGGCTTTGCGGTGACGCATGCCACGGGCAGCTTCGAGCTCGGCTTTCTCGCGGGCATGGGCGTAGGCCTTCTGCTCGGCCTGCTCTTTGCGTTCTTCACGATCGGCCTTCGCGCCAACCAGTACGCCGCAGGTCTTGCGCTCACGCTCTTCGGCACGGGGCTCTCGGCCTTCCTCGGCCAGTCCCTGCAGGGCGCCGCGCTTCCCGGCCGCGCTCCGCTCGGCATTCCGGGCCTCGAGGGCATTCCGTTCCTCGGCGAGGCGTTCTTCTCCCAGCACTGGCTCGCCTATGCCGCGCTTGCGATGATCGCGGGCGTCTGGTACTTCCTCTTCAAGTCTCGTCCCGGCCTCATTCTCCGAGCCGTCGGCGAGTCTCCCGAATCTGCATTCGCGCTCGGCTATCCCGTGCGCCTCATCCGCTTCTGGGCCGTGCTCTTCGGTGCCATGATGGCGGGGCTTGCGGGCGCCTACCTCTCGCTCGTCTACACGCCGCTCTGGGTCGAGGGCATGGTTGCGGGCCGAGGCTGGATCGCACTTGCGCTCGTCACGTTCGCCACCTGGCGTCCCGCGCGCGTGCTCGTCGGCGCCTACCTCTTCGGCGGCGTCACGATGCTTCAGTTCGCGGTTCAGGGCATGGGCATCGACATCGCGCCGCAGTTCATGGCCATGACGCCGTACATCGCGACGATTCTCGTGCTGGTTCTCATCAGCCGCAATCCCGCCTGGATCCGCCTCAACGTGCCCGCCTCGCTCGGCAAGCCGTTCGCGCCGCGCAGCTAAGAATTTCACCTGGCGAGAAGGTAGGCATGTCCTGCCTTCTTGGCTAAACTAGCCATTGATTCTTTTACTTCTGTCTTCAGGAGAATTCATCCATGCAAAAACGTACTGCCTTCAAGCTCTGCCTCGCCGGCGCCACCGCCGTCGCGCTCAACGCCGCCCCGGTCGCCGTCTTCGCCAAGGACGAGCCGCTGAAGGTCGCCTTCGTCTACGTCAGCCCGGCCAACGAGGAAGGCTGGTCCTCCCAGCATGACATCGCCCGCAAGTTCGTCGAAGAGAAGTTCGGCGACAAGATCAAGGTGACCTGGATCGAGAACATCCCTGAAAATGCCGACGCCCAGCGCGTCATCCGCGACCTCGCCCAGCAGGGCAACAAGATCATCTTCGCGACGTCGTTCGGCTACATGAACTCCGTCATGAAGGTCGCCAAGCAGTTCCCGAACGTCTACTTCGAGCACGCCACGGGCTACAAGACGAGCAAGAACGTCAAGAACTACACGGCCCGCTTCTATGAAGGCCGCTACCTCGCCGGCATGCTCGCCGCCGCCACGACGAAGACCAACATCCTCGGCTACGTCGCCGCCCTTCCGATTCCCGAAGTGTTCCAAGGCATCAACGCCTACACGCTCGGCGCCCGCGCCGTGAACCCGAACATCGAGGTCCGCGTCGTCTGGACGTCCTCCTGGTACGATCCGGGCAAGGAAGCCGACGCCACGAAGGCCCTCATCGGCATGAAGGCCGACGTGATCACGCATCACACGAACTCCACGGCCGTCGCCTCCACCTGCGAAGAAGCCAAGGTTCCGGTCATCTCCTACAACTCCGCCATGCACAAGGCTGCTCCGACGATGCTTCTCGGCGGCGTCGTGCACCGCTGGGAGGAGTACTACACGAACGAAATCCAGAAGGTGCTTGACGGCAAGTGGGACAACACCCCGGTTTGGGGCGGCGCGAACGTCCACATGATTGAGCTTGCCGACATGACCCCGAAGGCTCCGGAAAACGTCGCCTCCCGCATCAAGGCCACCTACGCCAAGCTTGAAAAGGGCGAGTTCCATCCGTTCACGGGTCCGGTTGTCAGCAATGAAGGCAAGGTCATGATTCCGGAAGGCAAGGTCGCCACCGACGAAGAACTCCAGCAGATGATGTACTTCGTTGAAGGCGTGGCCAGCAAGGTCCCGACCGCCAAGTAATCCGCTCTCAAGGGCTTGATTCAGGGCCTCTTCCTCCTTCGGGAGGCGGAGGCCTTTTTGCATTCTCGGCACGCGTCGTGCGAGGCATGAGTCTTTTCGCAGGCTCGGCTAAGATAGCGTTCCGAACGGGGCGAGCGCCCCTGCATTTTTTCCGGATGCCGACATGACGACCGACACGCTTCTTCTGATACTTACGGGCCTGTGCGCCTTTCTCGCCGCCGCTGTGGTCTGGCTCGTGCTCGAAATGCGCCTTCTGAAGATCCAGACTTCGGAGAACCTGCGGCGCGACGAGCAGGACGAGATGATTGAGGCGATCCTCACGGGGGTGAGGAGCGAGCGCCAGGAGGTGCAACAGGCGGTCCTCAACGTCGAGCGCGGCGTCTCGCAGACGCTGGCGGGGCTGACCGGCTACCTCACCGAGCAGCAGAACAGGAGCGCGGCCGAGGTGCGTACGCTCAACGAGACGGCCAGACAGTCGCTTGCCGAGACGCGCGAGGTGATGAACCGCCAGCTCCTTGAGCTGCAGGGGCTGGTGGACGCGCGCTTCGCGAAGATCATCGAGACGAATGCATCGGCGAGCGAAGCGCTCGGCGCCAAGCTCGAGTCCAAGTTCTCCGAGATCCGCACGAGCGTGGACGCCAGCCTTGAGAAGGTGCGCGCAGGCAACGAGGCCCGCCTCGAGGAGATGCGTGCGACGGTTCAGGAAAAGCTCGATCGCACGCTCTCCGAGCGCCTTACGGCGAGCTTCAGGACCGTGGACGAGAAGCTCGGCCTCGTGCAGACGGGGCTGGGCGAGATGCGTACGATGGCCGAGAGCGTCAGGGACCTCAAGGGCATCCTCGCAAACGTGAAGACTCGCGGCACCTTCGGCGAGACGCAGCTCGCCGCCATCCTCGCCAACATCCTCACGCCAGCGCAGTACGGCGCCCAGGTGAGGGTCGTGCCGGGCAGCCGGGAGGCGGTGGACTTTGCGGTGAGGATGCCGGGCGCTTCGGGAGACGGCCCCTGTTGGCTCCCTATGGACTCGAAGTTCCCTGTCGAGGACTATGCACGCCTGCTTGATGCCGAGTCGAGGGCGGATGCGGCTGCGGCCGCCCAAGCGAGGGTGGCGCTTGAGAGGGCCGTCCTTGTGCAGGCAAAGTCGATTCATGACAAGTACGTCAGGCCGCCCTACACGACGGAGTTCGCCGTGATGTACCTGCCGAGCGAGGGACTTTATGCGGAGGTGATCAGGATTCCGGGGCTCTTCGAGAAGCTTCAGCGCGACTGGCGGATCACGCCCGCGGGGCCGACGGTCGTATCGGCGCTCGTCAACAGCCTGCAGATGGGCTTTGTGACTCTTGCGCTTCAGGAGCGTTCGAGCGAGGTCTGGAAGGTGCTCGGCGAGGTCAAGGGTGAGTTCCTGCAGTTTGCCGAGAGCTTCGCGAAGGTGCAGAAGAAGTTCTCCGAGGCGCAGTCGAGCCTCGATGCGATGAAGACGCGGCAGAACGTGATGCAGAAGAAGATGAGTTCGATTGAGGCGGCTGGTCTTCTCGAGGAAGATGGGCAGGAAGAGACGGGCGCCGCGGACAAACTGTCTCAAGGCGTACGAGGTTCGAACGCGAGCGTTGCGGCTGGGCTAAACTGAACGCATGGCCGCCGCGGGTGCGGCGCTTTCAAGGAGTAAATATGAAGAAGATCATGCTTGCCGCCATGATGATCTGCGGCGCCGTTGCGCTTGCCGGATGCAACACTGTCGCCGGTTTCGGCACCGACCTCAAGAAGGGTGCCAACCACGTCGGCACGGCGCTTGAGAGCATCGGTTCCAAGGGCCAGAGCAGTCAGGCGCCTGCCAAGTCGGCAGAATCCAAACCGGTCGAGGACAAGTAAGTCCTTTCCGTCAAGCGAATGAACGGGACCCGCTTCGAACGTCGAAGCGGGTCCTTTTTCTAAGCGCGGGGTTCAGGTCTGGGTGAGGGCCGTGCTTACGCGTCGTTTTCCTGCGCATTGTGCGGACGACGGCGGAAGCGGTTGCGCAGGCCGCCAAGGCGACGGTGATGCTGCGGCTTGGGTTCGAGCGCGGGGTCCTGGGCCGGGGCGCCGTTGTAGCGCGGGATGTCGGCGGGGACCGGGGCGAGTTCGCCGAATTCGGGCGTTTCGCCTGCGAGGAACTTCTTCTCGTAGTCTTCGAGCGCGCGGCCCACGATCTTCGACAGACCGATCAGGGCGATGATGTTCGGGATCGCCATCAGGCCGTTGAAAAGGTCGGCGAGCTCCCACACGAGGGTGACGTGGAGGAAGGAGCCGGCCATGATGAAGGCGAGGACGAGCACGCGGTAGATCGAGACGTAGCGCACGCCGACGAGGTACTTGACGTTCTGCTCGGCGAAGAAGTACCAGCCGACGATGGTCGTGAAGGCGAAGAAGAGCAGGCAGACCGCGACGAAGCCGTTGCCGATCGTGCCCAGACCGAGCGTGAAGGCCTTCTGGGTGAGCGCGATGCCGGTCGTCGTGCCGTCAAGCGAACCCGTGCAGAGGATTACGAAGGCGGTCATGTTCACGACGATGAACGTGTCGATGAAGAGGCCGATGATGGCGGCGAGCCCCTGTTCGGCGGGGTGCTTGACGCGGGCCACGGCGTGGGCGTGCGGGGTCGAGCCCATGCCGGCTTCGTTCGAGAAGAGGCCGCGGGCGACGCCGTAGCGGATGGCTTCCTTGATGCCGGCGCCGATGACGCCGCCGGTGGCGGCCATCGGGTCGAAGGCGCCCACGAAGATCATTTCAAGGGCATGCATCACGCCTTCGAGGTTCGTGAAGATGATGGTGAGCGAGCCGATGACGTAGATGAGGGCCATGATCGGGACCATCTTTTCGGCGAACGAGGCGATGCGACGGATGCCGCCGATGAAGATGAAGCCGGCGATGATGAAGGTGAAGATGCCGGTGACCCAGGTCGGGACGTTGAAGGCAGTGTAGAAGGCGCCGGCGATCGAGTTGGCCTGCACCATGTTGCCCACGAAGCCGAGCGCGATGATGATCGCGACCGAGAAGAAGGCGGCGAGCGTCTTGCTGCCGAGACCCTGGCTGATGTAGTAGGCCGGGCCGCCGGTCAGGTGGCCGTGAGCGTCGCGGGTGCGGTAGAGCTGGGCAAGGACGGCTTCGGAGAAGATGGTCGCCATGCCGAAGAAGGCGGCGATCCACATCCAGAAGATGGCGCCCGGACCGCCCATGGCGATGGCGGTGGCCACGCCGGCGAGGTTGCCCGTGCCCACCTGGGCCGAGATGGCCGTCGCGAGCGACTGGAAGGAGGACATGCCGTCCTTGTCGGCCTTGCGGCCGAAGAGCGTGATGCCGCCGAAGACGTGCCTGGCGGCCATGACGAAGCGCTTGATCTGAACGAATCGAAGCTTGAAGGTGAAGTACAGGCCCGTGCCGACGAGCAGCGGAATGAGGCCGTACATGCCCCAGAGCAGGCTGTTGATGCTCTGAATGATTTGAGTGGTCTGATCCACGGTGATGACTCCGGTTTTTGCTTGAAAAGTGGGGCAGTCTTCGGGCGGAGTTTGTCCGAATCTGGGCCTTATGATTCTGACCGGGGAGGCAGGATGCGGACACTTGGAAACGATCCTGCGGACAAGCGGTTGAAGAATAATGATTCGCCCGGTCCCAGGTTCTCAGGCGGAACCCGAGCCTTCATTCTATGAATTGGTTCGGGAATCGCGAGATGCCCCGGGACGCATTCAGGGGATGGGCATTCTGCCTAGATTCGGGGGAAACGCCTGTGCGTGTGGCGCTGGTGGTATTTCGTATCGTTTCGGACGATTTCGGGGTTCGTTGATGCGCGTCAAGTCGGTTAGGGAGACTCGGCGGATGGCCTGCGGCACAGGCTAAGGTGTATTCCCTAGGTGGTTCCGACGGGATTGGGGGACACGAAACGGGGGCTTCTCAGACGGAGTGGAAACGGCTAAAATAATCGGCCTTTTTCTTCCTCTGTTTTTTTGGAGTCGTACATGTTGCGAAAGTTCATGCGCGGTGCGCTTTACGTCGCCTTCGCCATGGTGGCCCTCTGGATCATCGTCAACGTCATTGCCATGGCGAAGTACGCGCTCAGCTGAGCGCGTCGAGCCTCGCCGCCGTCTCTTCGGGACGGAAGGCGCAGGCGCCGTATCGCTGCATCTTGCGACCGGCCTTGAGCACGAGCTTGTCCTTGCTCACAAGAAGCTTTGCGCCGCCCGCAAGCGTGAGCGTGAAGAACTTCTGGTCAAGGGGGTCCCTGCACTGGACCGTGATGACGTCGGCCGCCTCCCTGATCTTCTCCTCGTCGACGGGCACGCTCATCGAGCACCAGAGCGCTGCGAGTCTCGCCGCCTCGTCCTCGTCGCCCGTGAACGCGGGGCGCGAGAGCACTTCCGCAAGCTCCATGACCGCCTCGCCCGAGCGCAGCGCATGGATGCGTCCCTCCTCGAGGGCTCGTCTCAAGTCCTCAGAATGTGGGTCTTCCCAGTAGATGAGGTCGAGCACGACGTTGGTGTCGATGACGGCGGGGACGCCCCTCGGTTCGGAACCTGCCAGGGCAAGGGCTTCGGCAGCCACGCGGCTGCTCAGGCGTTCGGTAAGCGGCATGAAGATCTTTTCAGAATGTTGCTGGGCCGTGAATAAGGTCGCTGTGGGGGACTGACGACTGATGAAAATATGGTAATTTTATCGGACGCGTCCGTCATCGTGCGCTTCTCTATCAGGAAAGCCTGCGGTCGCGCTCCGGGCATCCGCGGGTCGGGTGCTTAATCCCTCAATTGCACATGGAATTTCTGCTTGATCCGACCATCTGGGTCGGTCTTCTTACGCTTGTCGTTCTTGAAATCGTCCTCGGGATCGACAATCTCGTCTTTATTGCCATCATCGCGAAAAAGCTTCCCGCCTCACAGCAGGACAAGGCCCTCTACGTGGGCCTCGGACTTGCGCTCGCGATGCGTCTGGGCCTTCTCTCCATCATGTCGTGGCTCGTGGCCCTCACGGACCCCGTCTTCTCCGTCTGGGGGCACCCGTTCTCGTTCAGGGACCTGATCCTTCTGGGTGGCGGCCTCTTCCTGCTCTTCAAGGCCACGACCGAGCTGCACGAGCGTCTCGAGGCGTTGCCGCACTCGGAAAAGCACGGCAGCGGCAGGGCCGGCTTCTGGGTCGTCATCGCCCAGATCCTGCTTCTTGACGCGGTCTTCTCGCTCGACTCCATCATCACCGCCGTCGGCATGGTCGACAACCTCTACGTGATGATGAGTGCCGTCGTGATCGCCATGATCGTGATGATTGCCGCGAGCCGTCCGCTCACGGACTTTGTCAACCGTCATCCGACGGTGGTGGTGCTCTGCCTCTCGTTCCTGCTGATGATCGGCTG
>OGSS01001693.1_pt1 | contig 12758 bp, 9 predicted proteins | sample 1553591 | NCBI WGS metagenome assembly OGSS01 (sample SAMEA2580061, study PRJEB22360) | human gut metagenome | biome: human gut; feature: human-associated habitat; material: faeces | place: Denmark | collected 2008/2010
CATCCCTTATGGCTCAGGGAACGTTCTATATGAAACGTTTCTAACAGTTCCTCAACTGTATTACCACTTTCCCACAAAATCTAACCTTGACGATACCATCCACAAATATCATTTAGCGAACATGCATCTCTTATTATATTTATTTCAGATGAATAATAACCTACATCCATTAATGAATCCTAAACTCATCCAAAATAACAGCCGCCTGCTCATAATTTAAATTGATCAATATTTCAAGTATATCTTCATATGCTTCAATAAGTTCTTGATCCTGTTTAATTTTATCACTATATGTAATAAAGGATTTAAGGATAATCAAGTGTACTATTGCTTCTTGTTCTCTTATTGATTTTTTAAATTTATTTACCTCAGATTTTGCATTTTGAAAGCTATTTCTAATAGAAATTAATATTTCTGGCAGCAATTCATCCATATGCATTTGGTAAATCGTTCTCAACAGTTCCTTTATGTGATATTTTCCATACTTTGTAAATTGCTTATTCAAAAATTGCTTATCTACGTATGAATAATTTGTTTTGATTTTACTCCAGTCTCCCGTGCAATATCTCGTTACAGAAAGCATAAGAGATTTATATAACTGTATTCGAACATACTCCTCATCAATGTCATTTACTTTTTTCTCAATATATAGAATTTTCTTTTTACATATATTTCTTCTTTTTGAGTCAACATATGAGTCAAAAAATTCACATAAAAAATTGCCAAAGATATCTTGATAGAACTCAATTGTATCTGTTGTAAATTTTGTAAAATCAATCTCTTCAAATAATATATCGATTGCCATTTTTGCATCATCTTGGGTTTGAATCATTTCCCGCTGAAACAGCTCTATGATTTCATGTTCTTGGTAAACATCAAAAATTTCGTGAGCATTATAATTTCTTTTAGTATATTTCCAAATATCAATCACACATAGCAAAATTTCATGAATAACCATTCTAAAAGATTCATTCGTAAAATTTAGGCCGCAATTTGCAACATAGCATATTGTAGATATATCATAGTTACTCATATCAAAAACATCTATCTCTAAAGATTCTTCCTGCAGCAGATACCTATCTATTATCTCCTCTTCGCGACTAGTATAACAATTTCCATCATCATCTTTGATATAACGATCTATTCCTGACAACTTAGGTTGCATATTAGGATTAAATATAAACTCCTTATCTTTCTTACTCACTTTCAAATAATTAGCATTATATTTTTGATGTTCCATCTGATCTTCAGATAATTTAATAATTGTATTAAATACCGCTTGTGCCAAAGTCTCGTGATTAGCTAAATATCTCTTCACGTATTTAGCTATTTCATCAATAACACCATGTTGCCCCTTATACATCAAACAATCCAACACAAATTTCTTTATTTTATTTTTTATCCCAATAGCAACGTCATTTTCCAATTGATTCAATAAAACTGGCATAAGTGCAGTATCTGCCAAAAAGCTTCCATTAGAAAACAATTTCTCTATTCCGTTAATCCATATTGTGCAAAACTTTTCCCTTTTCTCATTTTCTAATTCTTGATGATTTATTGCACTAGCAATTAAAAGTATCAAAAGATTTTCATATTGAAATGCCATATCAGTATCCTTCATCAATTCTAAAATAACTTTAATTGCATCAAGAGTTGATGGCAAGTCAATCTGCCCAGACACCATATTATCATTACACTTTTTAATCGCCGTATTTAATCTCTGCTTAGGTTTATTGAATTCTTCTTGTCTTAGAACAATTTTTTCTGCTTCCCCTGATATTTGGGGTTCTAACATAATTATATTGTCGGTTATCTTGGTTGCTTTTGCACCACGCATATCCATTTTTTGAATCTGTAAATAGTCCTGTGCATTTTCTGCATCATTTTTTATAATTGAATATAAATAATCAAGAATTCCATAGCATTTATCCTGAACCATTGAATCAAAATATATCTGTGTATGAGATACATATTCTTGTATACTCAAATCACATTTTTTATCCAACTCATATCTATCTTTAAGATCAGGTATCCCCATGGTCTTAAGAATTTGCCTTTCGAGCAACTCTTTTGTCGGATTTTTTTTGTACAACATATATCTTGTGGTATCCCAATGAACAAGTTCTATGCTTGTAGCCAAATCCAAAGCATAACCCGGTAATTCGTTTTCAAAGTGCATTCCTATACTCTCAATGATTGTAAGCAATACTATATTATTTGATTTTGAATAAATAGTTCCTTTGACATAATTTGCAAATGCAACAGTGAATTCATGATCCTTTTTACAAATCTCCAAACTGCTTATTATAGCCTCTTTAAGACAAAAAATAACATCTCCTATTAAGGTAGGTACATTGTGATCTCTAATCCCTGCAAGCCACATGTTTCCATTTCCCCAATATTCCTTTATTGCATTACTCTCACTAATTTTTACTTTGATTTTTATTACATATTCAGGATTATTAGTTGCATATTCTAATATTACCCTATTTATAAATTGAATTGCCCAATGAAATCCCACTTTAAAATTCAATCGAAACAGATTCCATAAAAATGCATTCTCGTACACTGTTCTATATAAATAATTATAATGTTCAGCTTTCTCACTTAATCCATATTCAAAACCCTTAGACAGTCTATCGGCTCTATAGAAATCAAATTCCTCTGCATCTACTTTTCCACGTAACCATAGTATATCAGCTATCAAACACAATTCGCTTGCTAATCCAGTTACCAAAGCAGGATAAGCATTCTTCAATGTCCATTCCATAATATCTTCTGACTTACGCATACTTTTTCTATTTCCATTAATATAATTATTAATCAATGTATTAAAAAACTTTTTTAACCACTCTTCTGAGTTATCTGCCATTCGATAAAGTGCTTCCAAGCAAGACGATATTTCATCTATGATTTTATAATAGTTTTCTTGCTCAGATTCCTGCAACGAATATTCCACATAATATTCCATCATAGCGCATGCATCTGAAGCAATAACTGCCACTTTATCTTCTTGTTTCGCATAATCCAAGCATAACTTAACTATATCATCTCTTCCGATTATATTTTTCTTATATATTTCTTCGTTTTTCAAAAGTCGAATAATACATGGTCTTCCATTACCAATTGGGGACAATTTCATTTGTGGTGATTCTTGTCTAATATGTAATAACTCACCTTCAAATGCGAACAAATTAATATTCTTCACAAAGTCGAACAACATGCCTTGTTCCAGAATCTCCGACCCTTGTTCTTCGAAATAATTATCACAAAACCTTGACTTAACAATTCCAATTTCTGTTTGCCTTTTCCAACTTTGCGGAATCTCATCAGAAAAAGTAAGGCTATATAAAAACTTATCTCTATTTACCTGTATAAACATTTTATTTGAAATCCAAATCTGATACCGTCTATACACACATCGCCCAAGATTTTCTATTTCATCATAGAAGGTCTTATACTTCCCTTTGCACAAATCAAAAGCTTTATCAAAATAATGCTCAAAGCAAATATCTTCGAAAATATCATATTTCAGTCTAATATAATCTCCTTGTTGAGCAATTACACCTTCTGAAAGCAATGCATGCATTATGTCTCTATCTATATCGTCCTTATGAATACCCAACATAAATTTTCTAGCTCTTTCAAACACAATCTTCTCAACAGTTTCAATAACTTTGTTACTGAGTATGCCATACATTCGAGATTTTTCCTCCAAACATATTATGTTTTTCCAAATATATTCTCTTAGAGAATTTTCATCACCTATATTATCAATATCCATCGAATTACTAACTATCAAGTTTATATAAAAGGGCGATTTTAATAAATCAACATATGAATTTGTTTTATACATTTTATGAATAATCGGATATTGCTTCATAAGCAATGCAAGTTCATCTTCTGTTATATCGCCAACTTCATAAATTTTTATCGAAAAATTTGTTTCCAGTTTAATAAAAGCATTTTTATCACTCGTTCTACAAGATGTTACTATGTACACATTTTGATATTCTTTCGCCATATCATACAAATACTGTAATAATTCAAATTTTGTTTCGGCACAGTCCGCAATAAACTCGAGAGCATCAATAAAGAATATTAATTTCTTCCCATTAATACACTCTAAAACGTCTTGGATACAGCAACCCCAAATGTCGTCAATATGACTTTCTTCCAAAAATCTTTCAGCACGAGCATATAAAACCAATTTTTCATTTTCAACATATTTTTTACATAAAACAGATTTACCGCTACCAGCTCCACCTTGTATTGAAATATATCGCTCATTGTCTTTTGTTATTTTTTCAAGAAATTCATTTCTATCGATTTCATACTCTCCGTTAATCAATCCTTCAATATTTTTCAACCCTGAATTACTAAGTTCCAATGCACCTTTAAATTTTCTGATATTAATATTAAAGTTCTCATACTCATCCTTTAATACCTTGTATAATTTCTTCTGAAAATTAAGATCATTTTGTGCTTTAGTTATAATATCATTTGTAGTAATCAAATTATCTTTAATAGTAAATGAAATACTCCCAATTTGATTATCCCCACTATACTCTCTCACATTATCAATACTATTATTACTAAGTACAAAAAATATAATATTCTTTAAGTCCGAGCATTTTTTATCTTTTGAATCCCTTATCTTTTCCAATGTAGTTTTTATTTTTGTTGGTACATCTTGTACAGTACTTACCTGCACTAAAAGTTCTCTGTTTTCTGATATCAAATCTACATATGGATAAGTTGCCGTCTCGTCATTCAGATTACTAAACTTCTGTCCGAACCATACATTACATACCTCAATCGCAAATAACTCAAACATTTTTGCAGCATCAAATAATCCGTTTTTATTTGCCATTTTGATTTTTTCATCATATGAAGACATATATTCAATTATGAAACCCATTCTTTCGTTTGAATTCAACATATATTCAATGCTCCTTATCCGTTAGTTTCTTTTAAAATATTTACCTGAGTTCATTCTCAATTTCTTCTATCGTTGGCATAGAAGCTCTATATTCCACAGGCAATAAATTTGACAACTTATACTCAGATATTCCTATCGGTTCTTTTGAACTATTTACCGCATATTTTGCAAGGATATTATTTTTGCTTTTGCATATAATCAGACCAATTGTTTTTGCATCAAAATCTGTCTTGACCAAATCATCCACAATATTCACATATGTACCAATCTGTCCAATGTCTCTCGATGTAAAAGCTACTATTTTAACTTCAACAACAACGTAACAATGCAAATACAGATGATAAAATAAAAGATCTATTTTTTCCTCTGTTCCTTCAATCGGTATTGTATATTCTCTTCCAACAAAAGCAAACCATTTTCCAAGTTCCATAAGAAATTTTGTGATGTTGTCCATCAATGCGTCTTTTAACTCTTTCTCACTATAATCTTCTCTGATTGCTACGAAGTCGAAATTATATGGATCCTTTGTTATTTCCTGTGCAAGGTCGCTTTGTGGTTCAGGCAATGCGTATTCAAAGTTTGAAATTGCTTTTCCCTGACGCTCATATAAATCGGTATCAAGAAAATTTAAAAGTACTGCCCTTGACCAATTATTTAAAATCGTTTTCTTCACAAAAAATATTGATTTTTCCCTGTCCAATTTACATTTATCAATGATAGCTCTATGATGTCCCCACGGAATCGAAAACAATTCTTTATCCGATAAATCTCCCACAAGTTGTGGAACATTTATTGAATCCTCTTTGCTCTTCAATTCTTCCACAAATTGTGGAAGAATTGGATCACTGTACAATTCATAAAATTTCTTCATATATCTGAGATTCGAACTTGATAAGCCTTGAACCCCTGGCAAAATTGTTCTCATATCTTTACTTAAATTAACAAAAAATCCACTGCCCCACTTACTTTCAGCCGACTTTTCTACAGTATCTCTTCCTATAGACCAATAGAAACCAATCATTTCCTGATTAACAGAAACAGATGCCTTAATCTGTCTCTGTTTATAGCGTTTTCCTATGTCCTCAATCCACTTCCTATACTCTTCATCCATTTTTATAAGTTGATTCATGTAAACCCCTTTCAGAATTCTGTTTTTTCCCACATCTCTTTATAGGCATTGACATAAAAATTTATACATCCAGGATATGTGTATACAAATCTTCTGCACAACTTTTTATACAATTCCAGCATACTCGCATCATCTGCGAAATCTAATAAGTAATCGAGACAATGAGACAATTCTTCTTCTGATACCTCTCTGTTGCACAATTCCTCCACTATGGGTAAATATATTTCATATGCCTGCTGTCTAATCTTGTTGAGTTCAATTACCGCGCTAAATATATCATTTCCCATTCCATTTGACCTCCAAATAACTGATATAATTTCTTCAATAGTTATTATAATCAAAGCTCACAGTAAATAACATATAAATAACGCTCATATTAAATCACCCCAAAATGTTTTAATGCATCCTTTATCGCTTCTACTTTCTCCGCCGTCGGATGCCTTCTCGGCTGTTTCAACTCTTCTACCATATTAGGTGCATCATACATCGGCAATCCTAAATTTCTTTTTCCCTCTGCGATATATGCCGTATGTACTTTGAAGCCATATTTTTCTTCAATATATTCTTGTATCATTTTATATGTAACCCTTGGAGTCGGCTGATATTGCTTTGCCCGCTCCGCAATTTTATCTAAAGGTACCTTTTCTTCACCTTCTCCAAATTCAACTTTCACATCTATATGGCTATCTGGTGACTTGTGGGACAATAGCACGATGCTTTCGATATGCGTGTCATTTTAAGACATATCCCCACAAATCAACAGAAAAAATATAATTATCTTTATAATATGAATAGCAGTAATCAATAACCTACTACATTTATCCTTAATGTTTAATCAAAAAATCTGACTTATTCTCTTCATAACTCTTAAGAATACTTATAAAATGATTGCTTTTAATTGCATCGTAGTTATTCATTTTCTTTAATTCTAAATAATTTTTCTTCGCAATTTCCATGCTGGTATGGCTTATGTAACATGCTGCATATTCACTAATAGATGGAACAGCCCAAAGATATTTCTCTGATTTTACTACTTTGTTATCTTCATCATATATAATCGATAATGTTAAGTAATAAATCGTAACCATACGCGTTTCTGCTATAGAACTTGCAAGCTTCACCTGAAATCTATCGACTTCATTTGCACCTATACTTTGTGAAACATTAAATACTTGTTGTTTCTCTTTCCCTAAAACCACATCATAAGTATGAGAGGATTCTACCAATCGATAATGGGTCATTTGCGGATTGATCATATTATAGTAATCTAATATATCGAATGATATCTCTTTTATATAGGCTACTTGGTCTCCAATGTTTCTCAATTTTATATCAACAATAAATTCTTTATCTTCATTTAAAGAGATATCTACTATTTTTATATTTGATTGTTGTTTTTCTTCTGTAAGATTTGTAATTTGAAGAATGTTTCCATCCCCGATAACATTTTTATCTCCACTAACATTAAGATTTCCCTCACCACCTTTAGGAGTTTTTGTTTTAATTTTTGTTTTTAATATTGCAAAGAAAGCTGATATAATAGCTATACCTAAGCCACTAAATATCCATTCTTTATTACTTATAATCCATTCTACCATGTCAATATTCTCCTTTGTTTTTTATTTACCAGCTTTTCTCTACAACCGTCCTATTTATCTGATATTTTAAAATACAACATCCATTCCGTTTGTGTAATAGACTACTGCATAAATAACATTTAATACAGCATAGGAGGTTTCCCTTTGTTATCCACAACTTTTCTGACATAACCTTCCCACTTTTGAATTATTTGTATCCATTCTTTAGATTTAAAATAATCATCTAAATTGCAATTCAAATCAAATTCTGGCATATACACCCCAAGAACACCTTTTCTAATATTCCTTCTGCAATAGCCCCTTTCTCTCTCAGTATTAAAACAGGCAATCCCAATTGGAAAGCCATAGCCGGTTCAATTTGACAATATGGACTAGTTAACCATTTATTGGATAAATCATACTCCTCCTCGCCAATATCACTAATCGGTTTCCCTGTTCCTTGTTTAATTAAACTTCTTCTAAACGCTATTGTTACTAATCCATTTGATTCTAACATCAACCTTCTTATTGCTGTTAATGGCGCATCCATATCATAATCTGTCACCCCTAACGTTCTTGGTTGTAACTCTCTTTCTTCAAAATAATGAATTATTCTTTCAATAAATTCTTCTTGCCTTTTTTAAATGGTCTTGGATAACTCAAAAAGATAGAACTACTCATTAAATCTCCTCCATAATTTCAAAATATCTTAATGCATCCTTTATCGCTTCCACTTTCTCCGCTGTCGGATGCTTCCTCGGCTGTTTCAATTCTTCTACCGCATTAGGAGCATCATACATTGGCAAGCCTAAATCTCTCTTTACCTCTGCGATATATGCGGTATGTACCTTGAAGCCGTATTTAGCTTCTATGTACTCCTTTATCATTTTGTAGGTCACTCGTTCTTTGGGCTTGTATTCTTCGGCTCTTTTAGCGATATTATCAAGCGGAACTTTTCCCTCACCCTCACCAAACTCAACTTTTACGTTGATATGTCCGTCTGGCTTTTTGTGGGAAAGCAGTACTACCGTCTCCACATGCACGGTCTGCGAAAACTGATCAACCGCCCTCACTTTCACCAGCTCATACCCATTCCCACACAGATACTTCAGATCCCGTGCCAGTGTGGCAGAATCACAGCTCACGTACACAATCCGCTCCGGCTGCATCTGCACCATAGTCTCAAGCAGAGATTCCTCGCAGCCTTTCCGCGGCGGATCCACCACGATCACGTCAGCGTGGGCCTGTTCTCCCGGATGTGCCTTGGCATAATCCGCATAATATCCCGGCAGAACCTCTTCTGCTTTTCCAACATAAAACTTTGCATTCTCGATTCCATTGATCTGCGCATTTTTTCTGGCGTCCTCGATGGCCTGAGGAATGATCTCCACACCGTAGACTTGTTTCGCCTTCTGCGCCAGAAACAGGGATATCGTTCCGATTCCACAGTAGAGATCCCAGACCGTCTCATCTCCTTTTAAGTCTGCATACTCCAGTGCAAGTCCGTACAATTTCTCTGTCTGCACTGGATTGACCTGGAAAAAGGACAGTGGAGAGATCTGATATTTGATTTCACCGATATAATCTGTAATAAATGCCTGTCCCCACAGCACTTCATAAGAATCTCCCATGATCACATTGGTGTTTTTCTGATTCACACTGATCGTGATACTGGTCATTCCTTCGATTTTCTGCAGTAATTCAACCAGTTTTTCACAATGAGGGATTTTTTTTGCGTTGATGACAAGACAGACCATAATCTCTTTGGTTGTAAAGCCATACCGGATCAGGACATGACGAAGTAAGCCTTTCCCTGTTTTTTCATCATATGGCTCCATCTGATATTGCTCCATAAATGACAGGATGGTTTCCAGAATCTCCTGATTCTGCTCTACTCCCAGTGCACAGTCTGTATTTGCAATAATATCGTGAGTACGGCCTGCATAAAACCCTGTCACTGTCACTCCATTTTTATCTTTTCCAAACGGGAACTGCGCCTTATTTCTGTAGTGAAATGGGATTTCCATTCCCACGATCGGATCTGCAATTTTTTCCAGCAGTTCTGGCGAAAAGCCGCCGATCCTCTCCAGATTTCCCAACACTTTTCTGTTTTTAAACTCCAGCTGCTTCTCATAGGAAATCTGCTGAATCTGACATCCTCCGCACTGTCTTGCGAATTTACACTTCGGCTCCACTCTGTCTTTGGACGGTTCGATAATCTGTATCATTCTCGCATATCCATAATTTTTCTTGGCTTTCATAATTTTTGCTTCCACCACATCACCGATGACCGCATCCTTGATAAACAGCGTATAGCCGTCAATTTTTCCGATTCCTTCCCCGTTCACTCCGATATCTTCAATCGTCACCTTTACTACATCATTCTTCTGCATCTGTTTTTCTCCTTTATCTGAAAAAAGAGGGCGCACAAAATTTCTTTTGGTCACCCTCTTTTGTTTCTCTGTCTCTAAATGGAACTTCTTCTCAGGTTGGTCTCAAACATCCGGTTGTAACCCAGCCAGTCATTTCCCGGTTTATTTTTAAAGATCTCCGTCAGAGTCTGCATCTTGGCATCTGCATTATCTGCCAGATTCAATGCCATCGCCTCTGCGAGGGCCGGTTTTTTCGGAGAACCATACTCCAACTCCCCGTGATGGGAAATAATACAATGCTTCAATTCACTTCCCAGTTTTTCCGGAAATCCCGGAATCTCTCTTATCGCGTCATTCATCATCTCAACACCAATGATAATGTGCCCCAGAAGCTGTCCGTCATCCGTATAATCGTTATCCGGAAATGCAGAAAGCTCTTTTGTCTTTCCAATATCGTGACACATTGCCGCAGTATAAAGAAGATCTCTGTTCAAGATTTCATAGGTATCCGCAAAATACCGACACATCTTCACAACACTTAACGTATGCTCCAGAAGTCCTCCTGCAAATCCGTGATGAACTGTTTTTGCCGCAGAATGTCCTTTAAACACACGGATAAACTCCTCATCTTTCACAAAGTAATATTCCAGCATCTGACGCAGCCACATGTTGGAAATTCCACGGATAAATCCGAGCAGTTCTTCATACATACTGTCCACACTCTTCTCAGAAGTCGGCATATAATCCGCCGGATTGTATTCACCCTCTTCTGCTTTTCTGATCTGACGGATGTTCATCTGCAGACTTCCGTTATAACTTGTCACATCACCAAATACTTCGATGAAATCCTTCTCATCATACTCTGCGATCCCCTGAGAATTCGGATCCCATACTTTTCCATCCAGTGTTCCCGTCTTATCCTGTAAAATCAGATTGTCATAAGGCTTTCCGTTTCTTGTCTCCGCGGAACGTTTTCCTTTACACAGGTATACATTCCTGATTGTCTCGCCTTCATGTAAATCCTTGATATATCTCATAATAATTTTGTTTCCTCTCTATTTTTGCTATTCTTTACTCACGGCTGTCAAGTACCAGCTGAAACGAAATCTCCACGTATCCTCCTGCACCGAGACGTTTTCCCTGAATCCGGATCGTATCTCCCGCTTTACACTTCTGAAGTACCTTTTCATACTGAGCCATAGAGGCAATCTCCTCGCCGTCCACAGACTGGATTACATCACCGCTCTGGATTCCCGCTGCCATTGCCGGAGAGTTCGCCTGTATCTGGGTCACATACATTCCGGACGGCACCTGCTTTGATTCCGAAATATCACTGCTGACCGTCACTCCGTAAATCCCTGCATAGGGAACCGACTGACTGTTTAAAAGCAGTTCCATGATCGGTTTTAAATCAGAAATCCCATATGCATTGGCAGTATGACCCTGATTCTCTGTCCAGATCTCGGAATCAATGAGTCCGATGATCTCTCCGTCCAGATTACACAGAACACCGGAACTAAAATCCGCTGACGGAATATCTGTCGCCAGAACGCTGAATGTATGATCCGGAATTGCTTTTTCGTGTGCATTAGAACTGATCATACCATATCCTGTTCCATCTGAATATCCAAATGTATCTCCAAGGGCGATCACCGGATCTCCCTCTGCCACTATATTTGAATTTCCGAGAGCCGCTGTTTTTATCTCATCCCACGTGCTTTCAGAAATCAGGTTTCTTCTGACACCAAACACCGCCAGATGACTGTTTTTATCCTGCTTTTTCAGCGATGCTTCACAGGTGCTGCCATCTGAAAACTGCACATTCCAGACAGTGGATTCCCCGCAGACAGAATTGTTGCTGAGGATCAAAAGCTCCTGTCCATTGTCTGCTGCGATCAGCCCTGTACATCCCATATCTTCATCATTTACATCCTTTGTAAGATTCGCCGCATCCTGCTCACCCCGGACCGTGACCACACTTTTTGCGGCCTCTGCTGCAATCTGGTAAACACTCTGCATCATGGCTTCATAATCTTCTGCTCTCAGATTTTTCTCCTGCGAATCCTGCTCCTGCGCCTCGTCTTCTTCCGGATGCGTCTCTTCACTGTCTTCCGGAATGGTCACAGTTTTCGGAGATCCCGGAAATAAGTTCTGTACCCACGGATTCAGGGCATAGAAACCCAGACAGGCAAACGCACCTACCACGATTCCGTAAACAGCCAGTTTCAGAAGCTGTTTTCTCACCTGTTTTCCGGTGATCGGTTCCGGCTTGATCGTCTCCTGCAGAAAAGAAAAACTATCCTCTTTTTGCTCTTCATTCAAGTCTTTGGGGGACTTTTCTTTTGGGTCTTCATTCCACGGCATAATTGCTAATCTCCTCTGCTGTATAGTATAACCGATTCCCCCGGATTGTTCAATATTTATCCTTTTCATTCCCCCACAAATAAGGTAAAATATAGCTGTGAGTTCGAATTATAAAAGGTGAAAGAATATGAATCAAAAAACATTGACAAAATTAGAATATTATAAAATCACTGCGCTTTTGGAGGAACAGGCTTCTTCCATGCGCGGAAAACAGCTTTGCCGCAAGCTGAAACCGATGACCGATCCGGAAAAGATCAACACTGCACAGGAGCAGACCGAAGCGGCATTTACACGGATCGTCAAAAAGGGACGCATCTCTTTTGGCAATGCATTCCCCATCGGAGAGTCTTTAAAACGTCTGGAGATCGGCGGTG
>OGSS01001696.1_pt1 | contig 12741 bp, 8 predicted proteins | sample 1553591 | NCBI WGS metagenome assembly OGSS01 (sample SAMEA2580061, study PRJEB22360) | human gut metagenome | biome: human gut; feature: human-associated habitat; material: faeces | place: Denmark | collected 2008/2010
CCAGATTTATCCGGGAAGGTTCCTGGCAATTACGGACCCTGGGGAGATTGGCAGCCACTGTCTGGGCGGGGTGGATGAATCCATTGCCTCCTCATTCCCGAAAGGAGGTATGGTGGTCGCAGGCACTAATTTCGGATGTGGTTCCAGCAGGGAACATGCGCCCATTGCCCTGCTTAACATGGGAGCAGGGGCGGTGGTGGCAGAATCCTTTGCAAGGATTTTTTACCGCAACGCCATCAATCTGGGCCTTCCTCTGCTGGTGTGCAAGGGCATCGGAGGAAAGGTGGAGAGCGGCCAGAACCTGGAAATCAATATGACAACAGGGGAGCTTAAGAACCTGGACACAGGGGAACGGCACCAATGCGAAAGAATCGGGGAATACGCCATGTCCATTCTGGAAGCAGGAGGCATCAAGCCCTTGTTTGTCAAGCGGATGAAAGAGGAGCGCCATGACAGCTGAACGATATATCAGACAGTATACAGAAGAATTCATGAAACTGGACCGGAGGTTCTGGAATTATGAGGACGGCTGCGTCCTCACTGCCCTGGAGGCCATGTATAAGGCCACGGGCAGGCAACGCTATGCAGAGGCGGTCAGGGTGTTCCTGGACCGGTACGTATGCGATGACGGCAGTATACGGTGGTATGACCGGGAGGAGTACAGCCTGGATAAGATTCCCCCTGGCCGCGGCCTGCTCTTTCTGTACCGTGAGACAGGGCAGGAGAAGTACCGTCTGGCTGCAGAGCAGCTTATGGAACAGCTGCGGCATCAGCCCAGGACAAAATCCGGCAGTTTCTGGCACAAGAAGATATATCCTCGCCAGATATGGCTGGACGGCCTTTATATGGCGGCGCCCTTTTACCTCCAGTATGAGATGGAGCTGGGGGATAAAAAGAACTTCCCGGACATCATAAAGCAGTTTGAAAATGCCAGACAGTACCTGTATGATGAATCGGCCTGCCTGTACATCCATGCATATGATGAGGGAAAATGCCAGTTCTGGGCTGACCCTGAGACGGGGCGGTCGCAGAATTTCTGGTCAAGGGCAGAGGGATGGTATCTGATGGCCCTGGCGGACTGCTGCGCCATATTGCCAAGGGAGGCAGAGGAGTGGCAATATCTGGCCGGTTTGTGGAAGGAAGCCATGGAGGGGATGCTTCGGTATCAGGACCGGGAAAGCGGCCTGTTCTTCCAGCTGACGGCCCTGGGAAAGGCACCGGGCAATTATCTGGAGACCTCCGCCTCTGCCATGACAGCCTATTCCATTTATAAGGGATATGAGATGGGGATATTCAGCAGGGAGACAGCGCACAGGGCGGACCTTATCATGATGGCCCTGGAGACCGGGAAGCTGAAGCTCAGAAACGGATGCCTCCGCCTGGAGGGAACCTGCGCAGGCGCAGGTCTGGGGCCGGCTGACCGGCCGGAACGGAATGGGAGCGCAGCTTATTACCTGGGAGAGCCGGTTGTCTCGGACGAGCAGAAGGGCGCGGCTGCCTTTATGCTGGCTTACAGCCAGTGGGCGGCCGGCAGAAGAGATATCGCGGATGGGGAGGAAGCTGGTTTGGTAAAGATAAACGATGTGTATGAGCTGCGGCACCGGGCAGTGGAGGAGATAGAGCTCGGTTATGGTACAGGCACGGAAAAGGTGGAGATACCAAGAGACGCCATTGCCCATATCCTGGTTCCGCATAAAAAGGAGACGGGCGCGCAGGAGGAAGAGGTCATTGAGCGGGCTCTGGATACACCGATAGGCACGGACCGGCTTGAGATACTGGCATCAGGGAAAAAGGATGTGGTCATTATTACAAGTGACATCACCCGTCCCATGCCCTCATGGAGGGTGCTTCCCCATGTGCTGAAGCGGCTGGAAAAGGCCGGGGTCAGCCCCGCCCAAATCACTATAGTTTTTGCGATGGGTACCCACAGGAGGCATACCAAAGAGGAGATGCGGCACCTGGCGGGAGATGAGGTATACCATACTTACAGGTGCATGGACTCCTCTGAATGCAGCTTTATTCATATGGGAGAGACAAGGGCCGGGACACCGGTGGACATAGCGGATAAGGTGGCTCATGCTGACCTGAGAATATGTCTGGGCAATATTGAGTACCATTTCTTTGCAGGTTATTCCGGCGGTGCCAAGGCGATCATGCCGGGGGTTTCCACCATGGATGCCATACGGAAAAACCATAGCAGGATGATTCATCCCATGGCAAAGGCGGGAACCCTTGAAGGGAATCCGGTGCGGGAGGACCTGGAAGAAGCGGCCTCTGTCTGCGGCGTGGATTTCCTCCTGAATGTGGTTCTGGACGAGCATAAAAATGTGATTCACGCGGTGGCAGGAGAGCTTAAGGAGGCTCACAGACAGGGATGCAGGTTCCTGGACGGGTTTTACCGTATGGAAATCAATGAGCTGGCAGACATCGTGATTGTGTCCCAGGGCGGGGCGCCTAAGGATCTGAACCTGTATCAGACACAGAAAGCCCTGGCCAATGCGGAGCAGGCCGTGCGTCCGGGAGGCATTATCATTTTGGCAGGAGCCTGTCCGGAGGGACTGGGGGGAGCTGTGTTTGAGCAGTGGATGCTGGAGGCAGAGGACCTGGACAGCATACTGGAACGGATTCAAAGGGATTTCCAGATTGGCGGACACAAGGCTGCTTCCTTTGCAAGGGCGTTGAAACGGGCCAGGATATTTCTGGTATCGGGAATTGACAGGAAGCTGGTACGTGATATTTTCATGGAGCCCTTTGACCATGTGCAGGAGGCATATGACGCGGCTGTAAAGGAAATAGGGCCCGGGGCCAGAGTCATTGTGATGCCTTATGGCGGTTCCACCCTGCCGGTGCTGGCTGGGAACGGGAATGCAGAAGTTTTCGGGGGAAGGATTGGCTGACAAGGGTAAAGAGCGGACCGGAAATGAAACGGACAGGAGCGGGAGCAGGCAGCAGCATGAACAGGCAGGGCATTTGAAACAGAATGCTGCTGCCTGTTTTTTGTGTAATCTATTTAAGTTGGGAAGTAAAATTCGTATAAAGTATCCATATGCAAGGACAAACAGATATGATAGACTGAATGAAAAGGTATTACCATAATACTATATTGCAATACAGCAGAGCCAGCAGATGTGAAGCCGTATATGGAAAGGAAAAAAGATATGTCTTCAATAGCACCTATCCGAAAAAAAACACTGAGTGACAGCGTGAAAGATTCGCTGCGAAAACTGATAGCAGATAAAGCATTTAATGAGGCGGGGAAACTGCCGCCGGAGGAGGAACTGGCCAGGCAGCTTGCTGTCAGCCGCATTACCATACGCAAGGCCCTGACGGACCTGGAGCAGGAGGGACTGCTTTTGCGCATTCACGGCAGGGGGACATTTGTGAATCCTGCTGCCAGACAGGTGAAGGTAAATCTGTCTGGCATGCTTGAATTCGGCTCCGTCATCAGCGGCAGCGGATACCGGCCTGAGTGCAGGCTGATTTCCGTGGGAGAAGAGACGATACCGCCTTCCTTTGGGGAGCAGCTTGGCACCGGCAGGGGAGGCAGAGGCATTCGGGTGGAGAAGCTTTATTTGGCAGACAGCATTCCCGCTATTGTCAGTATAGGGCGTATCCCCCTCCATCTGTTTTCGGAATCACCTGCTCAGACGGTCTGGCAGGAGAAGTCCAATTTTGAGGTGATACAGGAATATACAGGCCGCATGGTGGTACGGGACTGGGTGGAAATCAGTTCTCTGTCAAAGAAAGAAGCAGGAGATATGCTGGGACACCCTTGTCCTCTTAATGCGGCCTCTGTGCTGATGATTCAGGCAGTGGGATATGACCAGCACAGCGAGCCCGTTATACACGGTGTGGCTCTCTATGATACCAACCACATCCGTTTCAGCCTGCTGCGTCATACCCAGGGGTAATGTATGGCACCGGGAGGGCAGAAGTGATACCGATTCATTCCTGTGATATCAGATGCAGGCGGCGGGAATGAACCGGTCTGTATCCCTGGCAAAAACATGGACCTGGGTGAAGTATGCCGAAATTAAGGTATTACCATAATACCATAATATAAATAACTAATACAAAGGAGGAAGCTATGAACACATTGGAAACACATTTTAAAATCAGGGAGCGGGGCTCCAGCGTAAGGACTGAGGTGCTGGCCGGAATGACAACCTTTGCCACCATGGCCTACATTATCATTCTGCAGCCGGTAAACATGCGGGATACGGGGATGGACACAGTGGGAATCCTGATTGCAACGGCGCTGGTTTCTGCGCTTATCACTATGCTGATGGGGATTGCGGCCAACATGCCCATTGCCCTGGCTCCCGGGATTGCGTCCGGTATCGTGCTTACATATTCCATCGTGGTGCCGGGGTTGGCTGACTGGCAGGTGGGACTTGGCATGTCCATGATTTCTGCCATACTGTTCCTGGTGCTGAGCCTGTTTAAGATACGGGAAAAGATAGTGGAGCTGATACCTAAAAATATCAAGATCGGCATTAGTGCAGGACTGGGTATCTTCATCATACGCACAGCCCTGGTCAATGCGCGGCTGGTGAATCCTGATTTTCGGGGATTCGGGGATTTCTCGGATCCTTCTGTACTGCTGTCGGCAGTCAGTATCGTCATATGCTTTATCCTATATTTTCTCCGTATCAAGACAGGGGGAAGGGAGTACAGAATCAGAAGCTCCCTGTTAATTGCCATCATTGTCACTACTGTGATTGGCATTCCCATGGGAGTGGTTCAGGTACCCTCATCCATATTTACGTCCGGAGGTATTGCATCTCTCAAAAATATTGCTTTGAAAGCAGATGTGCTGGGAGCTTTAAGGCCGGAGTATATTGCTTTTGTCTTGGCTTTTTTTGTAAGCGATTTCTTCGGGACACTGGCTACTGCCCTGGGATTGGGGCAGCAGATGGGGATGCTGGATGAAAACGGGAACTTCCCTATTATCGGCAAGATTTTTCTGGTGGACGCCATTGGATCCGTGGTGGGGACCTGTATGGGAGTGACTGTGGTCACAAGTTATGTGGAAAGTGCGTCCGGTATTGAGGTGGGAGGAAGGACCGGACTGGCTTCCGTGGTTACAGGGCTGTTTTTTCTGCTGGCCGTGCTGTTTGCGCCTCTGTTTTTGATGATACCCACTGCGGCCACCACTCCGGTGCTTCTTATTATTGGATTTGTTATGATGCAGGGACTTAAATCCATTGACTTTGGTATTGAGGAGTGGGTCCCGGTAGGAATGTTGATTATATCCACCCTGTTTTATGGGATATCTCAGGGAATTGGCATCGGCCTTCTGACTTACTGTGGTGTAAAGAGTGCATTTTACCTGTTTACGGACGAGAGGGGAAGGGATAAGCTTCCATCTCCTTTTACCATTATTTTTACGCTGTTGACTTGCATTCAGTTCTTTATCTAATGTTTCCAAAAGGAGGAAATCGTATGAAAATAGCATCGTGGATGGACCGCGGGAAAATGGTCAGGGCAGCCATGGGAAAGATTCCCTGTGAGATGACTGTCTGTAATATACAGCTTGTCAACATGTTTTCCGGGGAGATATATCCTGCTCAGGTGGATATACTGGACGGCGTCATTGTGCGGGTACGTGCAGAGGGAGTAGATCCGGTCCTGCCTTCTGAGCGGATTTTTGACGGAGGAGGGCGTTACCTGATTCCCGGTTTTATTGACTCCCATCTTCATGTGGAGAGCACTATGATGATTCCTGAAAATTTTTCAAGGGCCGTACTTCCATGGGGGACCACTACCATTGTCATGGACCCTCATGAGATAGCCAATGTGCTCGGCATTCAAGGAGTAAGTTTCATGCTGGACAATGCAAAGAAAACACCTTTGCGCCAGTTTGCCCTGGCCCCCTCCTGCGTACCCTCTGTGCCCGGAGTGGAGAACAGCGGGGCCGAGTTTGGCGAGGAGGAAATCGCCCGCCTTCTGGAGCTGCCGGATGTGCTGGGAATTGCGGAGATCATGAACTACGTGGATGTATGCCGGGGGGATGAAAGGATGAGCCGGATCATTGCGCAGGGCCTGAAACGGAATCTGTATCTGCAGGGCCATGCCCCACGGCTGGAGGGAAATGCCCTTGCAGCATATTTGCTGGCAGGACCGGAGAGCGACCATGAATGCCGCAGCGCCAGGGAGTGCAGGGAGAAAGTCCGCCAGGGTATGCATGTAAACCTAAAGACCAGTTCACTTTCGAACCATCTGCCGGATGCGCTGGAGGGAATCCGGGATCATCGGTGGCATGACAGCGTTTCCCTGTGCACGGATGATGTCCACGCGGGGGTCATTTACAGAGAAGGCCATCTGAACCGGGTGGTTGGAAAGGCCATAGAATATGGCGCCCACCCATTGGACGCAATCCGTTATGCCAGCTATAACGCTGCCAGAGAATATGGGTTTGATGACCTGGGAGCCATTGCCCCGGGATATGTGGCGGACATGCAGCTGGTGGACGCCCTGGACGGCCGCCAGCCCAGCCATGTGTTCTGCCGGGGACAGCTTGTGGCTGAGAAGGGAAGGTATCTGGGAAGTCCCTGTGACAGCGGGCGCAAATTTCCCAATACCATGAAACTGTCCTGCCTGTCCGGGCCTGGGGATTTCAGGCTGAAAGCGCCTGTTTCGGCGGGAGAGACGCTGGTGATATACAGCAAGTATGACGGTCCCTTTAATAAAGCCTTTTATGAGACACTGCCTGTTGAGGACGGATATATCAGCGTCAGGCATGATCCGGATCTGGCCATGGCATGTGTATGCAACCGGCATGGACTGGACCAGAGGACCATTGTCCCTATCCGGAATTTTGGAATCACAGGAGGGGCCATTGCCACTACCGTGTCCCATGACTGCCATAACCTGACCATGATATACCGGGACGCAAAAGACGCATGGACTGCGGCAGAGACCTTAAGGAAAAGCGGAGGGGGCATAGCCGTGGTCCTGGATGGAAAGGTGCTGGCAAGTCTGGCTCTTCCGGTTGCCGGCCTGATGTCCCAATTGTCTGTTGACAGCCTGGCCCCGCAGGTGGAACAGGTGGAGCAGGCAGTGTATGACCTTTGTGCAGGAAAAAGCTCACTGCTTAAGATGTCCACCTTTGCCCTGGCTGCCCTGCCGGGCGCCATCATGACGGATAAGGGCGTGCTGGACGGGCAGTCCCAGACATTTATGCCCGTTTTCCGTTAATGTATGCTGATTATGTATTGATTCCCGGGCTTTTCGATGGTATAGTAAGCAGTCGTGAGAGTATGAACGTAAAAGCGGGGAATGAAGCATGAATAAGATAAAAGGGTTTATTAAAAGGGAAACAGTCCTGAGCGCTGCTGTTATATTGGCGCTTCTGTCTGCCCTGGTTATAAGGCCGGACAGGGGATATGGGTCTTACATTGATTATAAGACAATCGGCCTCTTGTTTTGTCTGATGACCGTGATGGCAGGGCTTCAAAGCCTGGGAGTGTTCAAAAAAGCAGGGGAGCGGCTGCTGGGGCATGTAAAGGGTCCGGGGGCTGTGTCAGCCGTGCTGGTGTTTTTATGTTTTTTCTTCAGCATGGCCATTACCAATGATGTGGCGTTAATCACGTTTGTTCCCTTTGCCATCGGGGTCCTTAAGATGGCGGGCATGGAACCTCTGGTGCTTCCGGTGGTGTTGCTCCAGACCATTGGGGCTAACCTGGGAAGCATGCTGACGCCCATTGGCAATCCCCAGAACCTGTATCTGTATTCCAAAGCAGGTTTAAGCGCGGGCCGGTTCATGGAGCTGATGGCTCCCTATACAGCGGTATCCTTTGGGCTTTTGGGACTTTGCCTGGCCGTGGTGGCCGTGAGAAACAGGATGCCGGGAAAAGAGAAGGATGGCAGGGGACAGGGGCCTATGATCAGCGGATTTCCCGGACTTTCCCAGGAGGCAGCAAGCATGGAGGCGGCAGGAAAAGGGATTTACTCAGGCCGGTTCATCCTGTATCTGTTCCTTTTTCTGCTCTGTCTGGGCTGCGTGGCCCGCATCCTTCCGTGGCAGCTTCTGCTGGCTGTGGTGGTCGCAGGGGTGTGGATAGCAGACAGGAGCCTGTTTCTGGCCGTGGATTATTCTCTGCTCCTGACGTTCTGCGCATTTTTTGTATTTATCGGCAATATGGGAAGGGTGACGGCTTTCTGCCGGTTTCTGGACCGGATTCTGGAGGGCCGGGAAATCATCACCTGCGTGGGCGCCAGCCAGATTATCAGCAATGTGCCAGCCGCCCTTTTACTGTCCGGTTTTTCCGGGGATTACAATGCGCTGATTGTGGGGACGAATCTGGGAGGGCTGGGAACACTCATTGCCTCTATGGCCAGCCTTATTTCTTACAAGCATATCGCCCGTATGTATCCCATGGAAAAAGGCCGGTATCTGGGATGGTTTAGCGCGGTTAACCTGCTGTTCCTGGCAGTTCTTCTTGTGCTGGCTTTGTGGGTTCTCCCCTGTTAAAATGAGCCTTCCGATGCTATACTTAAATCAGAGCATGTTAAAGAACGTGCCGGTCCGGCGGATCGCACCGGACGGAAAGGAGAGGTATTATGGCTGTGATTGCGGGAATCATGGTGCCCCATCCGCCTCTGATTGTGCCGGATGTGGGCAGAGGCCAGGAGATTCTGATTAAGGATACCATTCAAGCATACCAGGAGGCTGCCGGGATGGCAGCAGAGCTGAAGCCGGAAACCATTGTGGTGATTTCACCCCATGCAGTGATGTATGCTGACTATTTTCATGTATCGCCCGGCAAGGAAGCCAGGGGAGACTTCGGCCAGTTCATGGCCCCTCAGGCAGGGGCAGAAGCCAGGTATGACGAAGCCTTTGTAAGGGAGCTGGAAAGGCTCTGCGGGGAGGATGATTTTCCCATGGGGACAGAGGGGGAGAGGGAAAAAGAGCTGGACCATGGGACCCTTGTCCCGCTGTATTTTATCAATCAGCATTACAGGGATTATAAGCTGGTCCGGATCGGCGGCTCCGGGCTGTCCTTTGCAGACCATTACAGGGCAGGCCGGTACATTGCCAGGGCAGCGGAGAATCTGGGGCGCAGTGTGTTCATTGTGGCCAGCGGGGATTTGTCCCATAAGCTGAGAGGGGACGGGCCTTATGGATACAGCGTCCAGGGGCCGGAATATGATGAGCGCATAATGGAGGTTATGGGAAAGGCGGAATTTGGGGAGCTGCTGGCGTTTCCCGGGGATTTCTGTGAAAAGGCAGGGGAATGCGGACACCGCAGCTTTACCATGATGGCGGGAGCCATGGATAAAAAGGCGGTGATACCCAGGCGCCTTACCTATGAAGGGCCCTTTGGGGTGGGGTATGGGATTTGTACGTTCCGGGTGACAGGGGATGACGATGGGCGCAGATTCCTGGAACTATATGAAAGCCGCCAGAAGGAAGCGTGCAAAAAACGGCGGATGGAAGAGGATGAGTATGTGTCCCTTGCGCGCAGGTCCCTGGAACATTATGTGCACAAGGGAAGAATGATTCCCTTTGGCAGGGCGGAGGAGGGTCTGCCGGATGAAATGCTTCAAACCAGGGCAGGGGTTTTTGTATCCATCCACAAGGGCGGTGCCTTGCGGGGATGCATAGGGACCATATCTGCGGTGTGCAGGAATGTCGCGGAGGAAATCATACAGAATGCAGTGAGCGCAGGCATCCATGATCCCAGGTTTCCGTCCGTCCGTGAGGAGGAGCTGTCTCTGCTGGAATACAGCGTGGACGTGCTGGGGGAGACAGAGCAGATCCGGGGCGTGGAGCAGCTGGACCCGCTGCGTTACGGCGTCATTGTCACCAAGGGCAGGAAGCGGGGGCTTTTGCTTCCCAATCTGGAAGGAGTGGACACGGCAGAGGAACAATTATCCATTGCAAGGCAAAAGGCGGGGATACGCCAGGATGAGACGGATGTGGAGCTGGAACGTTTTGAGGTTATCCGCCATGGAGCAAAGTCATGAGGGCTCAGTGCGGGGGATGCATGAACCGTTGCAGCCTGGAAGAAGGTCAGACCGGTCTGTGCAGGGCCAGGAAGAATACAGGGGGCGCGGTGCTTCCTGTTAACTACGGGAAAATCACGTCCATGGCCCTGGACCCTATCGAGAAAAAGCCGCTCAGACGGTTTATGCCCGGCTCTGTCATATTGTCGGTGGGAAGCTTTGGGTGCAATCTGCGGTGCCCCTTCTGCCAGAATCATGAGATATCCATGGCAGGGGAGGGAGATTCCCGTGTGGTGTCCGTATGTCCTGAGGAGCTGGCCCAAAAGGCCGCAGAGCTTCAGAAAATGGGAAATACAGGCGTTGCCTATACCTACAACGAACCTCTGGTGGGCTGGGAGTATGTCAGGGATACAGGGCGCCTTGTGAGAAAAGCAGGGATGAAAAATGTAATCGTCACCAACGGAAGCGTATCTGACCAGGTGCTGGATGAAATCCTGCCTGTGGCAGACGCCATGAATATTGATTTAAAAGGATTTACAGAGCGTTATTACAGGAAACTGGGCGGAGACCTTGATACGGTAAAGCATTTTATCACACGGTCCAGCCGCGAATGCCATGTGGAGCTGACCACTCTTATCATACCGGGGGAAAATGATTCGGATGAGGAGATGAGGGAGATGGCGGGCTGGATATCATCCCTGAGCCCGGAGATTCCTCTCCACGTAACCAGGTTTTTTCCACGCTGGAAGATGGACGACAGGCCCGCGACGGATGTGGCAGGGATTTATGCCCTGGTCCGGATTGCCAGGGAGTATTTAAGGTATGTGTGGCCCGGCAACTGCTGAGCAGGAACAGGGAAGCACATCATCTTTATAAGGCCATATGACGGCTCCTGATTTACAGGCCCCGGAAACAGCGGGGGACGGATGCATATATTGATAGTAATGGATTCATACAAAATATGTGCAGAAGGGGGAACCAAAATGTGGAATCGTAATCAGGAGGATTTTTGTGAGGGAGGAGGATGCTGGTGTAAGGATTGCTGCTGCCCGGGTCCTGTGGGACCGGCAGGTCCAAAGGGAGAAACCGGCCCTGTTGGCCCAAGAGGTCCTATCGGACCAGAGGGGATGAGAGGCGCTGCCGGCCCTCAGGGTCCTCAGGGCGTACCGGGAGAGAGAGGGATGACGGGAGCACAGGGCCCTGCCGGGCCCCAGGGAGCAACCGGGCCCAGGGGAGATACCGGTTCCACGGGGCCAAAGGGGGATACAGGTCCCCGCGGTGCCATGGGGCCGGAAGGGCCCAGAGGAGAAACTGGTGAACAGGGACCGGCCGGAGCAACGGGCCCCGCTGGCCCGCGGGGGCCTATGGGAATCCAGGGCCCGCAGGGGCTCCAGGGAGTCGCAGGGCCAACCGGACCCCAGGGCCCACAGGGGATACAGGGCAATCCGGGTGCTGTTGGTCCCCAGGGAATCCCAGGTGCAGCTGGAGTCCGGGGTGAGATGGGACCAACCGGTCCGCGGGGGGAAGCCGGGCCAACCGGAGCCACAGGCCCCGCCGGAGTCACGGGCCCTACGGGAGTCACGGGAGCCACGGGCCTAACCGGAGCCACAGGCCCTGCCGGAATCACAGGCCCTACGGGAGTCACGGGCCCTACAGGAGCCACAGGCCCTGCGGCCGGAGATGTGTTTGCATCCTTTTTGAATTTTGCCGACCAGTGGAATAATGGACAGCGGATACCGGTGGGAGTAATGGTTTCGGATACAACCGAACATATCGTTCTGACAGATTCCACCCGTATTTCCCTTGCGCCGGGATACTATTATATATCCTATCAGATATCATATATTCTTTCGGATGTCGGTTATATGCAGATAACTCCTGCGTACAATGGGACGTCCCACATTGAATATGGTATATATTTTTGGGTGGCAACTGCCGGAAGCAGTGCCGTTGGGTCGAGTTCCTTTATCGTGGAGGTGCCTCAGACCACCACTCTGTCCCTGTACTATAACAGCAATACCAGGGGGCGGGAAGGCACGGTTACCATGGTGATTTTCAAGCTGAACAGGTCTGTGTAAGGTTTTGCAGGGCTGCTCTTGTTTGGCCGCATGATATTGCTGTTTGGGGCTGTTTTTGGTATACTCTTAATGAAATGAACGGCAGGATATTGTAATTCGTGAATAACAGGCAGAAGATGGAGGTGCAGGATGGATTTCAGATACGAGACAGTGATTCCCAATGATGATCTGCCCTTTCGGATGTTCATATTCGAGGGAAGGGACGGAAATTACCGTGTCAGCAAGCATTGGCACCAGTCTGTGGAACTGTTTCTTGTGTTGGAGGGAACATTGGATTTCTTTATTAATTCCAGGCAATATACAATGAAGCCCAATGATTTTGTCATTGTGAATCCCAATGAAATCCATTCCATTGAATGCCCTGACCCCAATATCACCATTGTCCTCCAGATTCCGATGAAATCCTTTGAGGGATACATGGGGGATGAGTCCTGCATCACGTTCGCGGATAAGGAAGAAAATCAAAAGGCCAGGCTGGTGTCCCTGGTCACCGCCATGTACCGGACATATGAGCAGAGGGAATTTGGTTACCGCCTGAAGGTAAAGAGCCAGTTTATGGAGTTCCTTTATCTGATTGTGACGGAATTCAGGATTGAGCGGATCGATAAGGTCCAGGTGCAGCAAAAAAGGCATTTGGATAAGCTGTCCCAGGTAACACAATATATGAAGGAGAACTATGATAAGGAGCTGAGCCTGGAAATGGTTGCGTCCA
>OGSS01001700.1_pt1 | contig 12705 bp, 10 predicted proteins | sample 1553591 | NCBI WGS metagenome assembly OGSS01 (sample SAMEA2580061, study PRJEB22360) | human gut metagenome | biome: human gut; feature: human-associated habitat; material: faeces | place: Denmark | collected 2008/2010
TAACTTGCGTAATTCCTTCTCAGAAATTAACACACCATTTAAACTGCAAGATTACGTAAAAAAAATGATTTAAAAAATACCTGTCTTTATTATACTAATCGGTATCTATTGATATCATTGAGGGTTGAAGTCGAAATTTTAACGGTTTATTTGAAAAATTTACTATTATCTGTATTTATTAATAAATGGGGAGGGGGAATTTCCTGGCTTTGCCAGGAAATTCTCTCAACAAACCGAAGTTTTTCAACGACTAATCTCTTAGGTGTAATTAGTTTTTTAAGTTGTTCCTTCGCCGCTTACAGTTCATAAAGTTTGTAGACTGATTGAATTCTACCGTTTAAATAGTTTCAGCAGTTTAGAAGTAAGGCCTAATCGCTGTAACTGAAAAGCAGCATGTTTTACTACAAGCTTTATGTATTTTCATCGCCTGTCGTCGGGGGAAGGGGGATTTGTTCTTCCGGGGTTTTGTGGTGTTGCAGGTAGAGACTGTCGATGATACCGTCGACCAGGCCGATGGTAGGCACGACGATATGCTTCGCTTGGGTATGTTCTGCGACTAGCAGGAAGATATCTGCGGCATTGGTAATGACATCCGCACGGTCGGGTTTCAGATTGTATAACCGGGCACGTTCTTCTAAGGAATAGTTTTTTAGAGTGTTGTTGAGTTGTACTAATTTTTCTACCGGGAGAGTCATTTTATTTTTGGCCGGAAGTTTAGCTAACCGGAACAATTTATTGATATTTCCACCGGACCCGATGATCGTGATTACCGGGTATTGTTCCCGCAATTTATTCAGGTCTCTTTTCAAACGGTTGTATACGCTGGGAACGACTTTCCCTTTCAACAGACGTACGGTTCCGATGTTGTAAGAACGTGAACTGCGGAGTATTCCTTGATGGATCAAGCTGATTTCCGTGCTACCTCCCCCGACGTCGACATAGATATAATCGGCGTTTTTATCCGCCAGGTATTCGATGTGATTATCGTATACCAAACGGGCTTCTTCCTCTCCGTTGATAATATCTATCCGGATACCTGACTTCCGGGTGATGGTTTCGATTACTTCTTTCCCGTTTGCGGCATCCCGCATTGCCGATGTGGCACAAGCCCGATAGGCATCGACTTCGTATATTTTCATCAGTTGCCGATAAGCCTTCATCAGACGGAGTAGTTTTTTAGCTTTACTGGCCGGTATTTCACCTTGTGTAAATACTTCTTCTCCCAGACGCAGGGGAACCCTTAGAAGGAGCTCTTTTGTAAACAACTGTTCCGATGTTTCGGGATTGATACTTTTGATCAATAATCTGACTGCATTGGAGCCGATATCGATCGCTGCATAATTTACTTTACTCATGGGGTATGTTATTAGTTGTGATTCCTTGTATGTCTTCCTGATAATAGTGATATAAGGCCGATTGTGACCGGAATAGCGAATGGTCTTCGTTTTCCCAGGGGATATTCTGTCCTGTGCCGTCGACTTGTCGTCCCTGCAGAGAGTCTTTCAGGCCATATTCGACGATTCGTTTCAATTCGGTTTGAATTTCCTTATCATAAACGGGGGTAAGTACTTCGATCCGGTTGTCCAGATTCCGGGGCATCCAGTCGGCAGAACCTGTCAGGCAGATCATATCACCTGCATTTTCGAAAATGAAAATTCGCGAATGTTCCAGATAACGGTCGATAATTCCGTTGATCCGGATGTTTTCGCTTATTCCCGGGATTCCTGTGACGATAGAACAATTACCTCGTACCACCAGGTCGATCTTTACGCCTGCGGCCGAAGCTTCATAAAGCTTAGCGATCAATGTCCGGTCTGTAATATGGTTTACCTTTCCTAATATCCGGGCCGGTTTTTGTTTTCTGGCATTTTTGACTTCCTCTTCGATCAATTTCAATAGTTTGGAACGCATATCGTTGGGAGAGACCAGTAATTCTTTGAATTTTACGGGGAGATAAGGTTTCTCAATAAAGTCGAAGACATGCCGGACTTCTTTTACCAGGGTTTTGCGTGCGGTAAAAAGAGTGACGTCGGTATATCGGGTGGCATTCCCTTCATGAAAATTTCCGGTACTGACACAGGCGATATCTCCCTGTCTACCCGATATATATACTAGTTTTGCGTGTATTTTCAGACCTTCGACTCCGAATACGACTTTGATTCCGGCGTCTTGCATTTGTTTAGACCAGCTGATATTCGATGCTTCGTCGAAACGGGCGAGTAGTTCGATAACTACAGTTACTTTTTTCCCGTTTCTGGCTGCTGCGATTAAAGTTTGGATAACCTTGGAATTTTTCGCTACCCGGTAGAGGGTCATTTTTATAGCTTTGACGTTCGGGTCGATCGTGGCTTCCCGGAGTACACGCAAGAAAGAAGAAAAACTGTGATAGGGATAGTGCAGGAAGAGATCGCGGGTACGGATGGTATTCAAGATGCTGTCGTCCCCTGAAAAGTCCGTTTTGAACAATGGAGGCTGAGGGGGATATTTTAAATCGTCACGTTTACAATCGGGAAATTTCATCAGATCTTTCAGATTTTGGTATCTACCGGCTCCGACCTGAGTATCCCAGCGGTCCATACAAAGCATCCGGCTGAGGTGGCGCTGCATAACCGCAGGCATCCGGCTGTCGTATACCAACCGGATCGGTTCCCCGTTTTTTCTGCTTTTCACCCCCTTCGATATTTTTTGCATAATGCTGTTCCGAAGATCCGAATCGAGTTCCATTTCTGCGTCTTTAGTAAACTTGAACGTGTAAGCCTCGAAGTGGTCGTAAGGCCGACCGTTGAATATCAGGGGAAGGCAAAAGCGGACGATGTCGTCCAGGAACATCAGGCATATGCGGTCGTCATCGCCGGGGATCCGGATAAAACGGCCGTATGATTGCACCGGCAAAGCGATAATAGCAAAATTTTCCTGTGGTTTGCAGACAGACGCTCAGATAGATATGGTCGTCGGGTTGGTCACTGAAATGACGGAAAGAAGAAGTGAAAAGCGGGGTCGTAGAGCCGATCAGTTGTGTTTTGTAAAATTCACGGATATAGTTGGCTTGCTCCTCCTGTAATTCTTGTTCGTTCAGGAGGTAAATCCGGTTTTGCCGGAGTGCTGTATTTATTGCTGTAAATGTTTCCTCGAATTTTTGTGTATACAGGGCATTCAACCGGCTGATTTCCCTGAAGGTTTGAATGGCGGTTTCTCTCTCTGCCTTAATGGTTTTATCCTCATATTCGATGATTCGGTTGAGGGTGGCTACCCGTACCCTGTAAAATTCGTCCAGATTATTGGAGTAGATTCCCAGAAAGGATAACCGTTCGAGTAAAGGAACCGGGGCTTTTTCTGCTTCGGACAGGATTCTCCGGTTAAAATACATCCAACTGATATCCCTTTCCAGGTAGGGAATCTCACCTTTTTTCTTTGTTACTTTCATGGATAAAATACAATGTATTGATTTAATTACGAATGTATTTTATCCATGTTACTATTTAATGACAGAAATGTGACATTGTCGTTGAGGCTGGAATTGTCTTTATAAAATTTCTTTCAGGTGTTTATAATTGGAATTGATCGTATCGATAATCTCCTGTGTCCGGCCGGTCAATAACATTTTATACATGGCTTGTGCGAATCCGGTCATTTGATTCCATTCTATTTGCGGGGGCATAGCCAGTGCATTCGGATCGGTCATTACATTCAGTAGAGCAGCTTCCGGTGAGTTCAAGGCTTCGAACAATACCGGGAGTACATCGTCCGGACGGCTGACGGTATAGCTCTTTATACCCATCGCTTGAGCCACCAGGGCAAAATCCGGATTTTGCATGTCGGTTTCGTTGTCCGGCAGGCCGGCGACTTCCATTTCGAGTTTTACCATACCCAAAGAACGGTTATTGAATACAATAATCTTGACCGGTAGCTTATATTGGGCGATGGTTGCCAGATCACCCAGTAACATAGAGATGCCTCCGTCGCCGCAGAGAGCGATCACCTGTCTGCCCGGATAGGCGAACGATGCTCCTATAGCCTGGGGCATAGCGTTGGCCATTGTGCCGTGATTGAAAGAGCCTAACATCTTTCGCTGGCCGGAAGCTTTCAGGTAACGGGCTCCCCAGACACAGGTCATACCCGTATCGACGGTAAAAATAGCATTTGCCTGAGCAGTTTCGTCGACCATCGCCATGACATATTCCGGGTGAATCTTATTATCACTGCCTTTGTTTTCGACGTAAGCATTCAGGTCTTTAATTACTTTGGAATAACCGAGCAACTGATCGTTCAGAAAGCTTTTGTCGCTTTTGGCTTGTAAAAGAGGTAATAAAGCTTCGAGTGTCGTCTTGATATCTCCGCATAGCCCCATTTGTACTTTGGCTCTTCGGCCCAGGTGACTGGGATCGATGTCGATCTGAACGATTTTATTGTGAGTCGGTAAAAACGGGCCGTACGGGAAATCGGTACCTAATAAAACCAGTACATCGGCCGCATGCATGCTGTTGTAACCCGATGCCATGCCTAATAAGCCGGTCATCCCTACTTCATTGGGATTATCATATTGGATTTCCATCTTACTTTTGAAAGAATAGGCTACCGGGGCTTTCAACCGATGGGACAATTCGACGATTTCTTCGTGTGCATCTTTGGCTCCGATGCCACAAAACAGGGTTATATTGCTATTGTTGTTCAACAGATCGGCCAGCGCCTGTAATTCGGTATCCGATGGACAGGTGCGGGGATGAGTCGGATAGTTGATCTCTGAAGAAGGAATATTGACCTGGCTTTCTCCGGTCAAATCTCCGGGGATACCGATGACACTGACTCCTCTGCGGGAGAGAGAGGTTTGTATAGCCCCCTGTAGCATGCGGGGGAGTTGCCCCGGTGTAGTCGCTAATTGGTTGTAATAACTGCAGTCGTCGAACAGGCGGATGGTGTCGGTCTCCTGGAAGTAGGTCGTTCCGAATTCACCTGAAATAATGGTAGAAGCGATGGCTAAGACAGGAGCCCCTGAACGGTGGGCGTCATAGAGCCCGTTGATCAGGTGCACATGGCCGGGACCGCTGCTACCTGCACAACAGGCCAGGTCGCCGTGAAGCTGGGCTTCTGCTCCGGCAGCAAAAGCCCCGGTTTCTTCGTGACGTACGTGAATCCACTGGATCCGGCCGTCTTTGCGGACAGCATCGTTAATCTTATTTAAACTGTCACCTGTGACAGCATAAATTCTTTTTACACCGGCTTTTACCAGCATATCTACAATTTGCTCTGCTATATTTGCCATAATTTAAACGTTTCAATTTTTATATCAAACGGGCTTCAGCCGGAAAGGTTTATTTTTAACTTTAGAATCTGAAGAAAGAAGGCGATAGTTTATAAAATTGAGAGTCCGTAAAGTTTATAAAGTATCCCCGAAGGCCATCGACTTTACAAACTTTACGGACTTTACAACCGATGCTGTTATTTTATGCTTTTGCCTGATCGAGGCGCTTGACAACTTGGCCGTAGATGATCAGGGCAATGGCGGAAGCCAGTGCGATTACAGCAAAATAATACCAGATGTAATGGGCATTACTGCTGGCAGCGAGCCATTCGCTACGAGTGGCGAACAGGCTTTCGTCAGGGCAATATTTACTTAATAAATAGCCGGAAAGTCCGAATCCTAAAATGGAAGACAAAAACGAATGCAGGTGGCTGAAACCCAGGTATAATCCTTCCTCGCCCTTGGGGGCTTGCAGGGAGAAATATTCCAGAAAACGCGGGGAAATAAAAGTTTCCGCCAGTCCCTGGAAGACGATACCTACAACCATCATAAAAGCTACCGGGTGCATGGTCAGAATGGTCGATTCCGGATTCAGCATATTTCCCGAAGCCATGCACAAAGCGGACAACGGCATGATAAACATTCCGACGGTCATCGAAGTAAGGGCTGTCCGGTGACGCATCAGCTGGGTGACCAGGTTGACACACAGCACTACGACCAAAGGGTTGACATTGGCATACCAGGAAGGGGATGCGCCTTCCCCGGCCAGACGGAGTACGTATTTGGGCATGGTTGCATACAATTGATGTTGTACCATCCAGAAACCCGTAATGATCAGGATCAGGATGATCAGCCGGCCGTTAGAACATACTTTTAATAGAGCATTCCAGATTTGCCGGAAAGTTTTTCCCTCTCCGCTGTGTTGAGCACTTTTATAGAAAAACCAGATCGCTATGAGAGCCAGAAAGGTCATACTGGCCGAAAAATAATTCAAGGTGATCAATCCTTCATTCCCTAAAGCCTCTCTAAGGGGTTTTACAATGGTTTTACCCGAGAATGCACCGATATTGACCATGCCGTAAAAGATGGCGAATCCTTTGGCCCGGGTAGCTTCTGTCGTTTCTTTGGCCACCGTTCCCGAGATTACACTTTTGATAAAAGCTCCTCCGATGACGATCAGAGCCATAATCGGGATAATGCCGTATTGCAGGCCACTCTCGGTGAGGCCTTTAAAGACGGTGGTATGCCCATATTCTACCAGTCCGGCACTTTCGAGCCAGGTAGGAAATAAAGCCAGACCACCGTAACCGATAGTCAATAAGGTGAAAGCCAGGAGCATAGAGTTCCGGAAACCGATCTTGTCGGCCAAAGCTCCGGCAAAAGTTGGCAGCAGATAAAGGAAAGCGGAGAAAGTACCTGCGATGGTAGCAGCCTGAATGTCATTGAACCCCAATATACGGCTAAGGTAGAGGGTGATCACGATAAATACACCGTAGTAGGCAGCACGTTCGAACAATTCCACGGTGTTGGCCACCCAGAATGCTTTACTGAACCTGATTTTTTCTTTGTTTTTTGCTGTCGTTGTCATACTTTTTTTGTTTTAGATTTTTTAGCACGGGGCAAAACTAGTAAAATAAACCAAAGTATGTATGTTTTGATTAATTTTGTATGTATGAAAACAGATGAAATAAAAACTGAAATCCATCCCTTGGAGCCTTTCTTCCCGCAAGGGGCAAGGCTATTGATGATGGGAAGTTTCCCGCCGAAACGTGAACGTTGGAAAATGGATTTTTACTATCCTAATTTTCAGAATGACATGTGGCGTATCTTTGGATTGGTATTTTTCGACGACAAGGAACATTTTCTGACGGCAGATAAAAAATCATTTTGCGAACAACGGATCCGGGATTTTCTTATCCGGCAAGGAATTGCCTTGACCGATTCTGGCCGGGAAGTCGTTCGGCAGAAAGATAATGCCTCGGATAAATTTTTGGAAATCGTCCGCAAGATCGATTTGTCCGACGTACTGCGGCAATTACCGCACTGTGTAGCCATTGCGACAACAGGGCAGAAAGCGACGGACACTTTGCTTTCTCTGGTCGAAGCCTCTCAGCCACCGGTAGGAGGTTTTTCGACTTTTCATTTCGAGGGTAGAACGATCCGGTTATACCGCATGCCCTCTTCTTCCCGTGCCTATCCGAAACCCTTGCCTGAAAAGGCAGCGGCTTATAAGCGTATGTTCGGAGAGGTCGGTGGGTTCTTCTAGAGAAAGGGTATCAGATTTCTTTCTCTATCAGATAGACGTTGCGGTCGGTAGCCGAACGGGATACCAGCTCGGCTACAAAACCGGCTAAAAACAGTTGGGTCCCGAGGATCATACAAACCAAAGAAATATAAAAATAGGGATTATCGGTTACCAAACGGGCCCTGATCCCTTGTGAAAGACAGATCAGTTTATCTATACCGATCCAGCCGGCTGCACAAAACCCGATGATAAACAGCAAGGTTCCTATAGCCCCGAACAGATGCATCGGTTTTTTGGCAAAACGGGTAATAAAGGTGATAGACAACAAATCCAGCATTCCATTGATAAATCGGTTTAAACCGCCGAATTTGGTTACTCCGTATTTCCGTGCCCGGTGCTGTACGACCTTTTCTCCGATTTTAGTGAAGCCGGCCTGTTGGGCCAGGATAGGGATATAGCGGTGCATTTCTCCGTATACTTCGATGCTTTTCACAACTTTATTCTTGTAAGCTTTGAGCCCACAGTTGAAATCGTGCAGATGGATCCCTGAAAATTTCCGGGCTGTCGCATTGAATAATTTGGTGGGTATTGTCTTTGATTTCGGATCGAATCTTTTTTTCTTCCAACCGGAAACCATGTCGTAATCTTCGGACATGATCATTTGATAAAGAGCCGGTATTTCGTCCGGGCTATCCTGCATATCGGCGTCCATCGTAATGACAACATCTCCTTGGGCATTCTGGAACCCGCAGTGTAAGGCTGCGGATTTACCGTAATTCCGCCGGAATTTTATGGCACGGATATGTTCGTTTTGGGTAGAAAGGGTTTCGATGAGTGCCCAGGAATTATCGCTACTGCCATCGTCTACCATGATGATTTCATACGTAAAATGATTCGCTGCCATGACCCGTTCGATCCAGGCTGTTAGTTCCGGCAGAGATTCGTCTTCATTATATAACGGTATAACGACTGATATGTCCATGATCTGAAAATTACGGTTAAATAAATTCATTTTTTCGGGTGCGCCTGAGTAATCCTGCCAGGAGCAAGGAGAAAATAAATCCGGTGAATATTTTATTGAATGTTTCTGCAAAGGCAATTGTAGCAGGCGTTGTAAACGCTTTTAACATCGAGATCATATTTTCGGTGAAAGCCGAATCCGAATACACCTCTTTGAACGTCGTTTCTATTGAAGTCAGATAATTCTCCAGTAATTCCGGATGGTGACGATAGAGATAGAATACAAAGCATCCGTAGATGACCGAGGCTACAGCGATCAGATAGGTACAAGCGCCCAGTGCTTTCCCGTAAGACAGACAATTATCCGGCAATTCGTCCCGGTATTTACGAACTCCGATAAATGCTCCGACGATGGAGAGCAGCAGGATCACATTGTTCAATTGCGGATTGAGACTGACTCCCCGTCCTGAACGGTAGTAGGCATAAGCTACAGCAATAAAACTCAGTCCGACGAATAAACCGAACAGGGTATTTTGTGAAAAAAAATTCTTTTTTTTCGAAGGTTCCATGTATTTTTCTTTATCCTTACAATAAATCGGCTTGTTTACGCAGATAGATCTTTTCTCCTTCTGTCAGCGGACTGTCGGCCGACAGGTAGTTGAACCTGCAAAGATTTTTGAGCCGTACTCCGTATTGCTGTGAGATACTGTACATGGTATCTCCGGCTTTTACACGGTGGAATTCGTATCCCCGTGCCGCTTTGCTCTTTTTCTTTTTCAGGAAGACCAATTGACCGGGGTCCAGGGTACTGCTGGATTTGTCGTTGTATTGTAATAATTTTTTAAGTTTGATTCCGTAATAACCGGCAATTTTTTCAAAAGAATCGCCCGGCATTGTTTCTATACAGATAATGCCATTGCGCATTTCTTCGCGGTTACGGTAGTTGGTAGTATTCGGGTGGTCCTGGGTTGCTACACTTTGGGCAAATTCTTCTGCAGTGATCGTCGGCGGTGTACCCGGTCTTTTGATCGAGCGGTCGAATTTGTACAATTCTTCTTCTTCGATAATTTTAATCAGCATATTGGCATATTGCGGGTTGGTCGCATATCCGGCGGCTTTCAACCCTTTCGCCCAGGCTTTATAATCTGTAGTAGGAATACTGAATAAACCGGCATAACGGGGACGGCTAGTCAGAAAATCACTGTGGTCGATCCACGATTGTTCGATATTTTTATATTTCCGGAAACATTCGTCCCGGGTATCGTCGTCCATGGTATATGTATCGCCGTTCCAGGTTTCGTGGCATTTGATCCCGAAATGGTTGTTGGCATTGACGGCCAGTTCCGATTCGCCGCAACCGGATTCGAGAATACCTTGTGCAAGCGTGATGCTGGCCGGAATTCCGGTCCGTTCCATCTCGCGGATAGCTATATGTTTGTATTTGCGGATAAACTCTTTACGTTTGTCTGCCATAACATTAAAGCTGATGAGCAACAGGCTAAGCAATACCAATATTTTCATACTCTTTTTCATAACACTCACTCGTTGGCTTCAGGCATTTACCTTGCAAAAGATAAATGCTGATTTTTCAATTTCCGGTTTATAATTATTCTGTATCTTAGGGGGGTAAAAATAGTAAAAAATAGTGATGGATAAAAGAGAACTGAAAATAGATTATTTTGTGTGCCGGAATTCAGTGCCCGCATGCTATGAGGAATTGTCTGAAAAAGCTCTGGCTGCTGCCGGCAAAGCTTATTGCATCTATTCCGATTTTGCTGTCGGAGCGGCTGTTTTGCTGGAAAATGGAACGATCGTTTTAGGCAATAATCAGGAAAATGTGGCTTATCCCAGTGGACTATGTGCAGAACGGACGGCTTTATTTTATGCTAGTGCTGCTTATCCGGATGTTCCGGTCAAGGCATTGGCTATTACAGCTTGTTTTAAAGGGCGTCCCAGAAAAGAGGTCGTTTCTCCTTGCGGGGCTTGCCGGCAGGTGATGGCGGAAGTAATCCGGCGTTACGGCCGGGATTTTGATGTACTGATGATAGGTGAAGAAGAAACGGTAGTGATAAAAGCCTCTTCCTTGTTGCCTTTTAGTTTTGAATATATAGGCTGATCCGGTAACCGGGGCCCGAAGTTTTTACACCGCCTCTACCTGAATTTTTCCTTTCGGGGTAGGAGTAAATACCAGGCGTTTGTGCAGAAGGGTTTGGGTGTTGAGATTGATCACCAAAGCCGGATCGATGGTTTTTCCATTTACCCGGATTTCAAAATGTACGTGGTCGGTGGTGGCCCGGCCTGTTTCGCCGGTAATAGAAACCGGTGTACCTGCTTTCACATGATCGCCCGAACGGACCAGGTGTTTGGAATTATGGGCGTATACCGTTTCCAGGCCGTTGTAATGACGCACGACGACTACGTTGCCATAACCCCGGCTCCAACCTGTCATTCTGACGATCCCGTCGAAAGCTGCCAGAACGGTGTCCCGACGATTGATTTTCAGGTCTATGCCGGTATGATTTCTTCCATTCCGTCGTCCATAAGGAGATAATACCCTTCCGCCGGGCAGGGGAAAAACAAAAGCACCCTCTTCCAGGTCGGCCAGGTCTAATACCAATTCGGGCTGGCGGACGAAAAATTGATCGTCTGCATAACCGACCATCGTTTTTTCGATCCGGTTAAAAGAATCCCGGACTTCTGGTTTCGGTTCGAAGAATTCGACGGGCTCCGCTTTATAAAAAGCATATTCGATCGGAGAAGTTGCTAAAAGACTGTCTGGGATAGTAAATACAGGAACAGGGGTATAAGTTAACTGAGTGGGAATTGTGGCTTGACGTGAACAAGAATAAAATCCTGCCAAACTCAAAATAACAGCAACCAGTGCTCTGTTGTGCAATCTCATACTGTATCTTTTTGGTGAATATTAAGTTAGAAATGACTGTTTTTACTATTAAAAAGACAAATTAGATCATTCCTGAAACGCAAAGATAATTGAAAAAGTTTCAAAACCTACTGATTGTCTATAGATTACAACTTTATTTAACATGTTAACGTTTTCTGTTAAAGCATTGTTTTCGTTGCTTTTACCTGTTTATTTTTAATGAATTGAAGTTATTTGTACTACCTTTGTGCCCACTTTTAAATTAGGAAAAACGGGTTCGGATTTTAATAAATCGACTATGGAATGGATAAATAGTATATTGATAGAACACAGTGTCATACAGGCTGTTGTTGTGATTGCTATGATCTCGGCTTTAGGATTGGCTTTGGGAAAGATCAGCGTCTACGGGGTTTCGCTGGGGGTTACTTTTGTTTTTTTTGCCGGAATTGCGGCCGGACATTTCGGCTTGTCGATAGATCCCCAAATGTTGAATTATGCCGAGAGTTTCGGATTGATTATTTTTGTTTATGCCTTGGGATTGCAGGTCGGGCCTGGTTTTTTCGGTTCGTTCCGGAAGGGAGGTATGACATTGAATATGCTTGCATTTGCTGTGATCCTGGTGGGCACGGCAATGACTTTGGGCTTTCATGTGGTGACAGGCGTGTCATTGCCCGATATGGTAGGTATATTGAGTGGTGCTGTGACCAATACCCCTGCTTTGGGGGCTGCACAGCAAACTTTGAAGCAGATGCATATCGATGCGGCTGATCCTGCTTTAGGGTGTGCGGTGACCTATCCTTTAGGAGTGGTCGGTGTCATTCTGGCGGTTATCGTATTGCGTAAGATATTTCCTCGCCGGACGGCAGAAACCGTTGTGGCAGAAGATAAAAGCAAGCACACTTTTATTGCCGGTTTTGAAGTCCGCAATCCCGGAATTTTTGGGAAGAATGTAAAAGAAGTAGCTCATCTTGCGGCACATCGATTTGTTATTTCACGCTTATGGCGCGATGGGAAAGTGACGATCCCCACTTCCGATACGGTATTGCTCGAAGGAGACCGTTTGCTGGTGATTACCACCGAGGCTGAGGAAGAATCCTTGCGTATCCTTTTCGGTGAAGAGGAAAAGGTGGATTGGAATAAAAAGGATATCGACTGGAATGCCATCGATAGCCAGTTGGTTTCCCAGCGTATTGTCGTGAGCCGTTCGGAGATCAATGGAAAGAAATTGGGATCCTTACGTTTGCGTAATCATTATGGTATCAATATCACCCGTATCAATCGTGCTGGTGTCGATCTTGTTGCCAAACCTGGGTTGACTTTGCAGGTAGGCGACCGTGTGAACGTAGTCGGTACCGAAACAGCGGTCTCCAATGTGGAAAA
>OGSS01001701.1_pt1 | contig 12673 bp, 4 predicted proteins | sample 1553591 | NCBI WGS metagenome assembly OGSS01 (sample SAMEA2580061, study PRJEB22360) | human gut metagenome | biome: human gut; feature: human-associated habitat; material: faeces | place: Denmark | collected 2008/2010
CACTGACCGCAGAGCGTGGGACTAGGATGAACATCCCACGGTGCCTGTACATTCCAAACCAACGTAGCTCGCCTCCCTGAGGAGGTTTGCTGAGACTAGTCAACAAAGGCTCTTTCAAGCCTCCGCCTTTAGGCGGGGGTTATTGACCTCAACAAGAGGGTGCGAGACCAAATTGCGTTTATGTTTAACGTCGTCTAATACTTTTTCCAAATGTCGAATGTTGGAAGATGAGTAGAACGGATCAGACGTTGGTTTGAATGGATAGCCATTATCAACAACGATTTGGTTAAGCAATAGGCGTACAGCTGTTGCCATATCCATCCCTAACCGATTCAAAACGGCTACTGCTTCATCACGAAGCGCATCATCTACTCGGACTTGAATGTTTGCCATAGTTCGCCTCTCGATCCGCATTAATAAGACATTACTATTATAGCATTGACAGAGCAATGAATCAGCACTATTGTAAACTAATTTTCCGCTCGTGCCACCTCTGAAAACATCCCTGAGCCAGAGAAAGACACCATCGTCACGCAGGCCTTCCGCCGACACCACGGCAAGCGCAAAAGCAACCTTCCCTCTTGTCGGCACCGAAAGCCCCCTCGCCTGATCCATGAGTCCGGACGGCTCCTTTACAGGTTGCGACGACAGGCAGCAACTCATCAGGAACGACTTCACGTACGTCGACCTCGAAAAACAACGAGCGGCGCACATTTAGGCGGCTCCCGAGCGATCAGGAGCCGTTCTTTTCATCCCGCTGCCCTGCCGACCGAAGGCATTTTCAGCCGAAAAGGGCATCGGAAAACGCCTTCCGGAGCCCGCTGCGACGGCGTTTGGGGACCTTTCCGAAACGAGCATTTCGTTCTGTTGGCAAGCCTCCCGCAAACCGTTCCTTCGGCTTCGAAAGGCGACTCCCGCCGTTGAGTGCGGTCGAAATTTTGAAATTCCGGTCAGCTCGTTCAGAGGGCGAAGCCGCCTGAACGTCACCGTCCGTACAAAGTGTGCGCGGCAGACCTCTTCCATCGCCTTGCGTATTGGCATCAAATCCTTTTGCCTCATTGTCGGAGTTCGTCGGCAGTGTCGAGAATCCTTCCGATCAGTCCGCCATCACACATCGATGTGCTGGTCAAGGCCCCTGCCTCAGACAGAGGTTTCCGTGACGAGTTTTCATAAAAAAATAGTGACTATTCTCCATGGAAGCCATACAAACCGAATTCGAAACCTCAAAACCTAAAACTGCCTCACTCGAAAGCTCGCGATTTCTCTCTCTTTTGCGCCTGACTTGATAAGATATCGGGAATTGCCGTCCTCCGGGGACACAGGCAATTGCAGAACTCCCGGGCCAGCTGACTTTTGACGTCGAGCTCGGCTTCAGTTTTCCTTGCTGAAGCCTCGCAGTTCCGTCTGGAGCAGCGGTCTCCAACACCCTCAGGAACTCATCAAAGTGGCAGAAAAGAGAAGCTTTGCTGCGGGCATGCGCATCGTCGTCCGCGACGCCGAATGGTTGGTCAAGCATGTCGGTGCCGTTCATCACGAAGGCGGCCGCATCTTCACGGTGCTGACCTGCGTCGGCGTTTCCAATCTCGTGAGCGGCCGCACCTCCAAGTTCATCGTCGAATACGAGGAGCGCCCAGAACTCAAGCAGAAGATCCAGATCCTCGATCCGAAGGAGACGCGCCTCGTGCAGGACGACTCCGTGAACTACGTCCGCACGCGTCTCTTCATTGACGCCCTCCTTCGCAGGACGCCCGCCACCGACGCCAAGATCCACATTGCTCAGGACGCCGCCATGGACGTGCTCGCCTATCAGCTTGAGCCTGCCGTCTGGGCCCTTGAATCCACGCGTCCCCGCATTCTGATCGCCGACGCGGTCGGCATCGGCAAGACGCTCGAAGCAGGCGTGCTCGTTTCCGAGCTCATCGAGCGCCAGCGCGGCAAGCGCATTCTCGTCCTCGCCGTCAAGGCCATGCTTGAACAGTTTCAGCAGGAGTTCTGGAACCGCTTCTCCATTCCTCTCACGAGGCTTGACAGCGATGGCATCGCACGCCTGCAGCAGCGCATTCCCGCCAGTCACAATCCTTTCCTGTATGTCGACAAGGCTATCATCTCGATCGACACTCTGAAGCAGAGCGCCCTTTACCGCACGTATCTCGAACAGGCCTACTGGGACATCATCCTCATCGACGAGGCCCACAATGTCGCCGAACGCAGCTCCGGCAGCCAGCGCGCTGCACTCGCCCGCCTGCTGTCCCGCCGCTCGGATGCGCTCATCATGCTTTCGGCAACTCCGCATGACGGACGTCCCCAGAGCTTCGCCAGTCTGATCGACATGCTCGATCCGACGGTCATCGCCAATCCGAACGATTACACGTTTGACGACTTCAAGGACTCAAAACTCGTCATCCGCCGCTTCAAGAACGACATCCGCGATCAGGCTCAGGGCGCCTTCCCCGAACGCGACATCAAGACCATCAAGGTCAATGCGTCCCTAGCTGAACAGGCTGTCTATCAGAACCTCGAAAACATCGAATTCAAGCATATTGACGCCAACCGCAAGATAGGCTCAGTGCTTTTTCAGACGACGCTTGAGAAGGCTCTCTTCTCGAGTCCGGCCGCCTGCATCTCAACCTGCGACAACCGCATCGGAAAGCTGCGTGCAGCCAAGACCCGAGTGACTGAGGCCGGTGAAGACATCAACACGCTGACGAACTTCAAGCAGTCGCTTTCCGACGTTGACAAGCAGTCCTTCTCCAAATATCAGGCTCTCGTCTCTCTTCTCAAGAACGACGAAAAGTCCTTGGATTCCGAATTCGTTTGGGACAAAAAAGATCCGGAAGACCGTCTGGTGATCTTTACCGAAAGCCGTCAGACCCTTGCCTTCCTCGCCCAGCACCTTCCTCCCGACCTCGGCCTGAAGGACACGCAGTTCTGCGTCCTCAAGGGTGACGACAGCGACAAGGATCTGATGGACAAGGTCGAGCGCTTCAACAAGCTCGAAAGCCCCATTCGCCTCATGCTTGCCACCGATGTGGCGTCCGAAGGTCTGAACCTTCATCGTCTCTGTCATAGGCTCATCCATTTCGACATTCCCTGGTCTCTCATGACCTTCCAGCAGCGCAACGGTCGAATCGACCGCTATGGTCAGCAGAAAAAGCCGATCATCCGCTATCTGCAGACCGATGTGAAGACCACCGCAGGCAAGTTCATCGGCGACAACCACATCATGGACCTGCTCATCCAGAAGGACAAGAACGCCGTCGCGAACATCAGCGATCCCGGCGAATTCACCGGTTCCAAGGAAGAGCAGGAACAGCAGACCGCCGCCCGGATTCAAAATGAGGCTCCGCCTCCCGCTCCCAGCGAGGAAGACTTCATGAGTCTTCTTCGTGCGTTCTCCCTGGGCGCAGATCAGGAAACAACCGCAGGCAACGCCCCCGCTGCTCCTCAGACGAGCCATCAGGTCGACCGTTCTCTTTTGTTTACGGACTATCAGTTCCTCAAGACAGGGCTCACGCTTCGCAAGAAGCTTCCCCTCGAAAGGGGCGGCATTGCAACCGAAGTCGAATTCGACGATGCCAATGAATTCGTGCGCCTTGCTCCGCCGAAGGATCTTGAAGTGCGCCTGCAGTATCTCCCGAAGGAAGTGCTGCCCGAGCACCGCAAGTTCGAGCTGACCGCCAGAAAGGACATCGTCCAGCGCGCCATACGTGACGCGGCCTCCAACCCAAACTCGTCCTGGCCTGCTCATCAGCTCCTCTGGGAGCTTCACCCCGTCATGCAGTGGATGGAGGACTGGGCCATCGGTGCCTTCGGTCGTCATGCCGCTCCCGTCGTGCACGTTCCCTTCCTTCCGGAAGGAGAATTCTGGACGCTGCTTCAGGGCGGCTACCCGAACAAGCGCGGCGGCACGCCCGTTCACGACTGGATTGCCGTCAAGACCGACGCATCCGGCGAGAGCACCGTCCATTCCCGTAAGGAACTGATGGCAATCATGAAGATGCCCAATGCCTGGACCAACGACGGTCTCTCGCTCCCTGTCGAGCTCTTGTCGGAAAAACTGCCCGGCATCGTCTCCCTTGCGGAACAGCATCTCCTCAAGCGCAGGGCCGAATACCAGAACAACATTCAGGACCTCCTCAGCGAGAAGCTCGCCAAGCTCAACCGACTGCGTGAAAAGCAGCAGCGGCTCATCGGCATGGAAGACGCTCCGATGGATACATCTTCGTTGAGCAAACGTCAGGCCAAGACCCTCGAGCGCACGGAATATATCGAGAAGCGCTTCAAGGAAGCCGAAACCTACACAAAGGACACCTACACGCTGGACGACAAGCCCTATGTTCAGGTTGTCGCACTGTTTGTGGGAAAGGTCGTGCAGCAAAATGCCGCTGAAGGTGCGGACGCCTCCCAGTACCAGCTTCTCTAACCACGGAAAGGATCCAAGTCATGGAATGGACCGGAATCAACAACGAAAATGAGTATTACAGCGCCTACTTCCTTTCCGAAGGTCTGGCCGATTCGCTCAAGGACCAGTTTGATGCCTGGGCGAAGCTTGAGTCTGAAAACAAGGCCAAGGCAGAAGACGCCGGCGAAAAGGACTGGCAGCATGCCCCCAATCGCGCTCTCCGCATGAATGCCCGCGCTCTCCTTGACGAGCTCAACGATGCCTTTGCCGAAACGTCGGATGAAGAGCAGCGTCTGCAGGGGTGGCGCTCTGCTGCCGCGGCCATCGGCCGATGTCTGGAGCTCGACATCAAGAAAACACCGGAGGCTGCGTTCGTCAACGGTGACGACCACATGCCGCTTCCCCTGCTTTGCGCGCTACACCGTGAAGGCAAGGCCGCCGAGCCGTACCTTTGGGTTTTTGAGGCCCTGCCTGACGGCAGGTCCGTCGACTTTGACGACGAACTTGACCCGCTTGAGATGCATGTCTCCCGATCCCAGTTCGAAGACCTGCCTGGATTCAACAGCAAGGTGACGGCAGAGTTTGAAGACAACTGGAACAAGATTCTAGAAAAGCACGTCTTCGGTTGCGACAATCCGCCGCGCTGGGTGATCCTTGCCTCCCCGCGCTCCTGGCTTCTCATTGACCGCACGAAGTTCCACCGTCACAGCCTCCTGCGCTTTGACTGGAAGGAGCTCTTCTCTCGTCGTGAAGACCGCGTTCTTTCGCTTGCCGCCGCGCTTCTCGCCAAGAGCAGCATGGAAAACCGCAACGGCACCGTACTTCTCGACCGCATTGATGAAGATGCGCACAAGCAGGCTTACGGCGTTTCCGAATCGCTCAAGCTCTCGCTTCGCCGAGCCATCGAACTGCTGGGCAACGAAGCGGCCACGCAGATCATTGAGAAGGCCCGCCGCGACAAGAAGACCGTCAGGCGCGACGAAACGTTCGCTAACGATCTGACGGTGGAATGCCTGCGCTACATGTACCGCATTCTCTTCCTGCTCTTCGTCGAGGCGCGTCCCGACCTTGCCTACGCACCAACCGAAAACGATGCCTTCCAATCCGGCTACTCGTTTGAAAGCCTTCGCGACCTGGAACAGAAGCCCCTGCTAACCGAAGAGGACCGCAAGGGCCGTTACTTCCACGACTCCATCTCCATGCTGGTCTCCTTCTATTCGCAAGGAACTCCCTTCTGCAGTGAAGACGACACGCATCAGGCACTCGAATTCGGTGCAGCCACGACTGACGCCACCTTTGAAATCCGTCCGCTCAAGGGCTCGCTCTTTGACATGGAGCGTACGCCCAACCTCAACAAGGTCGTCTTCACCAACGAGACGCTCCAGCAGGTCATTCGCCTCATGAGCCTCTCCTCCGTCGGCAAGGGACGCCGTCAGAACTGCGGGCGCATTTCCTACGCTCACCTCGGCATCCATCAGCTCGGCGCCGTTTACGAAGCACTGCTTTCCTATCGCGGGTTCTTCGCTCAGGAAGACCTGTACGAAGTCTCCGCCGACCCGTCGAAGTCCGACGAGTTCGAAGCCGGCTACTTCGTGACGAAGGAGGAGATCGACTCCGATCATTACAAGGATGAGCAGAAGGTCTACGAGACCAACGAATTCGGCGAAAAAAAGCTCAAGGTCTATCCGAAGGAAACCTTCATCTACCGTCTGACTGGCCGTGAACGCGAGAAGTCAGCGTCCTACTACACGCCTGAAATTCTCACGCAGTGCCTTGTGAAGTATGTTCTCAAGGAATACTGGGAGACGGTCATCGACAAGCTCCCGACCGAAAAGGAAAAGGCCGAGCGCATTCTCAAGCTCCGCGTTGCCGAACCTGCACTGGGCTCCGCCACCTTCTTGAACGAAGCCGTCAACCAGCTCGCCGTCAAGTACATGGAGCACGCACAGAAAGCCCGGGATGAGCGCCTCTCTCAGGAGGACTACAACCGGGAGCTCCAGAAGGTCAAGATGTACCTCGCCGACAACAACGTCTACGGCGTCGACTTGAACCCCGTGGCCGTCGAGCTTGCCCAAGTCTCGCTGTGGCTCAATGCGCTCTCGTCCGACAAGTTCGTGCCGTGGTTCGGCCTGCAGCTTCACAGCGGCAATTCAATCATCGGCTGTGGCAAGCGCGTCTGCAAGGTCGATTACGAAAAGGGCGGCAAAAAGATCCGCATCAGTGCGGCCCACGAACTCTCCGGCACAAGAGGCGAGGATGAAATCTGGCAGTTCCTGCTGCCGGACTTCGAAATGGCAACTTACAAAGACGCAGACTTTAAGAAGGTCTACAAAACTCAGATCGATACGCTGAATAAAAAGGTCAAGGCGTTCAACAAAGCCTTGTCGGGAAATGAACTCGAGATCCTGCAAGGGCTCAGTGCCATGGTTGATGAGCATTGGGACAGATGGGCCGAAGACCTGGCCAAGATCCGCCTGAGCACGACCGACCCGTATGCCATTTACGGGCACGCTGCGTCCGAGCGCACGGTTCTCTCCTATCAGGAAAAGAATGAGCTCGCCGCAAAAATCCGCATGGGTGACGGCTCTTATGAAACCGGCAGTTTCTCACGTCTGCGCACGGCCATGAACTACTGGTGCTCGCTTTGGTTCTGGCCCATTGAAGAAGCGGACAGCTTCCCGACACGCGCCGAGTACATCGCCGACATGATGCTCATTCTGTCGAGTGAATTCATCGGTGTGGAAAAGGCGGCTGGCCGTCAAATTACGCTCAATCTTGACGACTCCCTCGAAGCAGGAGCCTCTCGCCTTGCCGAGGATGACAAGGGCAATCTTGTTGAATCTGAGCTCGATGCCAACCCCCGCATCCGCATCTCGCGTAAAGTGGCGGACCGCCTGCGCTTCTTCCACTGGCCGCTGCGCTTTGCCGACATTCTGTACAAGACGCCGGACGGAAGCGAGCTTGGCTTTGACATCACGTTGGGCAATCCGCCGTGGCGTGTTCCCGCATGGAACTCAGGAGCAGTAGTCGGTGATTACTTGCCGTACATTCTCTTCAACAAGGAAAGCGCCTCAAATATTCGTGAACTGTTGCTTTCTACTGTCGATGACGATGTCCGTTTCATCGATGCGCACCCGGAACTCGGGGAATCCTGGAGGAGGGAATACATCGAAGCAGCGGGAACGCAAAACTTCTGCGGTAGTTCATCAAACTATCCTGAACTCGAAAGTTGTCGTATGGACCTTTTTAAGGTTTTTCTTCCCCTATCCTGGAAAAACACATCCTCAGAAGGCGTGCAAGGCTTTGTCCATCCCATGACAGCATTTACAGAAACAAATGCTTCAACTCTTCGTAAACGCGCATACGAAAAAGCAAGATACATATTCCAGTTTACAAATGAGAAGAAACTATTTCCTGAAGTTCATAACGAAACTCAATTTTGTGAAGTCATTTACGGACAACAAAAAGGGGGAACATGCACGGCAATAATGAACATCTTCCACCCAACAACAATTGACGAATCATTCGCGAGCGATGGGGACTCGGCAGTCGAAGGAATTAAAGACTCTTTAGGAAATTGGAATCTGAAGGGGCACCCGGATCGAATCATCCACTTGGACAGCACGGCAATCGCTACGTTTGCTCAAATATTCGACAGCGACCCAGAAGCGCCCATTCTTCCGAACATCCATTGTCAATCCATGCTGTCCATCCTCGAGAAATTTGGAGCCTTTCCTCATCGCTTAAACAACATTAGTGACGAATTGACGATTTCATCAATGTGGAATGAAACCACAGCAAGAGTTGACGGAACAATTCTGGAATTTCTAGCCATCGCACAAAAACACCGAACAAGTATTCAACACTAATCTTGAATGGACCGCATTTGTCAGTAGGATCTCCCTTGTTTAAAACGCCTTTTGTAAAATGTTCAACCAACAAGGCGTGGGCACCTATTGATCTTGAAGCAATCCCTGATAATTTCATTCCACGATCGAAATACGAACGAGGCGACATTTCTGACGAAGCCTACAACAATAGGCAAGTTGGCTGCAAATGGGATCCTGTCACCATTTCTCTAAAAACTGATGACGACACAAAAGAACAGATTCTTGAGGTCGCCAGACCCTTCGTTCAGCACTGGAGAATTGCGTATCGCGAGATGGTCGGCACGGACAGCGAAAGAACGCTAACATCCGCCATTTACCCACCCGGCGTATCTTGGATTAATACCATCAATGGAATTGCCACCAAGTCCATCAACAATTTGCTTGTAATTTCGACCAATTTCGCATCGTTGCCTTTCGATGCACTTGTCAGACAATTAGGCAAGGGGCATTTGTTGCCGGCTCTGATATCTAGCTTACCTTTCGTTGAGTACGATCAATCCACCGCCTGTGCTTTTGTCCGAATTCTTTGTTTAAACTGTCTGACCACTCCATACGCCGAATTGTGGGAACAGTGTTTCAAAGCAGAATGGAAAGACGACCAGTGGACTCAAAATTCCGCCGGACTCGATTGCACTTGGTTCAAGAACCTCACGCCGACCTGGCAGCGCAACAACGCCCTTCGTTCGGACCTGAGCCGCAGGCAGGCTTTGCTTGAGATTGACGTTCTGACTGCTCATGCGATGAAACTCACGTTCAAGGAACTTCTGACGCTATACCGCATGCGCTTCCGCGTCATGCGCAGCTACGAGGAAAACACGTGGTACGACCAGAACGGCCGCATTGTCTTCACGACAAATGTTGGCCTGCCCGGCGTCGGCCTTCCCAACAAGGCGCGTTCGAAGGATGTAGCCGAAGGCATCACGTATGCCATCAACGGCCAGAAGTGTGATGAGCGCGGCCTTGGCTTCGATAATGTGAAGGACATGAAGTCCGGCACGGTCTCGAAGACCTTCCCGGACACGACGATGAGCGATGAGCCGCAAGAGAGAACCGTGACCTACGTTGCGCCGTTCTTCAAAATGGACCGCGAGAAAGATTATGAGACGGCTTGGCGCGTCTTCTCCGAACGCTTCGGCTGGGAGAAGGACGAATCCATCGCCGATAACGGAGAAAAATAATGGCTGAACGGGAAGGACAGAAAAGCTACGCCATGATTCCGAGCATCGTGGAACGAGACATTGAGGAAGGGTTGCTCTCCTTCATCAACAGAGAGTTTCCGATCTCCACGCCCGGCTTTATGACGGATAGAAAGGAGGACAAGACGATCGTCGATGCGTTCGTCGACGATCGCGAAAACCTTGTGAAGGGGCCCTGGCTGGAAATCCGCCGCCCCTTCCGAAAGTCCGAGGTTGAAACGAAGGAAGTACTTCCGCTTCTGGCAGGCGATGTGTATCAGATCGGCAATGACTTCACGCCCTACAAGCACCAGATGGCTGCATTCGAGCGTCTGAAGGCACCCGAACCCAAGTCCACGATCGTGGCAACGGGCACGGGCTCCGGCAAGACGGAGTGCTTCCTTTACCCGATTCTCGACTACATCCTTCACTGCAATGAAGAGCATGATGAGAAGAAGAGAAAGGGCATCAAGGCAATCATCATCTATCCGATGAACGCCCTCGCCTCCGACCAGGCGAAGCGTCTGACGAAGCTCTGCTTTGAGATCAACAGGAACGCCAAGGCTTCAGGCCTCAAGGGCATGCTCCCCACGGTCGGTCTCTACACGGGCGCGCCCGGCGTTGAGTCACGCCGCATGAGCGACGACGGCGGCAACTACGTCTGCATCACGGACCGCAAGGTTCTGAGGCAGAATCCGCCCGACATCCTGCTCACGAACTACAAGATGCTCGACTACCTGCTCCTGCGCGACGAGGACAGGAGCCTCTGGCAGGCCACGACCGCGGACACGCTGCGCTATCTCGTGGTCGACGAGCTGCATACGTTCGACGGTGCTCAGGGCACGGACCTCGCCTGTCTCGTCAGGCGTCTGAGGAGCTTCCTCAATCTCGGGAAGAGCCTCGCCTGTGTCGGCACTTCCGCCACGCTCGGCGGTGACAACGGCATTGCCGACCTTCAGAAATACGCGTCCGAGATCTTCAATGCGGACTTTTCGGATCCTGCCTCGATCATTCAGGAGGACCGCCTGTCCGCGCAGGAATACTTCGACAGCTTCGGCGAACGCCGGACCGTGGGCCGATGGCCCGACGCGGCCGCCGTCTCCGCGCCGCGCGCGCTGCCGCAGGACGCCTCCGTCGAGGACTACGTCTCGACCGCACTCCTCTGCTGGTTCCCGCAGGAGCGCTTCCTGTCTCCCGTCTCCCCCAGCTATCTTGAGGACACGGCCCGCCAGCTGCCCGAACTTCTTCCGCATCTTGACGCCTTCCAGCGCCTGATGAGCCGTGAGGAAACCATCATTCACGTCCGCGACCTTGCGCTCGAATGGCACAAGGTCATTGCGTCGCTTGCGAAGGTCTCGGTTGACGACGTCGTGCTCGTCATCAGAAGTCTGGTCGCCCTTGTCTCCCTGGCCCCAAGAACGGCAGGCTGCTGCCCTTCCTCAACGTCCGCATGCAGCTCTGGATCCGAGAGCTCTCCAACATGGTGGCGACCGTCAGCCGTCATCCCCGCCTGCTGCCCAATGCAGACAAGAAGGACGAGGACGAGCTCACGCTTCCGATCCTTACCTGCCGCGACTGCAATGCAACGGCGTGGGGCGCCGTGACAGAAGTCGACAGGAAGGTGAGCTCCAGCCACCACAAGTTCTACCGTGCGTGGTTTGACAAGAGTGACACCGTCAGGCTCATCTATCCGATCGAAGAAGACGACTACGAAGACGCGATCAAAAAACACCCCAGGCACCTCTTCACCTTCTGTCAGAACGATAAAAGCATTTTCTGGCTCGATCCGAGCACGAGCCGTGAAGCCGCCTATCACAAGGCGTGCCCGATCTGCGGTGCAGACCACGGCCATCTTGTCGTCTGGATTCCGGACACCGTGAAGGACTACACCAGCGAGGCTGGCGCAGGCGCCAAACGCTCCGACAACTGCCCATGCTGCGGATCCGTCAACTCGATGCGTCTATTCGGTGCCCGGGCGGTCACGCTCGCATCCGCCATGGTCGGCCACCTCAATTCAAGTTCCGCCAACCTTGACCCCAAGCTCATCGCCTTCTCCGACAGCGTCCAGGACGCTGCGCACAGGGCGGGCTTCATGCAGGCTCGAGGCTACACATACACCATCCGTCAGGCGGTCGCCGGCCTCATTCGCGACAACAATCGCGCCACGAGCCAACGCTCTTCGGATCCCGCCAAGGATCCGATGTCCCTCTTCAACATTCTTTCCGACCTCTCCGACTACTGGAAGGAACGAATCGGCAGAAGGTCCGAACTCACGGGCAATCATGCGGACGACATTGCGCTCGCCCGCTTCGTCACGACCTTCACCCCATCCGACATGATGTGGCGCCGCCCCTGGCTGAAGTTCCGTGCGGCATCGAGCGGCATGCCTGAAAACCGGGCCGCTTCAGACCGGAGCACCCCCCATCAGCAGACGGCTCCCGTCCTATGCGACGATCCCCACGCCTTCTTCGAAGACCTGTTCTCGGGCAAGACGGGCAAGAACGGGAAAACGCCGCGTGACGAATGGAATGACTTCTCTCACGACGTCGCGGCGCGACTGCGCTGGGAGGCCTTCATTGAACTGACACTTCGAGCCCATGCAGGCCGTACGCTTGAGCTTGGCGGCATTGCGGCACTCGAACCCCGCTCCGACCTCGTGCAGAAAGCCGCTGCCAGCCTGCAGCCCATTCTGGACCAGCAGGTCGGCGGCTGCCGCGGCATCACTCGGGAAGAGACAGAGAGCTTCATCACGGGCTTTCTGATGCACCAGAAGAGCCGCGGCGCCTTCGACCTCACGGGCATTCCCGGTCTTGAAGACTTCATGAGCTTCGTGAAGACGGGCAACGACTATCTGTACTTCAACAGGAGCCGCGTGCTTCCCACCTACGGCAAGAACTTCCGTCCGCCGGCTCCTTTGGTCATGCGCATGCCCTCGAGCCTGAACCGCAAGTCGTCAGGGTTCTTCGACGCCGTTCTGACTTCCGGGAGGCATGAAAACTGGTACGAGACATGGTTCGCCGCGTCAGCCGCCTACAACAAGGATGATGTGCTTGCCGCCGTCGACGAAGCCTATGCACGTCTTTTCGACGTGCTGACGAAGACAGGGCTCATGAACGTCGTGTACATGACGACGACCGATGCAACCCCCGTCTACCTGCTCAATCCGTCCGCCTGGACCATCGCGCGCAAGCTCGAGAAGGCCGTCT
>OGSS01001702.1_pt1 | contig 12663 bp, 12 predicted proteins | sample 1553591 | NCBI WGS metagenome assembly OGSS01 (sample SAMEA2580061, study PRJEB22360) | human gut metagenome | biome: human gut; feature: human-associated habitat; material: faeces | place: Denmark | collected 2008/2010
TTCCAATTCTTTATCATACTCAAAGATACTCATACTGATGACCTCATTTCGGTTGTGGGTAAGAAATTCGGCTAAAATCCCTTCCCTGATACATTCGTCTATAGCAAAATCCGTTCCACGTCATATCCATTATCCGTCAATTCTAAAATTGCAATGCCTTTTCCATCTCCGCGGTCAGCCCCGGCGCTGCCCGGATTGATAAAAACTTTTCCGTAGCGGTCGTAGTGCGTGAATACATGGGTATGTCCGAAAATTATAAAATCCGCATCCGTGAGATCAAAAGGCAGGTCAGCTTTGTTATGGACAAGATAAAATAATTTTCCATTAATCGGCACGGAGACAAACTCATGCAGGTAGGACGCCCACTCTCCGTGGTCACAGTTCCCACGGACTGCATACATCGGAATGCCGCAGTTTAAGAATCTGTTATAGGTACGTTCATTGTCAAAATCTCCGGTGTGAATGAGATAATCACAATTTTTGATATGGTCAAATAATTCTTTACGGCATACACCGTGTGTATCGGAAACTAATGCAATTTTCATGAATCAGACCTCGCTTCGTTTGTTTGTATTTTTTTTATCTCATCTAAAGACAGCCCGGAAATAGCAGCAATTTTTTCAAGCGAAAATTCCTGAAATTTAAGCATACGTCTGGCAGTTTCAATAGAATTTAGAAAAGTACCACGTTCTATACCATACTTTTCCCCCTCAGAGAAACCAGCCTCATGTCCAGCTTCATATTCTGCTTTCCGTAATTTCTTCTCTTCCAATTCTTTATCATACTCAAAGATACTCATACTGATGACCTCATTTCGGTTGCGGGTAAGAAATTAGGCTAAAATCCCTTCCCTGACACACTCGTCTACGGCACGTTCCACGGCCTGATCTAAAGACATATCCGCTGCATAGTGTCGTACTCTGGCAACATACTGTGCATATTCGTTTAATGTATTGCAATGCTGCATTAACTCTGCATTGTGTCCCTCATTGACATTTAAAACCGTGACAATCAATTCGAGTTTTGGTTCATCTGACAAATGTTCAAATGCCGAGGAGAGCCGAAGCTCTGCGCAGTCGGGAGCTGCCGTCGAACCATTATAAAACTCAATAAAATTTGGTGCAGGAATTTTTTGCAGAGTCGAAGAATAAAGTGATTTCTTATCCACGAGTTTCTGATATTCACTGCAAATATAAAACAGATCACGAAGAGGCATATTAGGATTGTAGGTTGACTGATGCTCATACAGATATAAATTGGTATCCATAATAAATGCCAGATCGTTTTTCATCCCCATATAAATAGCATTCTCTAATGTGACAATTTCCAGATCGTCTGGATTATTATAATTGCTCTGGTTTACTGCGTTATAGAGTGAGAGCAGATTTTTCCGGTCAGAAAACAACATGCGAAAAATAGTGTCTTTGTAGTTTCTGTTTGTAGCTGGCATATTGACTGCTGAGTTTCTGGATACTTTGTTATGGTTTCGTTTGTGTTTTGCCATAGGCTTCCTCCTGATTGGTGAGACAGCTCTTAAATAATACTGTCTTGGCAGGAGAATAAATATATTCTATATCTGATTTCTTTCGTCTCCTGCTTTTAAATTCGTTAATGGGTAATTAAAAGCATAGATACGAACGAACAACGCAGATCATTGGGGATAATCTGACGTTTCCAGAATATAGATGGCATAACGCCATAAAGATTTTGTAAAATATGCTTTGGAATATTATAACATAAACATGGGAAACAAAACAAGAATTTTTATGTATTACTTGCCACAGGGAATGACATTGCTGAAGCTATCACGGGTGCTAAAGTGCAGACCGGAGGAATTGCTGGCATATGTGGATTGTTTGTGAAAAATTACCTATTGAAAATATTTGCCACTCATAGTACAATGCAATTGTTATATGACTGACGGAAATAGTGGGGTTTACCACGTGAAGTATAACAAAAGAATGCCGACCGTCTGGGCGAAGAGTCCAGACGTGCGGTTCTTTTTATTTTTAGGGTAAATTTTCCAAAAAATCCCATCAGCATGAGAAAGGAACCACTCATTGTATTTTTTCGAATACTTACCGGAAAAAGCGCACGTGACTCTTGACAAAAGATGAGAGTTAGGATAGCCTGACTATGGTTAGAAAAAACTAACCATGCATCGATCAAAAATCAGAATGAGCATCATAAAAAAGTGTGATGAACCATGCAAGGCCACACGGTGGCAGAAGGAGAGAAAAATGCAGACAGAATGGAGAAGCTTCCAGGGCGGAGCCTGGGAAACAGAAGTAAATGTAAGAGATTTTATTCAGAAGAATTATCATCCATATGATGGGGATGATTCCTTCTTAGAGGGACCAACACAGGATACCACCGATCTCTGGGATCAGGTATTAGAACTTTCCAGACAGGAGAGAGAAGCCGGCGGAGTGCTGGATATGGACACAAAGATCATTTCCACGATCACTTCCCATGGTCCGGGTTATTTAGATAAAGAGAAAGAGAAGATTGTCGGTTTTCAGACGGACAAGCCTTTCAAACGTGCTCTCCAGCCTTACGGCGGTATCCGTATGGCAATCAAGGCGTGCGAGGACAATGGATACAAAGTCGATCCTGAAGTGGTAGAGTACTTTACAACACACAGAAAAACTCACAATGCCGGTGTATTTGACGCTTACACACCGGAGATGAGAGCGTGCAGAAGCGCACATATCATCACTGGACTTCCGGATGCATACGGACGAGGACGTATTATTGGTGACTACAGAAGACCGGCACTTTACGGTGTAGACCGTCTGATCGAGGACAAAAAAGAGCAGCTGAACAACACACGTACCATCATGTACTCAGATGTGATCCGTGAGAGAGAAGAATTATCCGAGCAGATCCGTGCACTGGAAATGTTAAAGAAACTGGCAGAAATTTACGGCTGTGATATTTCGAAACCTGCAAATAATGTATTAGAGGCAACACAGGCTGTCTATTTTGCATATCTTGCAGCAGTAAAAGAGCAGAACGGTGCGGCAATGTCCTTAGGACGTACCTCCACTTTCTTAGATATTTATGCAGAGCGTGATCTCGCAGAGGGAACATTTACTGAAAAAGAGATCCAGGAGATTATCGACCAGTTCGTGATGAAACTTCGTCTTGTAAAATTTGCGCGTACACCGGAATACAACACGATTTTTGCCGGCGATCCTACCTGGGTGACAGAGTCCATCGGTGGAATCGGCGTGGATGGAAGACATATGGTTACAAAAATGTCTTACCGTTACTTAAACACCTTGAACAACATCGGAGCAGCACCGGAACCAAACATGACCGTACTCTGGTCTGTAAAACTGCCGGAAAACTTCAAAAAATTCTGTGCCGAGACATCCATCAAACACTCTGCGATCCAATATGAGAATGATGATATTATGCGTGTTGTCCATGGTGATGATTATGGAATCGCATGCTGTGTATCTTCTATGAGAATCGGTAAGGAAATGCAGTTCTTCGGTGCGAGAGCAAACCTCGCAAAATGCCTGCTTTATGCGATCAATGGCGGTGTCGATGAGATGACAGGAAAACAGGTCGGACCGAAATACCGTCCGATCACATCTGAATACTTAGATTACGATGAAGTATGGGATAAATACAAAGATATGATGAAATGGTTAGCAGGAGTGTATGTGAACGCATTAAATATCATTCACTACATGCATGATAAATACTGCTACGAAAAATTAGAGATGGCATTACATGACAAAAATGTGAGAAGATGGTTTGCAACCGGTATTGCAGGATTTTCTGTAGTAGCAGACTCCCTTTCTGCGATCAAATATGCAAAAGTAAAACCAATCCGTGATGAGAATGGTGTGACCGTTGACTTTGAGATTGAGGGTGATTTCCCGAAATATGGAAATGACGACGATCGTGTTGACGAGATCGCAAAACAGGTGCTCCACACCTTTATCGGATATGTAAAAGGAAACCATACTTACCGTGGCGGTATCCAGACAACATCAATTTTGACCATTACATCCAATGTTTCCTATGGTAAAAATACAGGAGCAACACCGGATGGAAGAAAGAAAGGTGTAGCATTTGCTCCGGGTGCAAACCCGATGCATGGACGTGATACCCATGGTGCGGTTGCATCCCTGGCATCTGTCGCTAAACTTCCATTTATGGATTCACAGGATGGTATTTCCAACACATTTACCATTGTACCGGATGCACTGGGCAAAGATGAGGCAGCACAGGAGAACAATCTTGTTGCAATGTTAGATGGCTATGTAGTCAAAGGCGGACATCACTTGAACGTAAACGTTTTAAACCGTGACACATTATTGGATGCACAGAAACATCCGGAACTGTATCCACAGCTTACCATCCGTGTATCAGGATATGCGGTCAACTTTATCAAACTGACAAAAGAACAGCAGGATGAAGTGATCGCACGTACCTTCCACGAGCGGATGTAGTGCAACAGGTGCGTTTTGCGAATGGCGCGTGTGAGCGTTATTCATAGAAAAAGGAGAACAACATGGGAAAAATTCACTCGTTAGAAACATTTGGCACAGTGGACGGTCCGGGCGTACGGTTTGTCGTTTTTTTTCAGGGCTGTCCAATGCGCTGCCAGTATTGCCATAATCCCGATACATGGAAGATAGAGGATGGGGAAGAAATGACAGCGGATGAGATCATAGACCGTTTCGAGCGCAACCGTTCTTTCTATCAGACCGGGGGGATCACGGCAACGGGTGGAGAACCCATGTTACAGCTTGATTTTCTGACGGAGCTTTTTACGAAGGCAAAGGAAAAGGGCATTCACACCTGTCTGGATACATCCGGAATTATGTTTCCAAAGAAACATACAGGAACAGATCAGATCAGTGAGAGAGAGATCAGCCTCACTGGAATAAGTGAAAACATGGCATCAGACAGAATGGAAAAGATAGAACAGCTCATGTCTGTGACAGATCTCGTCATGCTTGATATTAAGCATATCAACGATGAGGAACATCAGAAACTCACCGGGCAGCCGAACAGCAACATTCTTGCGTTTGCAAAGTATCTTGATTCGATCGGAAAGCCGGTCTGGATCCGTCACGTAGTCGTGCCGGGCATTACGTTTGATGAGAAAGAACTGACGGAACTTGGCCTGTTTTTAAAGACGCTCCGCAATGTGGAAAAACTGGAAGTCCTTCCATATCATTCTATGGGAAAGGTCAAGTACGACAACCTTGGCATGGATTATGTCTTAAAAGATACGCCGCAGCTTACCAAAGCAGAAGCAAAGGAAGCGGAACACATCATCCGGGCAGCAATGGAACAATAGCAGGAGAAGTAGGTTTTATGAAAAACATTTTTTTTGAAGAAAAGTATTTACAGATTTCTTTTTTTGCGATTTAATAAGAAGCAGGTATAGAGTTCCAAAGAAGAAAGGATGAAAAAATATGAAAATCAAGAATATCAAAGATGTCGACGGATTTTTTAAAGTAATTGATTCCTGTGCCGGAAAAGTAGAATTGATCACAGGTGAGGGAGACAGATTAAACCTCAAATCAAAACTTTGCCAGTATGTTTCTCTGACAAGCTTATTAAAATCTGATGTAGAGATCCCGGAACTTGAAGTTGTAGCTTACGAGCCGGAAGATACAGAGAGGATCATCAAGTTTTTAATGACAAACTAGAAATGAACAGAAGCTGATCGTAAAAAAGCGGTCAGCTTTTTTTATTACATAGGAAATTACTTCCCATGTAATAAAAACGCTCCGCGAGGATGCCATGTTCTTATTTTCTTCTCTTTACAACATGCTATGACGGTTGCAATTCACGGCATGAAATAGTACAATAAATCGTCTTAAAAATGGAATAATAATGTTAGTATATAGCGAAAGGAATTAAGATGTCAAAAATAGAGTTTCACGAAATTACATTAGATGATAAGGCATGGATGGATGCCAGATTTCAGGAAGATGACAGAAATGCATGCGAGTACACGTTTGCCAATAATTTTGTCTGGCGGAAAGTGTATCATGTTGAAGTTGCAGAAAAATATGGGTGTGCAGTCATTCGTTTTGAGGAGGAGGGAGTGGTGATGTATTCCTATCCGATCGGGGCAGGTGACCGCAGAAAAGTGATCGATGAACTGATAGAAATCTGCAGGGAGGAAGAGCGTCCGTTGATCATGAGCCCGTTGAGCGAAGCAGACCGGGAGCAGATGCTTACATGGTATCCGGAACAGTTTTTGATCCAAGGAGACCGGAACGATTATGATTACATTTATTCCAGAGAAAAATTAGCAACGCTTGCGGGAAAAAAGATGCATGGCAAGAGAAATCATATTGCGAGATTTCAGGATGAGGATGACTGGTGCTATGAGGAACTGAATGATTCCAATATAGAAGAATGCCGCAATATGACATACACATGGATCAAAATGAGGGCAGAGAAATGGAATGAAGAGATGGAACTTGAGATGTCAGTGCTTCATGAGGCATTTGACCATAGAAAAGAACTCGGGCTTGTTGGTGGGATTATCCGGAAGGCAGGACAGATTGTTGCATTTTCTATCGGGGAACCGTTAAACAGTGACACTTATGTTGTCCACTTCGAAAAAGCATTTCCGGATATGCAGGGCGCATATCCGATGATTAACCAGCAGTTTGTTTTACATGCGTGTGAAGATTATACTTATGTAAACCGCGAGGAGGATACGGGGGATCCGGGACTGCGAAAGGCTAAGATGTCCTATTATCCGGAAATCCTGCTGAAAAAATATGTGGCGATTTCAAGTGATGTCATTTTTGCAGATAAGGACAGAAACAGGGAAGAAATCCACAAAATATGGGAGACCTGTTTTGGTGACGAGGCGGAACTGGTAGATTTTTATCTGGATAAACGGATGACAGAGGATAATATGCTGCTCATCTGGCAGGATGGGCATGCGGTTTCCATGGCAAGCTTTTTAGATATTAATGTCAGGGACGGTGAGGAGTGGAAGCCGGCCAAATATGTTTATGCAGTGGCGACACTTCCAGAATACCGTGGCAGAGGTTATGCAGGGAAAATCTTAAAGAAGGCAGAAGAGATTTTTAATATGCCATTGGTGTTAGTCCCGGCCGAAAAAGAGCTTGTCGGTTATTACCGTAAGGTTGGGTTCACAGAGGCGTATCCATCGGAGCGTTTACTGGAAAAACAGGATGTGCCGGAACTTTCTGCAGCGGAATTAAACAGTTATTCTGTGGAGGAGATCACTGCGGCAGAATATCAAAAAATCCGGGAGCAGAAATTGATGAGAGATGGTTTTATTGCATGGGATGAGGCGGCAATCCGTTTTGCGATGGATTTTAACTGTTTCTGTGGCGGAAGAACGGTGAAGGTAGTGTGGAGTGATGATATTTCCAGAGACGAGAGTGCAGAGGACGCTGATATTCTAATGTACTGCCCAGAGAATGGGACGCTGCACATTATCGAAACGACACTGGGTGAAGAACAGTTTGAGGAACTTCTGCCGGAACTTATGGCGCAGACAAAAACAGAACGTCTGGTATATGACAGAAAGGGTATCATGGTGCTTTCTTCTGATGACCAGGACAGGCAGGAAAGACTGCTTGCAGATGGTTATTTTGCGCTGTCGCTGGCGTAAAGACCAATCTGAAATTCTGAAATTTTCAGAAATTATATAAAATATATAAAAAGTTTTCGGTTTAAGACAAAAAAATGTTGATAATGTATAAAAACATGCTATAATAAAGTCATGATATAAATAAGCATTCAGAAAGCTATCTGACATAGCATGGAATTGGATCATTATATCAAATAAGCGACAAAGGGGTTGGACATCATGAGAATTAAGATCACAGGAAGAAACATCGAATTGACAGAAGGACTGAAAGCCGCAGTGGAGGACAAGCTGAATAAGCTTGAGAAGTATTTTACTCCGGACACAGAAGTGAATGTAACATTGAGCGTAGAGAAGGAACGCCAGAAAGTTGAAGTTACGATTCCTATGAAGGGAAGTTATATCCGTTCCGAACAGGTAAGCAGTGATATGTATGTATCCATTGATCTGGTAGAGGAAGTCATTGAACGTCAGCTTAAAAAGTATAGAACAAAACTTGTAACAAAGCAGCAGAATGCAGCAGCAGTTTTCAAACAGGATTTTCTGGATGAGAAGTCAGAGGATGATGAAGAGATCAAGATCATCAGAACCAAGAAGTTTGATATGAAACCAATGTATCCGGAGGATGCATGTGTAGAGATGGAATTATTAGGACATGATTTCTATGTATTCATCAACGCAGAGACAGAGGATGTCAATGTTGTTTATAAGAGAAAAGGCAATACTTACGGATTGATCGAGCCGGAATATTAAAAGTGAGATCAGAGGAGAGCGGGCAGCTCTCCTCTTTTTAGGTTTAGCATGAAATTACTGTAAAGTGCCGGTATACAGGATGGATATGCCGAGCTGATTTTTCTGTAAAATCAGGAAAACGTGCGGAAAAAGCGAATTGTGCTGCAGATACCGGTGGCGTATAATGGAATTACTTCATGTGTAGTAACTTTGAGAGAGATGGAGAAAAAATTTTTTGATATTTTAAGAATTGTACAGAAAAATCCGGTATTCGGAAAAACGTTAATGTGCGGCGGTATGTTAGATGAAAAGCGCATGGAAATCCTATATGAGATTCTCTATGCGATTGACAGGGGGGAGCTTACGGATACCAGAAATGACATCTTTCAGTATGGCAGTCTGATCGGAAAAAAGGACTTACTGGCAAGACAGATTTTTTTGTGTTTATTGATTCTCTTAGATGAGTAGGAACAGATGATCAGGAAATGATTTGCAGATCGTAATAACAAAAGATTTTTTACAAAAGAGTTCTGTGTAAGGCACAGAATTGCCGTGTGGATTTTTAGATGGAAAAAGAGTCTGTAGTTCGGCTCAGAATAACAAGGGAGGAGAAAGTATTACTACACAAGGGGAGAGTTTTTAGAATAGTCTTACCGGATGTTCCGGTGAGACTATTCTTTTTTATCTTGTCATGAGTTGGAAAAAGGGTTACTATAATAAAGATTTGATAGGCAGACATATAATGTTAAAAAGTTGGAGCAAAATCCAAAATAAAATCAGAATAGAGGAGATTACACCATGAATATTGTTGTTTTAGCAGGTGGTTTAAGTACAGAGAGAGATGTGTCTTTCAAGACGGGGGATATGGTATCCAAAGCACTTCGTGAGAATGGACATAACGTTATTTTACTGGATGTTTTTATGGGATACAGTGACAAAGAGGAAAATCTGACCGGAATTTTTGACCGCACAGAGGAAGTCAGCGTACAGGTAAAGGATATCCCGGAAACAGCACCGGATCTTGCAAAGGTAAAAGCATCGAGAAAAGATCAGTCTGATTGTTTCTTTGGACCAAACGTCATTAATATGTGCCGTATGGCGGATATTGTTTTCATGGCATTACACGGAGAAAGCGGCGAGAATGGTAAGATTCAGGCAGCATTTGACCTGTTTGGAATCAAATATACCGGAACCGGCTATTTAAGCAGTGCGCTTGCAATGGATAAGGGAATGGCAAAACAGTTATTTATCGCTGGTGGAATCCCGACACCACAGGGCATTTCCATGAAGAAAGAGAACCGCAAAGATTCCGCAAAAGAACTTGGCTTAAAGCTGCCATGTGTTGTAAAACCATGCTGTGGAGGTTCTAGTATTGGTGTTACGATCGTGCGCACGGAAGATGAATTCAAGAGTGCTTTGGATGAGGCATTCAAATGGGAGGATAACCTCATTATCGAAGAGTATGTAGAGGGACGTGAGTTTTCCGTCGGTGTTATTGACTATAAGGCACTTCCAATCATTGAGATCGCACCGATTCAGGGATTCTATGATTATAAGAATAAGTACAAAGCAGGCAGTGCAGTGGAGACCTGTCCTGCAGAATTACCGGAAGAGATCACAAAGCAGATGCAGCATTACGCAGAGCGCGTGGCAGAAGTATTAGGACTGAATACTTACTCTCGTTCTGATTTCTTATTAAATAAGAATAACGAAATTTACTGTCTGGAAGCAAATACACTTCCTGGCATGACACCGACAAGTCTTCTTCCACAGGAAGCAGGCGTTCTGGGAATCAACTTCAATCAGTTATGTGAGAAGCTGATTGAGATTTCCTTAAAAAAATATGAGAAATAATGATGAATGACATATTGCCACCAGTTTTGCAGAACCGGTGGCAGTTTGTTCTATAATAACAGGAGCATGATATGAAAAATATGACCTTAGAGCATATCGCAGCAGTCTGTGGCGGTACTTACATAGGAAATGAAGCGGATAAAACGCGTGAGATCAAAGGCGCAGTGATCGACAGCCGTCTTGTGGAAAAAGATTACTTATTTATCCCGGTACGTGGAGAAAAGGTGGACGGACACAGTTTCATCCCATCTGTTTTTGAAAAAGGAGCGCTGGCAGTGCTTTCCGAAGAAAAATTAGAGGATCCGGCAGGTCCATACATTCTCGTGGAAAACACCTTAGACGCGATGAAGAAGATCGCAGCAGATTACCGCAGAGGTCTGGATATTAAAGTGGTCGGAATCACAGGAAGCGTTGGAAAAACGAGCACTAAAGAGATGATCGCATCTGTTCTGGCACAGAAATATAATGTGTTAAAAACAGAGGGAAACTTGAATAACGAGATCGGACTTCCGCTCACGATTTTTAAAATCCGGGAGGAACATCAGGTGGCTGTGCTTGAGATGGGAATTTCCGAGTTTGGTGAGATGGACCGGTTATCCACAATGGCAAACCCGGACATATGCGTGATCACGAACATCGGACTCTGCCATCTGGAAAATCTCATCACAAGAGATGGAATCTTAAAGGCAAAGACAGAGAGTTTTGCGCATCTGACACCGGATGGAATTGCGGTATTAAACGGCGATGACGACAAGCTCTGCGATAAGAAAGTTGTCAATGGAAAACCGGCAGTGTTCTATGGTATCGAAAAGGCTGCCAAAGTGGCTGAAACAGAGGAAGGAACTAAGACGCTTGTCGAGAAAACGGTTTACGCAACGAATGGAGAGGCAGTTGACCTGACCGGAACAAAAGCAGCGATCCATTATCCGTCGAAAGAGACAGGCGGGGAAGTGACGATGGAAGTCACGATTCCAATCGCCGGAGAACACAATGTATACAATGCGCTGGCAGCGGTGAGCGTGGCAAGAGAATTAGGACTGACCTGTGACGAGATGAAGCGCGGGATTGAATCAGTGCAGACGATCGGCGGCAGAAGTAATCTGATCCACAAAAATGGCATTACGATCATCGACGACTGCTACAATGCAAATCCGGTTTCCATGAAAGCATCCATCGATGTATTGTCCAACGCACCGGGCAGAAAAATCGCGGTACTCGGAGATATGGGCGAGCTTGGCGCAGAGGAAAAACAGCTTCACTATATGGTGGGAGAACATTTTGCAGGAAAAGGAATTGACGCACTTTACTGTGTGGGAACACTCTCGCAGGAGATCGCTAAAGCAGTGCGTACATGCAGCAGCAAGACGGAAGTCCATCATTATGAGGACAAAGCAGACCTGATCAAAGACCTTGTCAAAGAGGTACAGAGCGGTGATACAGTGCTTGTGAAAGCGTCACATTTTATGGGATTCCCGGAGATTGTGAAGGAATTGACGAAGTAAAAATAGGAATGTCCGATGCAACACGCCAAAACCCCCAGTGCCGAAACACTGGGGGTTTTCAAAATAGATTATTTTATGTTCTAATATGGTCTGACAGATACCTAAATCATAGATTTATTTTTCTCTAACATCTCAGCAATCACATCCTGACAGTAAGCTCCGATTTTTTTCTTCTGTTCCTTATCCAGCTCGTTCGGATAAATTGGTTTTCCGTATTCTACAATTACATGTGCTTTTTTGACACGAGGCATATGAGCCTCCAACACATCTGCGGAGTTCGTGATCGCCATCGGGATAATCGGACAACCACTCTTTTCCGCAATCTTGAAACTTCCCTCTTTGAATGGGAGCATCAGATCGTCCGTTTTATTTCTTGTGCCTTCCGGGAAGATACACATGGAAATTCCATTCTTTACATTGTCGATTCCGGCAAGGATCGTTTTTAACGCTTCTTTTACATTCTCACGGTCGATAAACAGACAGTGCAGACGCCGCATCCAGGTGCGCAGCAACGGCACTTTTTCCATATCCTTTTTCGCAATGTAGCCGGTGAGACGCGGGCAGCGTGCATAGGTGATGATAATATCGAAATAGCTTCTGTGGTTTCCGATGTATAAGACCGCCTGATCTTTCGGGACATTTTCTTCACCGATGATGGTCACTTTCGTTCCACAGATAAATAAAATCACACGGAATGCCCACTGCACCATGCGAAGCTGACCTAAGTCGGCAGCCTGTTTGTTGAATTTTGCAATGATCCATTCCACGCCGAGCACCGGGATTCCGATGATGAGGTAGAGAATTGCAAAGAGTAATGCAAGGATTAATCTTATCATAAGGAAAATTCCTTTCTACTTAATAAAATGTTTTATAGATAATTACGAAACTCCTCCTATTCTTCTTTTAATTGTTCAAAATCAACAAAAACATTCAAGACACGCTCTCGCTATGTGTCACTCG
>OGSS01001712.1_pt1 | contig 12602 bp, 9 predicted proteins | sample 1553591 | NCBI WGS metagenome assembly OGSS01 (sample SAMEA2580061, study PRJEB22360) | human gut metagenome | biome: human gut; feature: human-associated habitat; material: faeces | place: Denmark | collected 2008/2010
CCTATCTGGAATCCTCCTCCGGCGTGGAGGCAGGAGGGAAGACAGGGCTGACACCTATTTCCACAAGTGTCTGTTTTGCCTTTACCCTGCTGCTGACGCCCTTTGCCCTGATGATTCCGTCGGCTGCAACGGCCCCTGCCCTTATTATCATCGGAGTCGGCATGCTAAGTTCCATGCGAAACATCAATTATGATGATTTTACAGAATCCTTCCCTGCGTTTATCTGTGTTGCTTTTACCATATTTGCAAACAATATTGCCAACGGAATCTGTGTGGCCCTGCCGGTTTACGTGGTGTTGAAGCTGGCTTCGGGCAAGATTAAGGAAATGCCCAAAATCATGTATGTACTGCTGGGAGTATGTGTGCTGTACTTCTACAGTATCATTAAATAGTTTATGTAAGAACGCTTGATTACGCCATTCTGCATGGATGTTTTTTGCAGGTGGCAAGGCTCACCGCCACCAGCAGGATTCCGCAGACAAGAGCGCCGGGAACGGTCTCGCCAAGTCCCCAGGGATTGCCGGCCAGTTTCCAGCCCACACATACCACAAAGCCGCCTGTCATGGCAGATATGATGCCCTGGCTGGTGGCTTTTTTCCAGTACAGGGCCGCCAGGGAGGGCAGGCCTGCCGCCGCCGCGTAGAAGGACCAGGCAAACATGAGCACATTGTAGGCATTTTTGATGTACAGGGCGATGATTAAGGCACCCATGGCCAGTACCACGGACATGACGCGGGACATGAGTATTTCATGCTTTTCCGTCATTTCCGGCATGAAATTTTTTCCCAGGTCATGTACAAAGGTCTGGACCGATACCAGCAGGTAGCTGTCCGCAGTGGACATCATGACTGACAGGATACCAGCCAGAGCCAGTCCTGTAAGGCCGGGAGGCAGGATGCTTACAGCCAGGGCCGGCACCACGGCATCGGAGCTTCCGTAGGAGGCCACCACGTCCGGCAGAATCTGCTGGCCTGCCAGACCCATGAAAAATACAAGGACAATGGTTACCATGTAAATGGAAGTACCCCAGAACATGCCCTGGGTGGCTGCCTTTTTGCTTTTGGCAGCAAAGGCCCTCTGCCACATCTCGGCCCCTGCCAGGGTAAACACCAGATAGGTGACAATGTCTCCCAGGATACTGCCGTTGAGATGGGGGACCAGGTAGGATTTGTCCAGGTTCTGCCAGAAGGAGGAAAAACCGCCCAGGTAACGGATGCTGGAGAAGGGAATCAGGATATAGACAAAGATTATCAACATGAAAAACTGGAGCACATCCGTGTACACCACGCCGAAGAGGCCGGATGCAGCGGTGTAGATGATGAATATAATGGTTGCCACCAGGGCGCCTGCTTCATAGCTGATGCCGAATTCATTTCCCAGCATCTTGATGATGGTGGCAGTGGCAGTCACCTGGGCAGCCACCGTGCCCATCATGGTAAATACAATCATGAAAGCCAGGATGCAGCGGGCAGTGCCGTTGAACCTGTAGTTGAAAAGCTCCGGTATGGAATTGATGTTTCTGGTGTAGCCAACCTCCTGTATACGTCCGGCGATGGCTGAGAAGATAAACATGCCGATGAGATAGGGGATAGCGGTCATAACCGCCTTAAAGCCCGTGGTGTAGGCGATGCCAGCCCGCCCCATCATGGCGCTGCCTCCGATGATGGACGCGCAGACAGTGGCAGTCAGCACAAAGGGGCCCAGGGTCCTGCCTGCAACGTAGTAATCTCCTGTATTCCTGATTCGTTTGACGAACCATACGCCCACAATAAGCATACCTATCATGTAGAGAACAATGATGGCCAGATCCAGGTTGGTGAGTTCATGCATAAATCAGATCTCCTTTCGTTGGGGTGCCGCCTTGGGAGAGTGCGTTGATGTGGAAAATCCTTGGATGTATTCAGTTTCAGGTAAAGGAAAAGAACGGACTTAACAAAAGAAAACGTCTGCATGGATGCAGACGGAAAAGTATACGACAATACAGCAAAATGATTTACCAGAATGTCTTTGTCCCTCTTCCGCCTATGAGATTAGCTGCCGGGTTCGGGAAAGAAAGGTTCCCTATCATCCGGGAGCCGTGACAGGCTCGGACGGATGAATACACCCCAAAAAATCGGTTCTCCCACTGCTGTATAACAGCATTAAGCGACTTGGTGATTATGTTAACATTATCTTAACATTAAATATATCACAGAAACAGGAGCGTGTAAAGAATTCTGTCAGATTTACTGGCAAATCCAGTGAGATTCAACTCGACATATCCGGCATTTAGCGTATAATAGATAAAGGTATGAAATAAAATAAGACAGCCGGCGGCTGTGAGATTTCAGAGGGCCGGGCTGTATCTGGAGGTATTTTGTAATGGAAACGGGACCTATACGGGTGGCAGTCATGGCAGACACCCATGGAGTGCTCCGGCCGGAGGTGGAGAGGATTCTTGAAACCTGCGATGTGATTGTCCATGCGGGGGACTTTGACAATCAGATGCTGTACCATAAGCTGAATGTGGACCAGCCCCTGTATGCGGTAAGGGGAAATAACGACAGGGGATGGTCCGGGGGCCTTGGGCAGGTGAACCGGTTTGAAATCGGAGGGGTCAAATTCATCATGGCTCACGAAAGAGTGGACATTCCCAGCATGCTTAAGGATATTCAGGTGGTCATATTCGGCCATTCCCATATGTATTATCAACAGGAAATCAGCGGAAGGCTTTGGCTGAATCCGGGAAGCTGCGGTTATAAGCGTTTCACCCTGCCCCTTTCCATGGCCGTGATGACCATTGAGGACGGGAATTATGAGGTGGAGACCGTCTGGCTGGAGCATGGGTACGGGACGCCCGGAGCAGCCACCAGCCAGCGGGAAAAGGCTAAGGCCAGCAAGTATGAAAAGCAGCAGAAACGCTATAAGCAGAAGCAGGCAAAGGGTGAGGCCCAGGGGGATAAGGCAAAGGGCGCGGTCAAGGCAGCCAGATACGGGGGGCAGCCGGCAGCCAAGCAGGAACCCGTCAACCCTGCCCCTGACCAGGAGAAGGAATACCTGTTCCTCATAGCAAAAATCTTACGCCTGAGAAAGGCCGGTGAATCCAGGGAATGGGTCATCCGGAACCTGGGGGAGAATTTCAGGCTGGCGGCAACCATATACGATATATGCGAAAAAAAGCCGGACGCAAATGCCCGGCAGATTTTGGAACTGTTATTGGAACAAATTTCTTTTTAGCGGAAGTGCTTCCCGGAGGAAGCAGATAGGCCGCACAGCAAGTCAGGATAAAAGTGACCGCATGACGTGGGCATAGATTTCCTGGCTTTTTGTTTTCCAGGTATTGCACATGGATTCGGCCTGCTCCCTGTCAGGGACGGACAAATCCAGCCGAATCAGGGTCGTCTTATTCTCACGGACCTCACAGTGGACAATGTAGTCCTGATTGGTACCCTTGTAGAAGTCGGCAGTGGTTCCCACCTCCTCCCGGAGGCGGAATTTATTCTCTTTAAGGTACCTGTTCATGTCCTCAACGATGGCAGAGGATATGTTCTTGCCGAAAAAGTTAAGAGTTTCCTCCCCCTCCCTGGTGATGTCATACCGGGTGCTGTTGTGGCTGGCCTCCTTGTGGACCAGGCCGGCGTCTTCCAGCTCATTTAAGGCCTGCTGGAGGGTGAAATAGGTGGTGTATTCATGCTCTGTGAAAAAGTTGGTGAGCTGGGCGTTGGTCAGGGGGAAGTTCACCTGCTTCAACATATAGAGATTCATCAGTTTGTACAAGGTCATAGGTTCAGTAAGCATATCACACACGCTCCATCAGGGTTTTCTTATTATTATCGAATGTGGTCCTTTACCGCGCTGCTGACCACATCCGCCACGCGGGGGTCAAAGGCTTCGGGAAGTATGTTCTCGTCGCTTAAATCCTTCTCATCCACCAGTCCGGCAATGGCCTCTGCGGCCGCCAGCTTCATTTCCTCGGTGATGGCAGAAGCACGGCCTTCCAGCGCGCCCTTAAAGATTCCGGGGAATACCACCACGTTGTTTACCTGATTGGGGAAGTCGGAACGTCCGGTTCCAACCACACGGGCCCCGGCAGCCTTTGCCAGGTCGGGCATGATTTCCGGTACAGGGTTTGCCATGGCAAAAAGGATAGCGTCCTTATTCATGGATGCAACCATGTCCTGGGTCACGATTCCGGGAGCAGATACGCCCACGAAGATGTCAGCGCCTTTCATGGCATCTGCCAGGGTGCCGGTCCTGTGTTCCAGATTGGTCACGTCCATCATCTTTTCCTGCATCCAGTTAAGGCCTTCCGCGCCTTTGGCCAGGATACCGCTCTTATCGCACATGGTAACATGGACAAATCCATAAGTCAGCAAAAGCCTTGTGATGGCAATGCCGGCGGAGCCCGCGCCGTTAACTACCACATAACAGTCCTCCTTCTTTTTTCCGGTCAGCTTAAGGGAGTTGATGACGCCGGCCAGGACCACGATGGCAGTGCCGTGCTGGTCATCATGGAACACCGGAATGTCCAGCCTGTCTTTTAATGCTTCCTCTATCTCAAAACATCTGGGGGCTGAGATATCCTCCAGGTTGATGCCCCCAAAGGCGGGAGCGATGCGAACAACGGTCTCGATGATTTCCCGGGTATCCTGGGTATCCAGGCAGATGGGGATCGCGTTGACGCCGCCGAATTCCTTAAAGAGCACTGCCTTACCCTCCATGACCGGCATGGCGGCCAGGGGGCCTATGTTGCCCAGGCCAAGTACAGCGCTTCCGTCGGAGACAACGGCAATGGTGTTGGATTTGATGGTGTACCGGTAAGCTGCCTCCGGATCTTTGGCTATCACCTTACAGGGCTCGGCAACGCCCGGAGTATAGGCAAGGGCCAGATCTTCCCTGGTAGCTACCTTTGCTTTTGATGTGATTTCAAGTTTCCCCTTCCATTCCTCGTGGAGCAGCAGTGCTTTTTCATTGGTTGTCATAATCCATTCCGTCCTTTTCCTTATATAGTAGAAACACAAAAATGCATTTTTATATATCATAACAATTTTGGGAGTGTTTATCAAGTTCCTTTTGAAAATGGTGCTGTTTGGCAGACCTGTATGTTTGAAATCAGTTGGTGTGGGGGCGCCTGCGCGGCGGCAGGAACCGGGGGAGGGGAGGACAAAAGGGAAATGGAAGAACATGGAACCCATGGATTGAACAAAAGATGTAATTAAAACTTTTAAAACCACCCGAAATGTGATATCATGTTACGTAAGTGTGGACATTTTACACAGAAGGATAAAGATACAGGTGGTACTATGAGGGAACGTATTAACCGTCTGGCCAGGGGAATCATTGACAATGGTTCGCCGGAGCTGGTGCTGACACCGGATCGGGTGGAGGCCGTGGTTCCTGCGGGTGAGGTCATCCGTGGCGAGATATTGGTGAGCAGCGGCAATAACCTGCATATAAAAGGGCTGGTGTATTCCAGCCATGAAAGGGTCCGGGTGGTGAATAACGCTTTTGGCGGCCTTCGCAACCGGATTATATATGAAGTCAACGTGGGTTTTTCAGAGCATGGGGACGAAATCAAGGGATCTTTTTACCTGGTCACCAATGGCGGTGAGAGGGAGATTCCTTATTCTTTGCGCGTACAGGCCGGTGATTCCGGTGAGGTTCTGGGAAACTTAAAGACTCCCAGGGACTTTGCGCTGCTGGCTAAGAAGGACCTGGAAAAGGCGCTGCGGATGTTTGAATATCAGGATTTTACAGAGGCGCCCTTCATGCAGGATTCCCGGGTCCGCACCATTTATGACGGATTAAAGGGAAGGGCCGGAAGAAGGAATCTGCTGGAGGAATTCCTGGTGGCCCTTCAGGTGAAGGAACCGGTAAAGCTTGCGCTGGAAACCGGGACCAGGACCTATGAGAATCTGACAGGAATCGCAGAAGATTATATCGATATAGCAGCAGGAACCTGGGGATATGTGTCGGCGGACATAACCGTGGACGCCCCCTTTATTGAACTGGGGACTTCCCGGATTACGGACCAGGATTTTGTCCAGGGCCGGTGCAGGGTGGGATACCGCATTATCCCCTCCAGGCTTCACAGAGGAAGGAATTTTGGGTGCATCCGCTTGAAGTCCCTGCGGGAGGAATTCCTCATATCCGTGGAGGCAGAGGGGTATCATGCTGGCGGAAACGCGGAGCGTGAAAACGGGTCGGACCGGTTCATGGACCATGGGAGTTTGTATCAATACTTATCCCTGCGCCTGGACTATGAGGCAGGGGTTTATGAGCCGGCCCTTCTGCTGAACCAGATGATGAAGGAGACAGAACATCTCAGGGCGGACTTTCCGGGGGATGAGAGGGCCAAACTGATACAGGCAGAGCTTCTTATATTAAACGGCAGGGAGGACAATGCCTCTCTGGCTTTAGACGACGCCAGGGACCATGTGCTGGCCCGCAGGGAAGAACAGGTGGAATTATACTGCTTCTACCAGTATCTGCGCCTGGAAATCAAGCCCTCTGTCCAGCAGAAGGAATCCCTGGTCCGTTATATACGCAAGCTCCTGTGGGAGGATGGTCAGATACGGCCCTATCTCTTCCTGATGTTGATGAAGCTGGACCAGACCATGGCCCAGAATCCTCTGGAGCTGTACCGGTCCATGGCATCCCTTTTCAATCAGGGCAGCAGCAGCCCCTTTCTGTATGCCTCGGCCTGCCGCCTGTTGGAAGGCCACCCGGATTTGTTTGTGCGCCTGGGTGATTTTGAGATACAGGCACTGTATCTGGGTGTACAAAAAGGTATCGTCAGCCGTTTGACGGCCCTGAAGGCAGCGGAACTGGCACTGGGGCTTAAGCATTACAGGAAGCTGGTGGAACGCCTGTTTGTAAAGCTGTACCAGGCATATGAGGAGAAGGCGGTTCTGGAGGCTGTGTGCAGCCTGCTCATCAAAGGGGACCGTAAGGAAAGGGACGCATTTGCCTGGTATGAGAAGGCCCTGGAACAGGGGATAAACCTGACCAGGTTATACGAGTATTTTCTTTATTCCCTGCCGGAGGATTACGGGCATCTGCTGCCCAGAGAGGTGCTGCTGTATTTCTCCTATGATAAGGATTTGGACAGGCACAGCCGTCAGGTGCTCTACCGCAACATATTGGAATACATGAACCCCTCTGCGGAGCTGTACCAGAACTACACCAGGCATATGGAGCAGTTTGCCATGGAGCAGCTGTTCCAGTCCAGAATCAACCGCTCCCTGGCTGTTATCTACGAGCATATGATTTATAAGGATATGATAGACAGCCGGGTGGCCAGGGTTCTTCCGGGCATCCTTAAGTCCTGCCGCATCCGGTGTGGGGATTCCAGGATGAAGTATGTCATTGTCCGCTATGAGGAGCTGGAGGACGAGGAAGCATTTCTCCTGGAAAACCAGTCTGCTTATGTGCCGCTGTTTTCCGACCGCAGCGTCCTTTTGTTCCAGGATGCATACGGCAACCGGTATCTGGACGTGAAGCACTGGAAGGTATCCGTCATGGACCGCCCGGAGCTGCTGGCCCAGTGTTATGAGGTGTATCCGGACCATCCCATGCTCAAGCTTTCCGAATGCAGGGACATTGTGAACCGCGGGGTGGAGACGGACGAACAGGCAGCGCTGTTGGAGGAAATCGTGACGCAGATGCATCTGAGCCCTGTCTTTGAGGGCAGGCTGATGCAGGCGGTGACGGATTATTACTGTCAGAAGGCGTCTGAGGATAAGGACGGCGACGGCGTGTTTAACTGTGCCTACCTGGTGCAGATTGATAAAAGGCCCATGGCTGCCAGGCAGAGGCAGCAGATTTGCGAGACCCTGATCAGCCAGAATTATATGCGGGAAGCTTATAACATGATCCGGGATTACGGAAGCCAGTATATATCCACGCCGCGGCTGATGAAGCTGTGCACCAAGACCATACTGATGAACCTGTTTGACCAGGACGACCTGCTTTTGGGCCTGTCCCATCAGGTATTCAGGCAGGGGTGCTATGACAGCGTGATTCTGGACTATCTGTGCGAGCATTTCAACGGTACCGTATCCCAGATGTATGAGGTGCTGATTCAGGGAGTCAGGGAGCATGTGGAGACATATGACCTGGAGGAACGGCTGCTGGGGCAGATGCTGTTTACGGGCTGCTGCGACCAGATGGACTCCGTGTTTGAACTTTACATGAAGCGCAAGACCACCAAGGAAATGGTGGTGAAGGCGTATTTTACCCAGAAGAGCGTCCAGTATTTCCTGGAAGAAAAGGATATGGACCAGAGGGTGTTTGAATATCTGAAGCAGGCAGTGGGCAATACCTTTGACAAGGACAGGATGCCCACCATCTACCTGCTGGCCCTGACACGGTATTTTTCCACGCTGGACACGGTGGATGAGGGGGATGGGGAACTGCTAAAGACCATGACATCCCTGCTTTTGGAGGAAGGCCTGGTATTTCCGTATACCAGGGAGCTGTCAAAGCACATTCCGGTGCCGGAGGACATCATGGACAAGGCCATGGTGGAGTACCGGGGCAAAAAGGACGCGCATCCGGAGCTTCAGGTGAGAATCCTGCCCGAGGAAACAGGATTTCACAGCGAGGACATACGCCGTGTATACCAGGGGATTTTTGTGAAACAAAAGGTACTCTTTGAGGGAGAAATCATGGAGTACAGGATATATGACTATCTGGACGGACACCGCAGGCTTGCGGCAGAGGGACAGGTGGAGTGCGACCATAAGCTGGAGGGAAAGGAGAACAGCCGTTTTGCCTGCCTGAACGAGATGGGAGCAGCAATCAAAGACAGGGATGACAGCAGGCTTTTAAAGGCGATGGAAGATTATCTCAAGAAGTCGGCCGCGCTTGGCAGGCTGTTTCCCATGGAGTAATGGAGGAGCTGTCTATGGACGGTCTAGTGATTGGTCTGGATTTGAATGACGACTATACCCAGATATGCTGTTATGATAAAGAAAAGTCGTGGACCATTCCTACGGTCATCTGCCGGAGGAAGGAAGAGGAAGTCTGGCTCTCAGGGGAGGAGGCCTATGCGGCCACCCTGCTGGGAGAGGGAGTTATCGTGGATAAACTTCTTAAGATGGCGGCCAAGGATGGGACATCCACCATCGGAGGCATCTGCTACGGCGGAGGTACGCTGCTTAAGCTGTTCATAGAGAAGATGTTAGGGTATCCCAGGAAGGAATACGGGACAGATGAGGTGGCGCAGCTGGTCATCACCCTTCAGAGCGTGGACTGCAGGCTGCTGGACACCCTGATGTACTGTGCCGACTATCTGGAGATACCAAGGGACAGGGTCCATGTAATCAGCCATACCGAGGGTTTCATATACTATGTTCTGAGCCAGAAAAAAGAGCTGTGGACCAATCAGGTGGGGCTGTTTGAGCTGTCCGGCGAACGCCTGTGCTATTACGAGATGAAGGTGCAGAGGGGCATGCGGCGCAACATGGTCCAGGCAGAGGCCCAGAACCAGGAGGAGGCGTTTAACCTGGATATCCTGGATTCGCCCTCCGGCAGCCGTCTGGCAGATAAGATACTGACGGCCTGCGGAGAAAAGCTTTTAAACAGGAAGCTGTTTTCCACAGTGTTTCTGACCGGCAAGGGGTTTGAGCGCCAGGACTGGGCCGGCGGATTTATGCGGTTAATCTGCAACCGGAGAAAGGTATTTGTGGAGCCCTGCCTCTTTGCCAGGGGAGCTGCTTTCAAAGGGGCTGATTATACCCATCAGGAGACATCCTATCCCTATGTATTTATCTGCGAGGGAAGGCTTAAGGCGGAGGTCTCCTTAAAGGTCATGCGCAGGGGGAGGGAAAACCAGCTGGTGGTGGCCTCCTACGGCGACAACTGGTATGAATCCAAAAGCTCCATGGATCTGATCGTGGACGGACAGAAGGAGATTGAGTTTACCATCAGTCCGCTGGATTCCAAGAAGAAAAAGCTGGTCAGGATTCCGCTGGCCGGATTCCCGGAACGACCGCCAAAGACGACCCGGATAGAGCTTAAGGTGGCATTTACAGACGAAGGTACCATGACAATGTCTATCCGTGACAAGGGATTCGGGGAGCTGTTCCCATCCCTGGGCGCGGTGGTAAAACAAGAGGTGAAGTTATGAGCCTGATACTTTGCAGGCAGGAACCTGTGAAACATCCGTATTATATTGACGTGCTGGGAATCCATATCCACTCCTCCCAGGAGCTGTGCTATATAGTATACAACCACCCGGTTCTGGTGATGGATGATTTCCTGGATGACCTGCTGATTGATTTCATCCGTAAGGATTTGGACATGGATTATCTGGCAGGGCGGATGGAGAAGCTGGTGGAAACCGGTACCAGGCCGGAGGAGGTCCTGGCCCTGTTCCTGTCGGAATGTGATTACTACAGTGATAAGGAAATACAGAAATTCAAGCAGACCACAGCGGCCCTGCGGAGCCTGCATCCGGCCCAGTATGAAAAGCAGAGAGCGGATTACATGTTCGGACAGCAGCAGTACGGCAAGGCAGCGGCCAGGTACGGGAAGATTCTGGAATATCCCAGGGACAAGGTGGTGGAGGACCTGTTTTTGGCAAAGGTCTGCAATAACCTGGGGGCGTGTTACGCCATGATGTTCCAGTTTCACAAGGCCCTGGGATGTTTCGACAAGGCATATGAGCTGGGAAAGGATGATGCTCTGTTAAAACGCATTTATTTTCTCACTGTCTTTGCGCCGGAGCTGGATGTGAAGGACAAATACCAGTCCGTGTTCACAGATGATCGTAAGAGAAAGTGGAGCGAGGAGATAGACCTGGCTGTGCTGGAGGCGGGCCAGGCAGAGGAGGTAAGGGCCCTGAGGGCGTTATTTAAAAAGGATCCCATCAAACGGATGAGCGGCGCGGCTGAGATGGTGCGCAGGTGGAAGCAGGAGTACCGGATGATGGTCTGAGAATATATGACGTGAAATGGTTCAGAGATTAAGAATAAGATAATAACGGAGGTATTACATCATGGCGTTTGACATAGCAAAGGAACATCTGAGAAAGGCCGGCCTGGAGGATCGGATTTATGAGTTTGAGGTATCCAGCGCCACGGTGGAGCTGGCAGCCCAGGCAGTGGGGTGTGAGCCGGCCCGCATCGCCAAGACGTTATCTTTTATGGCGGACCAGAAGGCTGTGCTCATAGTGGCCGCAGGAGATGCCAAGGTGGACAACCATAAATATAAGGAGCAGTTTCATACAAAGGCCAAGATGCTGTCGCCGGACGAGGTGACAGAGCTGGTGGGCCACAGTGTGGGAGGCGTGTGCCCCTTTGGAGTGAAGGAAGGGGTGGCGGTGTATCTGGACGAATCCCTTAAACGGTTCGATGTGGTGTACCCGGCCTGCGGCAGCGCCAGCAGCGCAGTAAAGCTTACGATACCTGAGCTGGAGACAGCTTCCGGGTATCTTGGGTGGATTGATGTCTGTAAAGGGTGGGGGGAAGATAGTATATAATTATAGTTTGATTGGAAAGCTGATTCTGGTTATCTGGAATCGGCTTTTTCTTTTATTTCATCCATGGTATACCAGGAGATGCTTCCGGCAATTGACTTTTTACCATTATATATTATAAAAAACCTGGTTTTGTAAAATAATAAAAAAAACGGAGGTATCAATGGATATGGCATATACGGTGGAGCAATTTCTGGATTTTCTGAAAGAAGAAGAAAAGTCTGATGCGACAATCAGTAAATACACCTACGAATTGCAGATGTTCCTGCAATTTTTAGGAAAAAGGGAGATTGGAAAGGAGCTGATGATTCAGTACCGCACCTATCTCAGCAGTAGGTACCGCCCACAGACGGTCAACGGCAAGCTGTCGGCAGTGAACGCGTTTCTTAAGTTTACAGGGCTGTATGAGTACAGGGTAAAATTCCTGAAGGTCCAGAGAAGGGCCTATATTGATGAAACGCGGGAACTGACGCAGAAGGAGTATGAACGTCTTATGGAGACAGCCGGAAGGCAGGGAAAATATCAGCTCTACTATCTCATGATGACAATATGCAGCACGGGCATAAGGGTGAGCGAATTAAGGTATGTGACAGTGGAAGCTGTTATGAGAGGAAAGGCGGAAATCTTTATGAAGGGAAAGTACAGAATTGTAATTTTTCCAAAGAACCTGGCAGCCCAGCTGAAGGCTTTTGCCAGGAAGAACGGCATACGAAGCGGCAGCTTGTTCTGTACCAGGAGCGGACGACCTCTGGACAGAAGCAATATCTGCCATGCCATGAAAAAGCTTTGCGCAAAGGCAGGAGTAAAAAAGGATAAGGTATTTCCGCATAATTTCCGACACCTGTTTGCCAGAAGTTTTTATGCGGCGGAGAAGAATATGGCCCATCTGGCAGACATATTGGGACATTCTTCCATTGAAACCACGCGTATTTATGTGGCTGCCAGTATAAAAGAGCATGAAAAAATTCTTAATAAACTGAAAATTGGGGTAATCAACAAATTACCACAGAATAAACATTCTGTGGTATATAATTCGCTTGTATTTACTTGCAGGTCTAAAAACTCTATACAGTATATCTAAAAAAACAGTAATAGTCAATATACATATTCATGTTTTTCTTCAAAGCACTTAAGCCGGAAA
>OGSS01001715.1_pt1 | contig 12581 bp, 13 predicted proteins | sample 1553591 | NCBI WGS metagenome assembly OGSS01 (sample SAMEA2580061, study PRJEB22360) | human gut metagenome | biome: human gut; feature: human-associated habitat; material: faeces | place: Denmark | collected 2008/2010
ATTAACAATAAGAACGATAACAACAATATTGTTAAAATGAAAGATGTTGAACATGAGATATTTTTTACACAGGGAGCTGAAATGTTAGAGGAATATTATAAAACAAATTTAATAGATGTTCATAAAATTTCAAAAACAGAAATTGAAGAAATGAATCCAAAAGAATTAATGGAACTATATCATTTAAAAAATGAAGGAAAAGCTAAGGAGGATTTTTATGGAAGGGACTAAAAGAAGTTATAGAAAAATACCAAAATTAGATTTAAGAAAAGTAAAATTAGCAGATGTATTTGAAAAGAATAAATCGGGCGTTTTTAGAGTGGAAGAAGCTGATGAACAACTTTTACATGAATGTTTAGATGAAACTAAAAGTATAAGAGAAGAAAAGCATCTTACTTGGCAAATACAATTCAAAGGGAAAAGTGTATATTGTGTTTTTTATGAACATCCATTTTGGGATTTATAAATAGGAGTGGTTTAAATGAGAGTAGAGCCCATTGAAAATAAAAAAGATATAGAGAAGCTTAAAAGATATTTTAGAAATAAAGGTAAAATAAGAGATTTAACCCTAATAACTTTAGGGTTAAATACTGGCTTTAGGATAGAGGATATTCTAAAACTAAGAGTTAAAGACGTATACAAGAAAAGAGAGATAAATATAAAAGAAAGTAAGACAGGGAAAAGAATAAGAAAGCCTATAAATGATAGTTTGAAGGAAATATTAGATATATATTGCAAAGATAAACCAACTAATGAATATTTATTTAAAAGTCAAAAGGGAGAGAATGAAGCAATAAGCACTACACAAGCATATAGAATTATTAAAAAAGCTTCAAAAGCTTGTAGAATAAAATTAAATATAGGTACTCATAGTATGAGGAAAACACATGGTTTACATATATTTAAGGATAAAGGAATTGAAGTAGCACAAAGAGCTTTAAACCATGCTAATCAAATAGATACATTAACTTATATTGGGGTAGTACAAAAACAAGCTGATAATGCCATTATGAAGCTTAATTTATAGTTAAAAATGTATGATTTTCTTTGCTGTTTTTACATTTTATAGTTAATGATTAATTAAATAGGCGTATGTGTAAGTAATTGCAATGTATCAAGGCAACTAAAATAAATGTAATAGTTTATAGTAATCGTACATTTTTTTATATACTTCTATGTATTACTATTACTGGCATAGATATTGTTTTTATCCTGTTTAGAAAAAATATCTATTATTAATTGATTATTAGATGAGAATGAGTGCATATTGAAGCTTAATATTATAATATTTCAAAATTACTAAACTAAATGAAAAAACAACTCGAAAAACCCTTTTAATTTAAGTGAAATCAATGCGTATGGTTATTTTTTTTTCTGTATTTTGAAATAAAGTTACAAACTACATATTTTGTCTTATTAAAATTCACTTAATTTAGATTGAAACAATTCAATTAAGGGTTTGAAATAAAGTTATACCAATACATGTAAGGCTATTTAATGCACTGAAAAAAAGTATAATGTTTAGCCCCCCTTGCTGAAAATAACGCTGTTGAAGAAAAATATGTGAACCGAGGTAGGTATATGGCTTCGGAGATAAGTATTGTTTTGTGTAAGGTGTGGGGGTGGGGTGTTGCAACTTAAAAACATGGTTGCAGATGCAAAAATACATTAATAAAGCTATGTAAAATGTTACTACTAAAGATAGTCGGAGTTGTTTAAAATGCTATATTTGGCTAATAAAGGATATAAATATTTATAACTGGTTAAGTGTTGGGAAATAAAGAGCTTGCATATGCAACTGCACCCCTAAAAAGTATATAGGTTGCAATGCCTATATAGCACTTATAGCACCTTTAAAAAGGAATGATTTAAATATTAATATCAAAACTAAAGAAGTTAGTAATTGCAATGTATTAAGGGGCAAATTGTATATATAATCTTAAAATAAATAGAAATATAATAATCAAACTAATGCTATGTTTTGATGAGTATATGCTCGATAGAAATATATATAATACGCCCCCTATCGGATTAATAAAGTAAATAAAGATAGAGGACTGGAAGGAGTACATATTTTTCACAGGAAGCCAAAAAATGAGATTTTCATTGAAAAGTTTTTAGAATATCAGAAAGTAAGTAAAACTACTTATATTTATCCATAAAATCCCTAAGAGCTTGGCTGATAATATCTTGTACCCTGTACTTCTTATTAGCTTCACAGAAGGCTACAAACTCTTTTTGAATATCCTCATAGACCTTATAGCTTCTAACAACTATATTGCCTTTAAAATCGTCTATATTTAGTTTATCAGCCCCAACTACTTTATTACTACTTTGTGATTCGTACCAACTATATACTTCATTTAGTTTATTATTCATATCATTGAATTTAGATAAAATGTTATTAAAATCAATATTGGTTGCATCAACTAAAGTATTGTCATTGCTAGTGTCGCCCGCAACTACTTTTGAACTACTTTCTAATTCGACAACCTCAATAATAGATATATATAGCTTCTTAGTTGGATTAAATTCATATCCATGTTGTTTAAATCTATTTCTTATAGTTGTACGACCAATACCAATATCTTTACATGTGTTAGTTAATGTATTGCCCTCTAAGAGCTTGTTATTAATATATTGTATTTGCTCCTTGATAGGTAAGTTATCAAATGTATATCTATCCATGTTTAAACCTCCAAAATAAAATAACTACTAAAGTAGTTTTCTAGTAGTTATAAATAAACCCTTTAGGATTTATATTTTTTTATTTGTCTTGCTCCCAACCGAACAGCTCGTTAGGAGAACATTTTAGAGCCATACAAATTTTTTCTAAAGAATCAAATTTAATAGAATTTGTATTATTGTTGGCTAGTTTAGTTAAGTTTTGATGAGTCATTCCAATTTGCTTTGCTAACCAATAACGTGTTTTATTTTGATTTTCCAATAATTTATTTATTTGTATATCCAACAATTTAATCGCCACCTTTTTTATTATATAGTATCGGAAATATGTACCAAAAACAATATATATGCTTGACAATACATAGTAAATAATTACATAATAATAAATAGAATATATTACCATATTTAGGGGTGCAAAAGATTTAAGTGTGCATAAAAAGGAGTGTTAAAAGTAATGTTAAAAGATGATTTATTAAGAATTGGATTTGACACATACGGAGTAAATTTAGAAGATAAACTACTAGAAAATAACGAAATATATTTAAATGACAAAAAAGAATCTGAAAGAATAATGAACAGATTGTTAGAAATATTGGAAGAAAAAGAACATAAAAAAATGCTAATTGATTTTGAGGAAAAAGTATTTGGTAACAGTGTAATTGAAAAAGAATACGCATACCGAATGGGGGTTTTAGATGGGCTTGACCTAGCTGAATTTATAGACTTAAATAAAAAATTATGCTTGAAAAGAAATTAAAAATATATATTAAAACCGTCAGAAAAATAATTCTAAACAATGAATTATAACTTTAATAGTGATATAATACTAATAACAAAAAAAACGAAAAAGAACGAGTATTTGTTTGACGGCATCCACTCATTCTTTCCATTTAAGGGTTAATCAAGATTAGGAGTTAGCCACTAGGGGTTAATACTAGGAGCTAATCACTTAGGCTTAATTAACATATAAAATATATATTTCCTTATTCTTTTATATGTTAATTATACGAGATTTACGGCAGAATGTAAATACATAGCTTGATAAAACTTGATTAGCCCCTAACTAAAAAAGGGGGATTTTTACAAATGAAAATAGATATAAAACAATTAATTGATATAATAAAAAATGCCAATATAGATGAACTATATTTAAGAGATATAGGAGTCGATACAACTCAAAAAAGGAATGTTCCTTGCCCAATTCATGGTGGTAAGGATAAAAACTTCCAATTCGATTTAAACAAAAGAATATATACATGCTATAGCCATAATTGTGTTGTTGGTGCTGATATAATTGAATTATGTCGCACATATGAACGCTTTGAAAGACCTATAGAAGCTATTTTATTCCTAGCCAATAAATATAATATCTCATTACCAATTAACAAGAGTAAGACAAATATTAAAAAAACAAATAATACTATTAAAAACATTTACATAAAGAAAAAAGATATAAATAGCTTCATAGAAGAAAAGAAACAAGAAGCTTTTAAAAACAATGATATTGAGTTAGCTTTTGAATTTGAGTGTATGACTGATAAGGACAAAAGAAAGTATTACTTAGATAACAATATTAAAATAAAATCCATGCTAGAAAAACAAAACTATTCAAGTTATAAAGCTGATTCGATAATTAATATAGATAAATACATAAGTGAAAATCTAAAAGGTATTAGAGAGTCAATTAAACATGCTACAGAAGGTAAGAACGTATTAATGGTAGCTCCTACAGGAAGTGGAAAAACATACTCAATTATAAATACATTAAAAGAGCTGGATATAAAAGCACTCTTTATATTCCCCAACTCTGCGAATGTGCAACAAGCAATAGTCGAATATAAAATAGCTGGTGCATATGATAAGATACCTACTAAACACGCTTTAGAGGGAAACAAGTTAGTGGCTATGACGTGGGATAAGACTGAACAGCTTCTAAAAGAGGATTTGAGCGAGTACATAATAGTTATTGATGAAATACATCAGACTTACACAGATGCGTTCAGAAGCAAAGCAATAAAGAGCTTAAATAATATAACTAATAAGTGCAGAGGTAGACTAGATATAACTGCAACACCCTCTAAATTAGAATTTGAGATATATAACAAAGTTATTGAATATAAACAAAATATACAAACGGAATACAAAGTTAAGTTATACGATAAAATCAATATTGGGAAAGTAATAGAGATACTAAATAATTCAAATAATTCAATGCTTTTAAAAGATAGTATATCAACACTTAACTATATATCAAAGAAAGTTAATAAAAAGAGTGGAGTTGTTATTTCAGATACTAAAGACACTAGCAAACTATATGATAGAATTGTTAGTTACTCCGATATGGAAGGCTATGAGGTGCTTTTAAATACGTCTGTAATCACGGCAGGTGTAAACATAAATAATCCTAATGTAACAGATATTATTGTAATTGGAGAAAAGGATGTAGGAAAAATAAAACAGTATGTTGCAAGAGCTAGAGGGGCAAAAAGTATAAATGTACATATTTTTAATAGTTACAAAACGACAAATGAGGATAGCAATGTATATTCGGTTGAATGGTGCATAAATGAGAACATAAAAGACGTTGAGAGCCTAACAAATATATACAATAAAGCTTCTAAGAGAGACTTACCATATAGAGCTATAGGAATTGATATAAGCCCTATAAACATAAAAAACATTGATAGTAATATATACTATGATAAAAAAGATATGTGCTATAAAACGGACAAGTTATACATAAAAAGTAATGCTTACAATAACTATTACCAAACAAGAACAATAAACAGCTTCAAAGTGCTATTAGAGGAATATTTTAATAAAATTGAGATAGTAGAAACTGAAAAAGAAACTAAAAAAATAGAGGAAGAAATAAAAGAGCATGAGGAAGCTATTAAGGAATTTAAGAAATCAGCTATAGAACAACTAGAAGGACATAAAAAGTATCTAGTTGGCTATAGTGAAATTAAGAAGTCAATGACCAGCAGTAACTTATTAAAATATCATCATGACATGAGGATAGATAATAATATCTGTTTAAAATATTATATGGAACATGATTTATATAGCCTAATAATTAATAATAATTGTAGAAAAACGATAGACTTATTTAGTGATTTTGTATTAGATAATAGTTATAGTATTGACCTATCTTGGAAACTTGCGACAATGTCAGACGAGAAAAGAAATCTATTTTTTGAACAGATAAATACAACAATTTATCGAAAAATTAATAAAAAATACGCAAATTCTTTGCTAAATGATGATAATATTGGTACTTATACTTACAATTATATAAACTTCAATTTTGGAGTTGGTACAAGTTATACAAAAGAACACTTAGAAGCTCTAGCCGTTGATTTACAGACGTTTTTAGCAACTAAGAAAAAGCTAACTATTAAGAAAATAAGTCTAATATTACAATCAATTTTTGTTATTGAAGTCAAACAACACAGGGGTGTCACAGGGTTGCCCTATAAATACTATAAAAATATACTTCCAAACCCTGTGACAGATAAAAAAGTAATTAGAGTTTACACTATTAAGAAACATATAGACATAGAGGACATAAAAAAAGAATTAGGACTAATAGACAATGATTTAAGCATAGAGCATTTAGTTGAAGCTAGAATAAATAAACTTTTAAATGCGATTGATGAAACGGAAAAAGAGGTTCTTTTGGAAGGATTAATCTAATAGCTAATCTTAAGTACGAATAGTACTAAAAAATGTTGCTTTGTATTAAGGGGGACGAAGTCCTGTTCTCTTTTTGAGGTCGAGTTTTGGGTGTTGTATAAATAAAGGTTAAATCATGAAAGGTTGAAAGTAGCTTATAAGTGTAAAATAAAAGGACTTATAATTTATAAGTCCTCTTATTTTATTTATTTTTTATTAATTTGTTTCAGTTTGGTTAAGTTATAGATTCCTATGGAAAATAGTACACCACCTATTATTAAAAACATATAGGAATAGTTTTTTAATATTTGATTTTCAACTATGTCTTCGAAGCCTTTATCAGCTAAGTATGTTGCTTTTAGTGATAATGCTAAGTCATTATTAAAAAATAATATTATAAAGCCTAATACTGCTAATATTAAACTAACCCTTAAGTACATATTTTTATTTTCCATTTTAATCAACTCTTTCTATTATTTATTATTTGTATGCAAGATATTCTAACCCATCACAAACTTTTCCTGCTTTAAGAGGACTTTTTGCTACTATTTTTTGAGTTATAGAAGTTCCTGCAAGTATCCCATTTACTGTACCTCTTACTTCTTTATAATATGGTTTAAATGCTACATATCCTATTTTACCTGCAGGTACTTTGTGTGTAGTTGTGACACTTCTTGTTAAAGATTTGCTCCATGTAAATCCTGCATTTGCTCTTACTGCTGCCTTTATTGCTTCTGTAGTTCCACCAACAGTAAAACTTTCAGTTACAGTTGTTGAATTTCCTATAGATATAGTAGCACCTTGTTTTCCACCTGATACGTCTTGTGATATTTTGCGTGCAGAACCAGTAATTTTTTTAACACTTGATACTCCAAAAATAGACTTAGGAGATTTTGTGATAATTTCCTCATTTAAATTAAATTTTTCTAGTGCTTCATTAATACTTAATTTAACCAATTTTCCATTTACATTTTCATATACTTCAGAAACTTTTTCGTTAGTAGTTTTATTTAATAATATTTCTTTTCCTGTTTCAGTATCGAATGATTTAACCCACTCTTCTTGCTGTTTAGATTCATTATTATATGTATATTCTGTTCCTAACCCTGTTGATTCCATTGCATATGATGTTGCTGTTACTGCTGGTATTGCTAGCATTGCCATTGTCATTGTAGTTGCTAACATTTTGTTTATTCTTTTTGATTTCATATAAAACACCATCCTTTTATGTTTTTATTTATATATATAACAAATGAAGTTTTTATTTTTAGACATTTATATATAATTTTTTATAAATTGTATATAATTTTTTTAAGGATAATATTTTTTAAGGGAGAATAATTTATGTTAATATATTTAGCTATTATAGATTCAAAAGAAGAAAGAATTAAATTTGAAGAAATATATATTAAATATAAGAAATTAATGTTTTATGTAGCTAATCAAATTTTAAAAGATGATGTTTTAGCGGAGGATGCTGTTCATAGTTCATTTTTAAAAATAATTGATAATCTTGATAAAGTAAATGATGTGAATAGTCCAAAAACTAAAGGTTTTGTTGTTATTATAGTAAAAAGGATTTCAATAAATATATATAATAGAAGAAAAAAAGAGGAAATAAGTAATATTAATGATGATAACTATAAATTCAGCTCTTTAGATTTATCGATTGAAAAGTTAGGTGAGTGTAGTTATTTAGGAGAAGCTTTAAAAAAACTGTCAGAGACAGATTTACAGGTGATTCTCTTAAAATATAGTCATGGTTTTTCTATCAGAGAAATTTCTAAACTACTGAATATAAAAGAGGTTAATTTGTATAAGAGAAATAAAAGAGCATTAGAAAAATTAAAAAAAATTTTAAGCGAAATGGAGGCATTATCAAATGAATAAAGATAAATTAGACATAGAAAAATTATTATACGAACAGCTTCCAAAAATAGAAGAAAAAATACTGTATGAATTACCTTGTGATGAAGATATTGACTATGAATTTTCTATAGAATTTGAAAGTAAAATGGATAAAATTATAAAAGAAAATGAGAAAAAAGTAAAAAAGAACACCTATAAAAACTTAAAAAAAATTGCTATTGTTTTTATAATAATTTTATCAAGTATAGTCACTATAACTACTATAAAAACAGAAGCTTTTCCAGAAAATTTAATTAGAATAATGAAGAAGGTATATAAAGAATTTACAGACTATAATTTTATAAACCCTCATAAATCAAATGTATCATTTAAATATATAGAACCTAAATACATTTCTACTGGATATAAAGAAGTTGAGAGAATTGAGGAAGAAAATTATCTATCAATATTATATAAAGATAAATTAGATAACTATATAATTTATCAAATGATGTTATATTCTAGGGATGTTATAGTCTTGGATACAGAGGATGCTTTTGTTGAGAATATAAAATTTAATAATCAGTATGCACAGTATGTTGAAAAAGGAAATACTCAACAATTATTGTGGCATGATAAAAATAATATTTATATGTTATCTAAAGAGCTACCTACAAAAAAAATAACTAAGAAAGATAAAAAAGAATTTATTAAAATTGCAAAAAATATTAAGTAAATTTTTGTCTAAAATAGTGCTAGTTAGTTGTTATATTGAATATATAAGATTTTATAAGGAGGTACTTAATGAGAGTAAAAAATATAATCTCAATATTTGTATGTGCGTTGATAATAATAATGTCAGTAAATGTTGTTAGTTTTGCTGAACAGTTTAATTCATCTGATATTATTTTTATGGAAGATGGTAAAGAAGAAATAAATCCTTTTTCAGTTTACATATTAAATGGTAGATGTAATTTATCATTTTCTAATGGAAAAGCAAATGTAAATGCTTCTGTTGTTGGAAAATCTGGAGTAACTAGAACATCTATTGTAACTAAGTTACAAGAATTAAAAGGCGGAAGTTGGGTAAATTTAAAAACATCTACAAAGAAAACTGGAGGAAAAACTTGTTCTGTTTTAAACTCATATTCTGTGACAAAAGGACATACTTATAGAGCTGTTGCAATAATTACTGCTGAAAATGAGTCAAAAACATTAATAAGTACATCTCAAAAATATTAAAAAAAGAAAATACACTTACAAGAGTTAAGAAACGTTTTGAAAACTACTACAGAAGTATCTAAATCAATCAAAATTAGATAGATATAGGAACATTATAGAAAAACTTAAATAGTACATAGGTATAATAATATAATTTATACTCATGTACTATTTTTTATGTGTAATATTGCAATCTTTCAAAGAGTTTAAAAGGCTTTCCAATGAATTTGAATGTATGTCATTTAGAAATCTTTTTGTTTCAGATATTTTATAATCTTTTTTTGCTATGAGTATCGTATAATGTGTCATTCTGCCTATTCGTTCAGATGCTAAAAAGTGTTTAATAACAAGCCTTGATAAGATTGTTAGGGTTGTTGTCATTTTCCAACTATATTCAAGTTCCATAGCTTTTGCAACTTCTTTAGATGTTACAATGTCGTTTTTGCTCCAAATAAATTTCATGACTTTGAGTTCTGTTTGAGGTATCTTTGGTATATCCATATAATTCCTTTCTATACACTATAACTATCATAATGAAACATTCTATTAATTTATTATAATATACTTTGGGAAAGGTTACAATATGTGTGAATACTTGTAGGAAGGGAATACGCATATGGAGCTTGATTTCAAATTTATAGGTCAAAGGATAAAAATTGCAAGAATCAAGAAAAAGCTAACACAAGAAGTTTTATCAGAAAAAATCAATGTTAGTCCACAACATGTCAGCAATATTGAAACGGGAAATTCAAGTGTAAGTTTGCCAACGCTCGTTGCTATTGCAAATACTCTTGGGGTGTCGGTTGATGAATTATTATGTGATACAATCTTAAGTTCTAAAGCTGTCTTTGAAAATGAGTTAGAAGAAGTTTTGAGGGATTGTAATGAGTATGAAATAAGATTTATAACTGATATTGTAAAAGCTTCTAAAAAATCCATTAGAGATATAAAACTGTTTCAATCAAATTTAAATGATAGATATTAATATAAATATATGCTTCAATAATTTAATTATTATTGATGTTTTTATTATATTTAAATAAAAGTTGTATAAACTTATGAGTTAATAACTGAAAATATGACTAATTTCCATATTTTACTATCAACAAAAAAAGTATAAATGTAGAAAAAATACGGTATTTTTGTTATTATTTAAGTATAAACCCTATTACAAAACAGATTTGATAAAACGTATGTGATGATTATGTAATTATCTCTATCTACCTCTTATGAGGTTCTTAAATGGTATATCATTAAGAATTATATTGTGTGAAAACATAATTCTTACTGATATACCATTTTTGTTTTAAAAACTTGGTTGCCTAAAAAATATAAAAAGATTTTGGCGATTTTATATAAAATATTTAAGGAATAGTTGATATAAAAAAGGTGATATGTTCGTGTTCGGAAAAACCAACGTTTAACCGTACGTATGATATTTATGTTATTTTTACATAGAATCATTGGAAATCAACAATAAAATACGTTCGGTATTGTGAAAATAGAAAATATAGTTTGACCGAACGGAAAATATATTGTATAATTATTATAACAAGATAAACGGGGGTAGTGTTATGATAATAGGATATGAAAGGGTAAGTACAAGAAAACAAGATAATAGCAGACAAGAAAGAGTTTTAGAAAATGAGGGTATTAAGTTTGACAAGATATATAGGGATAAAGTCACAGGAGCTACAAAAGAAAGAGAAGCATTAAATAGAATGTTGTTAGAAGTAAATGAGGGGGACACGGTTTATTGTGAGTCTATAAGTCGTCTAGGTAGAAATTTAAAGGATTTAATTGATATTATAGATACATTGGTTCAAAAAGGTGTAAGAGTAAAAATATTAAAAGAAGGTATAGACACAGGAAACAATACTTATAAGTTATTACTTGGTATATTTGGAGCTGTTGCAGAGATGGAGAGGGAAACAATACAAGAGAGAACACAGCAGAAAATAGACCAGTTGAAAGAGGATAAGAAAAATACTGGCGAGATAAATACAAAGAGTGGAAAATGGTTCGGTAGACAAAAAGTAACGAAGGAGCTTTTAGAAACCAACAAAGAATTTATAAAATATTATAATAAAATTCTTGATGGAAGTTTAAAGAAGAATGAAGTGGCGAAAATATTAAATGTTGGTAGAACTACGCTTTACGAGTGGATAAAGGTATATGAAGGTGGAGAAATAAAAAGAAGCAATAGAGCAAAGAAGAACTAGGGTTATAACTAGTTCTTTTTTTATTTTAGGGGACTGTCTTTGCTCTTTTTTTTGATAATATTATTAAATTAATAAAAACGACACTTTTTAGCGTCCAGATGATGTCTTGGAATATTTAAATTTAATTTTTTTGGTGATAAGATTAATGTATGAAAAATAATTAAAAAGGAGTGATTAATATAATTGATTTAAGATTTTATTTAAGAAATGATTTATTTACTAATGAAGAACTAACTGAAATAACTAAGCAGATAACAGAAGAAAATGTGTTTTTATATGATATTGCAGAGGAAAAAGGCTGTCATCCATACACTTTAAATAAATGCTTACAGAGGTTTGAACATTCATCAATGGAGGTTGGGAAATTTATTGGTGAAATGAGTGAATTACATAAGGAAGGAGCTTTAACAACAGAAGAATTGAAATTAAAATTTGAAATTGTAAAAGAAATATTAATACTTATAAAAAGGTCTGAAGAAGCTGAAAAAATATTACATCTATTGGAAAATGAGAAGGTCAAGACAGTTGCAGAAAAACTGTATAAATCAAGGTCAAGTGTATATGATATTTTAAAACAAATGGGATTTAAGAAAAATAAATATATTAATGTTTGGTATCATATTGATAATGAAAATATAGCAGGAAATGTTGAGAATACTAAAAGGGATGTTGAGCTAGTACACTTGTATCAACAAAGATATGATAATTTTTTAAAAAACTATTATTTAGATAGTGAAATTATTGATATAGATAAAAATATTCTTGATGATATAGAAACTTTGTCAGAAGAATTTGAATATGAAACAGTAAATGATTTTATATCGGTTTTACTTTTAAGAGGGCTTCAAAATGAAAGATTTAAAAATAAAGAAAATATTAACAATAAGAACGATAACAACAATATTGTTAAAATGAAAGATGTTGAACATG
>OGSS01001720.1_pt1 | contig 12538 bp, 13 predicted proteins | sample 1553591 | NCBI WGS metagenome assembly OGSS01 (sample SAMEA2580061, study PRJEB22360) | human gut metagenome | biome: human gut; feature: human-associated habitat; material: faeces | place: Denmark | collected 2008/2010
ATCACTTGTTCATAATCAAGCCTTCCCAGGATTTCCGATTTTGTGTCCGGTGCTGAATATACTCTAGCTCCATTATCCTTCTTGATATAAAACATCTTGTCCCACCCATTAGCATGACTACGAACTTCCAAAATACCTTTATGAATATGTTCCTCAATCTCTCTATATAATCCAAGTGTTGTTATGATACAGATAAACCTATATATCCACTGAACTACCCACGCTTTATCTTTAATGGCCTCAATTGCTTTACTGCCTAAATTTTCGCAGTTCTGAACAAATGTATTCCAAATATCGTTTATCTCAGGTTGCGTAACACACTGCTCCTGGTAACAGAGAGAACCGTCATCATTTACTGAAATATCATCATAATCTGTTTCCTCCAAAGAGCTATCCCAATGTGATAATTGCGCTTGTATTCGTTCAAGATTTGATGTCAATCCAGTAAAATCCAAATCTTTTAACACTGGTGAAATTTGAGATGCTATGCCAAACATTCTATTATAGTCATATTTATCGTAGGGTAGTTCTGATATAGTTCTACATAATTCATTCCATTGTTCAAATCCAAAACCCTGATATCCGAAGGATTCTCCCATTATCCGAATCAATTTATCATTATCCCAACTTGCAGCCAAACCCACAAAATTGTTTATACTTGTTCCAAAAGCCTCAGCCAAGTCTTCTTTCTGTTGAATCCATTCTGCTATTGGTGATTTTACAAAATCTTGTATGCTTTGATTCAATAATAGAGAGGTCCCTGCGCATTCAATAGCTGTATCTCGCATGATTCTTTTATACTCCTCTATTTGCCGCAATTGACTCCCTAATAATGAATATCTGTTAAAATCAAATCCTATCATGTTTATAAATATAAACTCCCCTCTCTATTTATCCACAATTATAATAACACTATATATAGGTAAACACAATATCAATCCTGATTATATAGTACCAACGGCGGACAATGTGGATAACTATGGGGATATCTTGTTAATAAAATGTGGATAGATGCAACTGGCAGAGGAGCAAAAAAGGCCAGGGATATGTCCCCAGCCGTATAACCTTCTTTTAATTTCCCAAATCATCCAAACGACTCCTGATTACTGATTATATCAATGTAATAGCCAATATCATCTGACTTATTCCTATAAAGCTTCATGTAAAAAGTCCCTGTACGCAATATCTTATTTGTAACAACATCAGTTTTTTCGTATTTCAATTTCATATACAAAAAAGTTCCATCAGAACTCTGTTCACAGTCAGTAATTTTATACTTATTTTCTTTTTCAAAAGGTATTCCTTTTAATTCGCCTTGCTCTGATTGTGGTATGTTTTCAGGATTCAGACCTATATTAAACACTGCGTAAAAGTCGTCAAGCGTCTTGTCTCGGTCAAAATACCCTATTCCATCTTCTATACGCAATGGAACAAACATTGTAGTTATATCAGGATTATTTAAATGTTTCTCTGTATCCGCAGCCAGAAGGGAATTCATTAATTTCTGCCTGTCCTCATACATTAAATACCGGAGCTGTCCATATGTAAAAGACGGAACATAAAATTGATCTTCGTATAGGTTCAAAAGGCCTTCGGCAGCATCTTTGAAAATCTCTTCCTGATATGAATTCAACGAATACATGTGTCGTACAAATCCCAGCTTCCACGCACCGTTTTTATCAACTGTATAGCCGTCCGGCGTAACTGTATCACTCAGCATACGTCCTGTATCATCAAAATAATAGCACTCGGCAATTCCATCGTCATTACCATCAATCCACATCCATGTGGATATGGGAAATGTTCCGTCTCCATTATCATACCACCATGCGGATACATCCCCGTCAATTCCTTGTTTCCAAGTTCCTGCATATGCTTCCCATATTAAGGTGCCCGAAAAAAGCATCGAAAGTGTAATCATAGCGATCCATTTTTTTACTGTCATCCTTTATTTTCCTTTCTCCATATAGCGGTAACTCAAAATTATATATATGAATTATAACATATCTACAAAATAAAAAGGACTGCCTTCCAACCAGAAAACAGCTAGAAAACAGTCCCTCTCAACCAATTTATCATTTTACAAGTCATTCCACAAATAATAAGCTACTCAACTAATCCCTTTGCGCATAACACCCCATAGTCAAACATTTTCATGCACAAATATTCTGTAATTAATTCATAGCTATTTATGATAACCTCTATGTCCTTATCTTCTTCTCCGTCCGCCCCCAACCTTTGGCATAGGCGCTGATAAGCACTCATTATTTCTGCATATGCCCGTTCACACACTTTTCCCTCTGAAAATTCATCCTCCACATACTTACAATCTTCAGGCGGATTATCTTTAAAGTCTAACCTCCCATTCATCAAATCATAAATTAGTTTTTTGCACTCCTCCATAGTTCCCCCATTTATATTTTAAATAATATCACTATAAGCATAATTTTACCCCGTTTCTCCCATAATTATATTACGCCGTCATTATGCCGTCAATCAATATTTAGCCGTCATTTTGACTTTATAATGAAGTCATATGACTTATATGGAGGTAACACGCATGACTAACGAAATAGCAAAATTCACCTTACGCACTGATTCCGAATTAATGAAAAAATTACGGATTGTAGCTGATTATAATGGTCGTTCTGCCAATCGTGAGTTGGAAGTGCTTATAAAAAACCATGTTGCTGAATTTGAGAAGAAGCATGGAACAATAGACCTAAATTAATGCCCCAGACATAAAAGAAGGAACCTAATTCCCATGTTGGGAACCTGTTCCTTCTATATGTGTCCGTATTAATATGTGGCTCTTTCAAAAACACAAGGTTGACTCCCTTGGTAAATAATTCCTCATATAGAGAAAAACCTTCCTCTGCATTCCTGGACATTCTGGAAAATGAATCAAATATAATCGTATCTCCTGTTTGAATTTTGAGAGTATCTTATCCAGTCCTTTTCTACCCCCAGATTTTGTTCCTGTAAAAATCTCTTTCACAATGATGGCAAAGGAATAAACAGCCAGTATATTCCTAACCTGTCTTTCTACATTCTGTTCCCCTGTTGATATTCTACCATACCCATATTCTTTGTTCATGTAATCATCCCTTTTAGTATTACTTTTCACGGTCATTATTACTGTTACTATAATTATTATACCATACCAGAAGGGCATTTCCTTTAATTTGTCAACAGGTCCATAATATCTGTTTCTCTCTCAGCTATTTAACACTTGAACAAACGCTCCATCCGAAATTGTATAGATATTATAGATAACACTATCCCATGTTGGCCAAAGCTCCGGAGTGGTTTCGATCACTTCAGGAATGAGTTCACCAACACCGTTCTCATCTATATCTTGTTTGCAATACAATCTTTTACAGAGCCTATGAAATCCTCATCATCTGCACACCACCACGAAACAATATACTCCCCCCACAGCATTCTGCCCAACCCCGGAATGTATTGTCCGTGAGCAAATGTAAAACATGATTATCCCCCAGAAAAGTACACAAAATAAGCTTTCAACTCCAACAAAGTTTGTGCACACTTTTTCGACAACAGGTGATACTATAATAGACGTAACCCCCCCCAATACATTATATAGTTTTTGCTACACCCCATAAAAAACGAAATACCTTCTCCTAAAATGACCAGTTCCCCGACTGGTCATTTTACTTTGCATTTTACATTGTCCGCCAGCCATACCCTGACAGGCATTCTAATAGGGCGCTTCATCATCCAGCAGCTGAATCCGGAGCACATCCCTGATCTGAGCCGGAGATATCTCCAAAACCTCTCCTGTATATGTGACTGATATGGTGTTCCCTTCTCTCAAATCCTTCACTGTTATGGGAACGCCTCTCCATATAAGCTCTGTCTTATCCCCCACGGTCAGTTCAAAAGCCCCACGTCCATTGATATCATTTATCTCCAATCCCTGAACCAGAATGGAGTTTTCCCTTATCTCTTCAATGACAGCATAAAATGTGGTCCCGGCCGAGGGGGTGACGCTCCTTCTTCCCACATAGCAGCCGCCGGCCGCGGCTAAGAGAATAGCCAGCACAATGCTTACAGTATGTATAATACGTTTCATATTCCACTCCCTTTGCTTCATTCTTATTCATAGAATAGCATGACAGGAAGAACTTTTTAATAAATAAACTATTAATTATTCTTACGTATTAACAAATAATAAAGACTTTATAAGATGGAAATGCTAAACTGGTAAATAACATATATCCTGCTATATTTTCTATTATAAAGGAGACTTCCATGAACACATCAAAGAAAAACGAATCCGGCGGAACCCCCGGCTTTAAAAAGGAGATTCTGGAATGGATCAAAATACTGTTGACCGCTGCTGCCATTGCATTTGTCCTAAACACCTTTGTCATTGCCAACAGCTACATTCCATCCGGTTCCATGGAGAATACCATCATGACAGGGGACCGGATCATCGGTTCCAGGCTTTCATACGCCTTTGGGGCACAGCCCCAGAGAGGGGATATCGTACTCTTTGGCCATAAGGCGGAACCAGGCAGGGACAGCACCCGGCTGGTTAAGCGAATCATAGGACTGCCCGGGGAAACAGTGGATATCCGGGATAACCAAATATACATCAATCAATCGGAAACTCCCCTGGATGAGCCCTATCTTCCTGAGCCCATGAACTCAGAGAACTATCACTTCGAAGTTCCGGATGGCTGTTATCTGATGCTGGGTGGCAACAGGAATCATTCCATCGATGCCCGGGAGTGGCCGGATCCCTTTGTCCCGGAAGATGATATAACTGCCAAGGCATTGTTCCGCTATTTTCCGGGAATACGGTGGATTTCCTAATCCCTTATTTCCAGTTCCGGTAAAACTGAAATATCCGGATATTCTCATGTGTGGCATAAACTGCCTTGTGAAAGGAGCTGGCAGACCTGCTCCAGCTCCTGATTCCCGCTTCCAACCATTGCCTGTAGCGGAATGCGCAAAACTTTACTGATAAATGTTGTTAACCTTCCAGGCGCCTCCAAATTGATACATGGACAGACCGGAATCCCCTCCCAGCTGTGCTCCGGCATTTCCCACTGCCTTCAGCCCGGATGCGTCCGTAGCAATGACTGAATTGCAGAGACGGTCCGTAAACAGCCTGTCGCCGCATTTGGCAATAAAGCTGGCGGCATCACTATACTCCGCCGATGTCCCATCCTCATAGATTACGTTTACCGGATAGCTGCAAATCCTGGAAAGAGTCTCTATATCCCTATACGAAAAGCATTTCTGCACAGTAGTGGCTGCATCTTCCAGATTTCCAATATTGAGCGCTCCTGAATCACTGCGGGCCTGGCTGCTGTAATCACTGTAAATGTTGCTAATCTTCCATTTTCCTCCAACTTTATACAGGCTCAGGCCTGCGTCGCCGCCCATCTGTACCCCTGCACTCCCTACTTCCTTCAGCTTGGAAACATCCGCGGATGCGATGGCAGACCTCATTCCCTCTGTGAAGACAGGGCCGGTCCCCAGAGCCAGAAGCTCCGACTTGTTTTTGAGCTCCGTCAATTCACCGGATGCGTATGATATGGCAAGAGGAAAGCTGCATAAATCCGCCAATGCATTCAGGTCCTGTTTCTTGAATGCGGATTTTACTCTGGAAGCCGCATCCTTGATTTTTTTCTGTCCTTCCCGTCTCTGCCTTGCAGAATAACCAGCCGCGGGTTTTCCGGAGGCAGCGTACACAGGGATGGCAGGTACTGCGTTTGTAAGGGCCAGTGTACAGATGGTAATGACAGCTAATTGTTTTTTCATGGTAAATCTCCTTTTCGTCTTAATTACTTTTTAGTTCCATACGGTTTCATATAATTAGACGGGAGAGCTCTCATAAAAGTTGCACATCCCGCTTACGCACATCTGTCCAGGTGTATATAAAGTCAAGACCACCGGCTAAGCCGGTGGCTTGTTCTGCCCCTATAAGGGGCTGTTACCTGCTTGCGCCCGGAAGGCGCACTGAAAAGTCTGCCTGCTGCACCACATTCTCGGCTGCCCTTAAAAGGGCATGTTCAGTGCTTCCTTATTCCGGCTTTGCCCCATAAGGGGCTTGCTGGTTTGCTTTGACTTCCTACTGACTCTTAAGAGTCCTACTTCTTGTTTTTCTTCACCGGCTCACCCGTAAACGGGTCTATGTACTCTACTATCGACATTTGGTCATATTCCAAGTCCTCTTTTATCTGATTTTGGATGTATGCCTTTATTGCTGCCGTATTCTTTCCTACTGTGTCCACGTAATATCCACGGCACCAGAAATGACGGTTTCCGTACTTGTACTTTAGATTCGCATGCTTCTCGAATATCATGAGTGAACTTTTTCCCTTGAGATAACCCACCACCTCTGATACTGAATATTTGGGTGGAATACTTACCAGCATATGAATATGATCTGGCATGCATTGTGCCTCGATTATCTCTATCCCTTTTCTTCGGCATAATGTCCCAAGGATTTGTCCTACATCTGCCTTGATATCTTTATAGATTACCTGTCTACGATATTTTGGTGCAAAAACCAGATGATACTTGCAATCCCATTTTGTATGAGCTAAACTATTATTGTCCATTTTGGACCTCCTGTGCTTTTTTATTTGTGGTTTGCAGACCTACATCTAGTTTAGCACAGGAGTTTGCTTTTATCTGAAGATATTCCCTCCACCTGCAGAGCAGGTGGTTTATTTTTACTGTGACACAAACAAACAGCATTTCATGCCGTATCGGCAAAAATGCTGTCTGCTTATATAGGTTTATAAGTTTTACATTGGTTTACATTTTCTTGGGTTTACAGGTTCCTGACAAGTTAAGGTTCTGCCTTCCACAAACCATGCAGGTTGCAGTATGCATATACTGCCTCAACTTCATCTCCTTCACAGAGCATGAACTCAGCCTGCGGCTTCTGTCCTGCCTGCAGCTCTTTTCTCTGGTTTCCCTGCCTGGAAGACAGAGCAATCCACTGGATGTAGTGTTCCGGAATCATAGGGTGCTCGGCTGATCCTACCGTGACAGTGACCTTAGCCCCATCTGTCTGAATGACAGGCACATGCTTTTCTACTGCCGCGTCTGTGGTGTTTGGGACCAGTTCCTGCATTTTTTCCCCGCAACAGACAACCGGGACACCGCTGCTTTTTACATAGGCAATTATGTTACCGCAGTGGTTACAAATATAAAATTTCATGTTGTACCTCCTTTTATGTATGCCCTGAGTCAAGTCTATCACAAATCTGTTTTATTGCAATACAATGGCGGAAAATTAACAATAGCATAGCGGCAATGAAGGCCCAGCCCGTCTATTCACAAACTTCTCACAATCTGTTCATAATTCCGTTACAGAATCATAAAATTTTCCTCATATTTTATGGATATACTAATTTATGTAAAGAGCTAATGCTAATAAAACTTTTTTTCATAATACTCGGCCGGAGGGATGAAGTCCTTCCGGCCTCCTCCTTTTTTATTCAACTTTCTGGATTCTTTTTACTATCCCCGCATATGATAATTAAAAAAGGATATTTTTATGAACTATGAAAATCTGACTCCCGTAGTCGGGGTCATTACCAACATTTCCACACAGGAAGGGGATTGCTGTACCCAAGTGATAACCCTCAGTGTTGAGGGCCAGCCTGTCAACATGATTCTCTCCGACGAAACCTTTGTGGTGGACACCATGCGCCTGATGCCGGGTATGCGTGTGGCAGCTTTTTACGACAACACCCTTCCGGTCCCCCTTATCTACCCGCCTCAATACCAGGCTGATTTAATCGCCGTAGTCAGGCCGGAGGAGGATGTAAACCTTTCCTGGTTTGATGAGACACTCACTGCTTCTGACCAATCGCTGAAGCTGAACCTGTATCAGTCCACAGTTTTATCAACCTTAAACGGCCAGCCCTATTTCTGTTTCCCGGCCAATCATTTCCTGCTGGTATATTATGCGGCTGCGACCAAGAGTATACCGCCCCAGACAGCTCCAAACCGGGTCATAGTGCTGTGCTCATAGACCTGTAAGGAAGCATTTTTTTTCATTTTCACAAGGCCATTGTAAGAATGCATAAAATACTTTTTTTCATTCTGCAAACTTTGTGCACACTTTTTCGACAGCGTATGCTATTATAATTAACGTAAACCCCCCAATACATTATATAGTTTTTGTTACACCCCATAAGAAACGAAATACCTTCTCCTAAAATGACCAGTTCCCCGACTGGTCATTTTACTTTTATCTGAAGCTGCAAATTCTCGCGGTTTTATCTGGTTGTCACGGAAATGAATCCCCATTCTCAATTAAAAGTGCACAAAATTAAGTACGTAATTTTGAATAATATACACGAAATAAAGGACGGATCAAAAAAACAGTTGACTTTAAAGTTTGCGGGACTTACAATGTGTCCATGAAATGAATACGTATAATTAACAAAAAATTAACGGAAAAAGGAGGAAAAATTAGAAGAAATGACAAAACCATGGCAAAACTTAAGGACAATGTAAAAAATGACAACAAATGACAAGAATAGATATCCTTAAAACCATGTTAATCTGTATGTGGTTTTTAAAATAATTCTTTGCATACCAAAGAAATGTATCAAAGTTTATTTTTTTAGGCCAAAACCATTAATACGTATTCATACAAACCGTAAATAAAATAGTAAAAAGGAGAAATAACATGTTAAAGGGAAGAATTGTATCAGGAAAAATAGTGAGCATTTTGCTGGCGGCCACAATGATGGCGGGATGTATCCTGACAGGATGCGGCAGCGCAGAGAGCGGCAGCCTGGAAGCCGCGGACAAAGTGGCAGAAACAGCCAATGCACCTGCCGCCGGAAATGGTGAAGAGGGACCGGGCGGGACTTCTGGAGAACCGGCTGAGGTTTCTGTCATCATTGAAACCTTTGACAATACATTTGCATCTTTTGTGATGAATGCCATGAAAAAATACGAGGAAGAGCATAAGGATAAAATCCACATTACATATTTGGACTCCAAGCAGGATGCCAACACGCAGATCAGCCAGGTGGAGAATCAGATTCTCAACGGCACCCAGGCCATTATCTGCCTGGCAGTGGATGCCAAGCAGTCAGAACCCATTGTGAGGGCTTGCAAGGAGGCGGGGGTGCCCCTTATTGCCTTTAACCGCATATTTGAAAACTGTGACAGTTTTGTGGGTGCGGACGGCGCAGTGGCCGGTTCTCTGCTGGCCCGGTTTACAGGGGAAAAGACAGGAGGAAAAGGCAATGTAGCGATTGTAAACGGAATTATGGGCCAGGAGAACCAGTTTATCAGGCGTGACGCAATTGTAGAAACCTTAGGTGAAATGTATCCGGATATGCAGGTGGTGATTGAAGGCGCCGGCGACTGGAAACGTGACAAAGCGCTTCAGCTTGTAGAGACATGGCTGCAGTCCGGAACAGATATAGATGCAATTCTGTGTCTGAACGATGATATGGCCATGGGTACGCAGCTGGCAGTAGAGCAGGCGGGCAAAAGCGATGATATTATTGTCTGCGGCGTCAACGGGGATCCGGATGGAATCAATGCGGTCAGGGACGGCAAGATTGCTGCCACCGTATTCCAGAATCCCGACCGCCAGGCAGAGGAAGCGCTGGAGGCAGCTTTGCAGTATATTCACGGGGAGAAGCCGGAGAGCAAGATCATGATTCCCTTTGAACTTGTGACAGCGGACAATGTTGATGATTATGTGCAGTATTCCCAGAAGTAGCAAAAATAGAAGAGGGCGCTTGGCAGGCGCCCATCCATTCAGATTTTGGAAACGGACAGAAGGGAGGAAAACAAATGGGCAGTGATACCGGATACATTCTGGAAATGAACCACATAACAAAGGAGTTTCCAGGAGTCAAAGCGTTGAAGGATGTTACCTTTAAGGTGCGCAAAGGGGTGGTGCATGGCCTTATGGGGGAGAATGGGGCAGGTAAATCCACTCTTATGAAAATCCTTCAGGGAATCTATACACCCACATCGGGGACAATGATATTTGATGGAAAACCATTGGAGCTAAAGACAATCTATCATGCCCTGGAAGCGGGGATATCCATGATTCACCAGGAAATGAGCCCAATTCCGGACATGACGGTGGCGGAGAATATCTTTTTGGGAAGAGAACCAAAGAATAAATGGGGATTTGTTGACCACAAACAATTGAATGAGATGACAGCCCGTCTGTTAGGCAGGCTGAGGCTTAAGCTGAGCCCCACCATATTGATGAGGGAACTCAGCGTGGGAAATATGCAGATGGTGGAAATTGCAAAGGCTATATCATTTCATTCCAAGCTGATCATAATGGATGAGCCTACATCTGCAATTGCAGACAAGGAAGTGGAAAGCCTTTTTAACATCATAAGAATGTTGAAGGAAGAGGGCGTGACCATTATTTATATTACACATAAGATGTCGGAAGTGTTTGAGATAACAGATGAGATTTCGGTCCTCAGAGATGGAGAGCTGGTAGGAGGGGACCTGACTGCTGACCTGGATAACAATAAGCTGATTTCTCTCATGGTAGGAAGGGAACTGACGGAAATGTTCCCCAAAGTATATTACGAGCCGGGAGAGGAATTGCTGAGAGTTGAACATTTTTCTGACGGAAAACGGTTCTTTGACGTATCCTTCTGCGTGCATGAGCGGGAAATGTTAGGGTTTACAGGACTGATTGGGTCGGGCAGAAGCGAGCTTTTAGAAGCGGTGTTCGGCCTGCGTCCCCATACGGAGGGCAGGGTATTTATCCGGGGAAAGGAAGTACATATAAGGAATCCGCATGATGCCATCGCCCTTGGCATCGGCCTGCTGACAGAGGACAGAAAGGCCAGCGGATGCTTTCTTCCCCTGGATATCACTGACAATATGATTATGTCGAATCTGGAACTCCAGAAAAAGGGGATGTTTCTGGACTTTAACCGGATTAAGGCCCATACGGAATCCATGCGGGCCAAACTGGCGGTTAAAACACCCTCTATGGAGCAGCATATTGAATTGCTTTCAGGCGGCAACCAGCAAAAGGTTCTGATGGGAAGATGGATGATCAATGCCCCCTTGATTCTGATTGTGGATGAGCCTACCAGGGGGATTGATGTAAATGCAAAGGCGGAAATCCACCGCCTGCTAGGTGAAATGAACAAAAACGGCACTGCAGTCATTCTGGTATCCTCGGAGATGCCAGAAGTCCTGGGCATGAGCGACCGCATTGTCATTATGCACGAAGGCCGCAAGGCCGGTGAGATTGGAAGGGAAGACGCCACGCAGGAGCTTCTGATGCAGATTGCATTCGGGGAAGATGAAGGGAGGAAACATTAAAATGGAAAATAAAGAAAGGGCCGCAGCCAGCCGCTTAATCAAAAAATACAGTATTATACTGATACTGATTGCGCTCATGATTGTTCTGACAATGATTAAGCCGCAGTTTATAAAACCGGGAAATCTTGTGAATATGCTGCGCCAGATATCACTGGTAGGGATTCTCACCATGGGCATGATGCTGGTGATACTGATTGGCGATATTGATATTTCGGGAGGACCGCAGATTGCGCTTACATCCGTTATATGCGCTTACTTTGCCAGCAGGGAATGTCCGCTGGTTCTGGCTTTCCTGATGCCTCTGCTGGCAGGATTGTGCTGCGGTCTGGTAAATGGTGTCCTGACCGCGAAAATGAGGATTCCTTCTTTCATCGCTACCCTTGGCATGATGAGCGTGGCAAAGGGCCTGGCTTTGATTGTCTCAAAGGGCCAGCCTATCAGCGGCATACGGCCTGAGATAGAGTGGCTGGGAAGCAAGAAGCTTATGGGAATCCCGGTATTAGTAATTGTATTCATTATATGTGCCGTAGTGGTCAGCATCATACTGCAAAAGACGGCCTTTGGCAAGAAAATTTATGCACTGGGAGGCAACCAGGAAGCGGCCAGGGTTTGCGGCATTAACGTTGATTTGACCAGAATCAAGGTATTTCTGCTGATGAGTGTGTTTGCCACCATTTCCGGCATCCTGATTACCGGGCGTGTAAGCTCGGGTTCAGCCACCAACGGAATCGAGTATCACATGGATGCCATTGCCTCCACGGTAATCGGAGGCGTCAGCATGACCGGAGGGTCCGGCAATGTGATGGGCGTTGTGGGCGGAGTGCTTATAATGGGCGTTCTGCAAAACGGCCTGGATTTAATGATGGTATCACCGTATTTGCAGCAGATTTTCAAGGGCGCCATTATAGTAATAGCTGTGGTGGCCGACAACATGAAGAACAGAAGGTAGAAGGATAACTTATGAAGGCATTGGTTATGAGGGCGCCGGGGGAATATGGCGTGGAGGATGTAAAAAAGCCGGTTCCCGGCTTTCAGGAAGTACTGGTAAGAATGCATTCCGTGGCAATCTGCGGATCAGATCCGCCCCTTCTGGCGGGAGAGAGCCTGAAGGACGGACTGCCCGCTTACATGCCTTTTATACCGGGCCATGAGGGAGCCGGCGTGGTGGAAACCGTGGGAAGCGGCGTGACTGATTTTAAACCAGGGA
>OGSS01001722.1_pt1 | contig 12525 bp, 13 predicted proteins | sample 1553591 | NCBI WGS metagenome assembly OGSS01 (sample SAMEA2580061, study PRJEB22360) | human gut metagenome | biome: human gut; feature: human-associated habitat; material: faeces | place: Denmark | collected 2008/2010
GATGCCACGACGCAGCGGCGTGAGGTCGCGGTCGGACAGTTCGCCGTCCACGAGTGCCTGGTAGGTCTTGTAGACGTGTTTGCTCGGGTGCAGCAGGTCCTGCGACAGGTCGCCGTCGGTGGTAAAGAGCAAAAGGCCCGTGGTGTCGCGGTCCAGGCGGCCCACCGGGAACAGGCCCGGAAATCGGTCGCGGGGAACCAGGTCCGCCACACAGGGACGCTCCTGCGGGTCGCTCATGGTGGTGAGATAGCCGGTCGGCTTGTAGAGCATCAGGTACACGGCGCCCTGGTCGAGCTTAACGGGCATGCCGTCGACCTCGATATGATCGCGGTCGACATCGACCTTGGTGCCCAACTCGGTCGCGACCTCGCCGTTAACCGTCACTCGGCCGGCGGTCATCAGGTCCTCAGACCCGCGGCGGCTCGCCACGCCTGCGCGCGCCAAAAAGCGCTGCAGGCGCATGGTGTGCGGATAGACGGGCTGGGCGTCGGACTTGTGCACATCCGCGTTGGGCGCCGCAGCGCCGGTGCGCATCTCCCCTGTCTCGTTAGTCTTCGTCATGCGTATCCTCCGCAGTGTCGTCGGTGGACAGCGTTTCCTCGCCGCCGACTGCCTTGACATCATCAATATCGGTATCGAGCAGCTCACGTTCTTCGTCCAGATCCTCAGCCTGCTCCTCGAGCGTGGACTGAATGCTGCGGCCGCTCAGGCGCTCGCGGATAAATTGACGTGACTGCTCGTCGGGGGCAAACTGCTCCAGATCGGGAAGGTCGCGGGTGGAGCGCAGACCGAACTTCTCCAAAAAGGCGTTGGTCGTGCCGTAAATGATGGCCTGACCGCGCTGGGGGTCGCGCCCGAGCTCGCGCACCAGGCCCTTGTCAACGAGCGACGCAATGACACCGTCGGAGTTGACGCCGCGGATGCCCTTGACCACCTCGCGCGTCACGGGCTGGTGATAGGCGATCACGGCCAGGGTCTCGAGTGCCGCCTGCGACAGTTTTTGCGTGTCCCAGCTCAACACATAGGCCTCGACCACGTCGTGATATGCGGGATGCGTAAACAGGCGCCAGCCGCCGGCGACCTCGCGCAGCTGAAAGCCGCGGTTGGCCTCCTCGTACTCAACTTTGAGCTCGGGGAGCAGCGATGCGCATTCGCCGGGGGCGATATCCAGCGCACCAGCCAGCGCGGGCGCGCTCACCGGATCGCTCGACACCAGCAGGAGCGCCTCCAAGGCGCCTTTGAGGCTATTTGTCTCCAGCGGGGAAAGGGTTGACATGGTTGCCGCTCCTATTCGGTGAGCTCGGGGCCCTCGCCGGGTACGTAGGCCTCGGCGCCCTCGACGCGGTTGATGCGGATGGTTCCAAAGATTTCGTCCTGGCTCAGGGTGAGCGAGCCACGCTTGGTGAGCTCCAGCATGGCCAGGAAAGTGACGACGAGCTGCTCGGTGGTGGCGTCGCCGTCCAACAGCTCGCGGAAGGTGCAGGTTTGGTGCGCCGTGGTAAAGCGGTCGACCGAGGCCACCGTCAGGTCGAGCGGCACGCGATGCGGTGCCACGTGCTCGGCCTCCAACAGGAAGGTCTGGCGCTTGCCGTCCAGGTCGGCACAGATGACGGCCAGGCCGCGCAGGGTGATGCCGGCCAGGTAGTCGGGCATGAGGCCCAAAAACTCCGGGTCGGGGCCGGCCACACGCGGATGCATGCGGCTCTCGGCCTGCATGCGCGCGCCAAGGGCTGCCGCCGCGCTCTTAAACTGCTTGTAGGCGATCAGGCGCTGGATCAGGACCTCGCGCAGGGCATCGCCGTCGAGCGCGCTGAGTTCCTCGAGGTCATCGTCGAGCTCGTCATCATCATCGGCTTTGCGCGGGGCCTCCTGAGGCACCAGCGAGGCGGCCTTGATGTCCAAAAGCGTAGCCGCGACCAGCAAAAAGTCGCTTGCCACATCCAGGTCCAGCGCCTCGATGCGCTCGGCTTCGGCCAGGTATTGCTCGGCCACCTCGCTAATGGAGATGGCGCCGATATCTACTTTTTGACGGGTTACCAGCTGCAGCAGCAGGTCGAACGGTCCGCTGTAGACCTGCGTCGACACGCGATACGACATCTTCGACCTCCTTTGACGGCGCCTTCGCGGCGCGGTTTGGGTGCATGTTGCGACCGTTTTGCGCGGTCGACCTGTAAGTTTACCTTAGATGCCGGCGATTGCGAAGTTGAGCAGCCACTCAGCCAGCGGATACACGGTAACGTCGAAATAGCGGCCGATCACATCGATACCGGTCCACATGGGCAGCAGATACAGCACGATGATGAGTATGGGCATGGCGTATTGCTGCAGGTGGTAGTAGTTGGTGAGCGCTTTACCTTTGAGGAACGGCACGATGATAGACGAGCCGTCAAGCGGCGGAATCGGAATGAGGTTAAAAAACGCGAGCGACAGGTTAACCACGATAAAGGCAGCGCCGAAGTTCATGATTTGCGACGCCACGCCAAAAGACATGCTGGCGTAGAGGTTGCCATAGACCAGGTGCATGAGGGCTGCGGCCAGGCACGCGAGTGCGATATTCGATGCGGGGCCTGCCGCGCTCACCAGGACCTCGTCGCGCTTGGGGTGCTTGAGGTTGTTGAGATAGACGGGCACGGGCTTGGCGAAGGCAAATACCGGGCCGCCGGCCGCGAGCATAAGCAGCGGCAGGAGGACGGTGCCAAACGGGGCGATGTGGTTGAGCGGGTTGAGCGAGACGCGGCCACGGGAGCGTGCCGTCTTGTCGCCGAGCGCCCAGGCCGCGGCGGCGTGCGCGCTTTCGTGGATCACGATGCCAACGATGACAGCGACGGCGCTGGCAAGCAGATTCATGAGGTAGCTGCTGGACATAGCACCTCCTAGCGGACGCGGCGCGATGCGCGCGTGAGCAGGTGGTCGACCACAAACAGGATGACGGCCACGATGGCGTAATCTAAGCGGAACACGCCGCCAAAGGGCGAGGTGATGACGCCGTAGCCGGCGATGGCACTCGGCAGCGCGCGCGAAAGCTCAACGACAAAGCCGACGATCTGCAGCTTGGCGGTCAGGCCGCTAAAGCACAACAGCACGGTCATCGCGCTCATAAAGATGCCGCAGATGCGGCACGCAATGGCGATGATGCTCATCGCCACGGCAGCGGCCTTACGAGAGTTCACGCGCGGTCTCCTCTTCAATCTGTGTGGAAAGCTCGAGCCATTCGTCCTCGAGCTTGGGCAGCTCTTGCTTAAGGCCGTTATATTCCCCCAGCGCGGCGTTGAACTTATCCTGATCGGCATAAAGCTCTTCACTTGCCATCAATTCCATAAGCTCGTCATAGCGGGCGCGCTTTTTGTCGAGCTCCGCCTCGATCTTCTTAAGCTGGTTGCGCACGCCCTTGAGCTTTTTGTTGAGCGCAGCGCGGGCCTGGGCCTCGGCGCGCTTTTGCTCCTTGGTCTTTTTGCCCTCGGCAGGTTTAGGCGCCGCGGCGGGGGTGTCGGCCTGGGCGGCGCTGGCTTTGGTGGACTTGGCCGCGGCAGGCGCGCTCTCCCCTGCGGCCTCGGCGGCGGCGCGGGCTGCGAGATCCTCGCGCTTGTAGAGGTAGTAGTCGTAGTCGCCGTCGTAGACCGTGACCTTGCCATCGCGTATGTCGATCACGCGGTTGGCAACGGCGCGTACCAGGTGCTCGTCGTGGCTGATCAGCACGATGGTACCAGGGAAGTTTTGCAGGGCATTCTCGAGCATGTCCACCGAGTCGATGTCCAGGGGGTTGGTGGGCTCGTCCCGGCAAAGGAGCGCCTCGGGGGCCACGAGCATCTTTGCCAGGGCCAGACGCGCCTTTTCGCCACCGGAGAGGACGCGGACCTGTTTTTCGATTGCATCGTTGTCGCTAAACAGGAAGGCGCCCAGCAGGCTGCGCTGCTGCGGCACGGTCCACTTGGGCGTGACGGTGTCGATCTCTTGCAGGACGGTGTTGGACTCGGTCATGCCCTCGAGCGCATGCTGGGCATAGTAGGCGACGCCGACGTTGGTTCCCAGGTCGCGGGTGCCGGTGGTGGGCGGCTCCAGACCGGCGAGGATCTTCATGAGGGTGGACTTGCCAGCGCCGTTGGGGCCGACGAGTGCCACGTGCTCACCGCGGTAGAGCTTAAGGTCGATGTCGCTGTAGATGTGCTTATCGCCGTAGGACTTGGAGACGCCCTCTAGGCCCACGACCATGTCGCCGGAGCGTGGCGGATCGGGGAACTTAAAGTCGATGTGCTTGTGGCCCTCGGGCAGGATGACGAGCTCCTTTTTAATCTGCTCGATCTTGCGGATGCGCTCCTGCGCCTGGGCTGCCTTGGTGGGCTTGTAGCGGAACTTGTCGACGAAGACCTGCATGTGGGCGATGTCGCGCTCCTGGGCAGCGCGCTTGGCGCGCATCTGCTCCAGGTTGTCCTCGCGCTGCTTAAGGTAGTTGCTGTAGTTGCCGGTGTAGGTGGTCACGCGGCGGTTCTCGAGGGCGGCCACGTGGTCGACGCAGGCGTCCATGAAGGCGCGGTCATGGCTGACGATGAGGACGGCGCCATCGTAGTTGGCGATAAAGCCGCGCAGCCATTGGACACTCTCGAGGTCCAGGTGGTTGGTGGGCTCGTCCAGCAGCAGCAGGTCGGGGTGGCGCAGGAAGAGCTTTGCCAGCGCGATGCGCATCTGCCAGCCGCCGGAGAACTCGGAGCACAGGTGCTCAAAGTCGGTGACCTTAAAACCCAGGCCGGACAAGATCTTGCGGGCGTTGCTCTCGAGTTCGTAGCCGCCCAGATGCTCAAAGCGGTCCTGGACCTGGCCATACTCGTTGAGGAGGGCGTCGACGTCTTTGCCCTGCTCGGAGAGCTCGGTGATCTGGGCCTGCAGCTCGTTAGCGCGCACGCCCATGCGGCGGATTTCCTTGGCGGCGGCCATGACCTCGGCAAGGATGGTGGTGTCCTTTTGCTCCAGGTTTGTTTCCTGCTCTAGATAGCCTACCTGGCAGTCCTTGGCGTACTGGACCTGGCCAGCGTCTGGGCTGTCGATGCCCATGATGATCTTGAGCATGGTGGTTTTGCCGGCGCCGTTGGGGCCTACGAGCGCAAAACGCTCGCCGGGGTTGATCTGGAATGACGCGCCGCTAAAGAGGACGCGCGCGCCGAAGCTTTTTTCGATCTTGTCGACCAGGAGGATCATGGTGCCGCCTTTGACCTTGTGTGCCTATATGAAAAAAGGCCCCAACTTGCGTTGGAGCCTCATTCAATGCTCGGGTGGAGACGAGGGGGATCGAACCCCTGACCTCTTGACTGCCAGTCAAGCGCTCTCCCAGCTGAGCTACGCCCCCGTGCGAAGAAATACTATACGGGAACACCGGCGGCGATGCAAGGACAATTTTGGAAAACTTTCCGCGGCGCCGCCCGGCGCCCGTCCAACGGCGTCTCGGACAACATGGATTCGATCATGGTGTCGGTTTTTAGTGTCACACTTGGTGTCAAAAAGAAAAAGGTCAGAGGCTTAATACCTCTGACCTTTGCTTTTGATGGTGGGCGATACAAGATTCGAACTTGTGACCCCATCCGTGTGAAGGATATGCTCTACCCCTGAGCCAATCGCCCGTCGCCTTTTGGCAAAAGAGATACTATCATAGCCGCGCGTGGTTTACCAAGAACTTTTTGCCCTCGATTTTAAATTCGTGGGCTTTGGCTGCTCTGGCGCAGTCCAAATAAACAGCAAACCCGCAGCTCAACGAGCCTTTACCGCTTGATCCACGAGGTCTCGGGGCGGCAGATGAGTCGTGCGTTGTTGTAGGCCATATCGAGCGTGAGACAGGTGCGCGCAGCGTAGAAGCCGTCCTCGCGCTGGATGGTCAGCGCCAGCTCGGGCTTGTCGCCGGTCAGGCACAGCGGCAGCAGCAGCTGGATTCGGCCTCCATAGAACTGCGGCACGGCGAGCGTGTAGTTGGCGGCGGCGCGACGGGCGGCCTCGACGACGGCGCCCTCAAAGGCACGGCGCAGCAGCAGCGAGTTGCCCTCCCCCATCAGGCTGGCGGGGATGCGCGTGAGGTTTTCCTCGTCGCCCAGAATGTGGTCGATGTTGGAGCGGATCGGCAAGCGGTAGTCAAAGACCAGCTCGGAGGGGTCCTCGGCAAAGCGCACGCGGCACGGCAGGTACTCAAACGAGACCAGCATGGGGTCGCTCTCCTTAAAGAAGCCCTTCAAAAACCAATGCTGGCGCGCGTCGGGCTTGGAATTGGGCTCAAACAAGCCGTAGATGGTCTCGTAGCGGCGCGTGTACAGGCCGGTGTTGAACAGGCAACGGTCGTCGTCGAACACCAGCGGCAGGTTGGACGGCGCGGTCTGGTCTACGTCGCGCTCGGTCAGAAACACCGCGCGGCTAAACGAGAACGACAGGTAGTTTTTGAGGATACGGTTGTTGGGACCCCAGTCCTAGGGATCGGCGAGGTCTACCAGGCGGTCGTAACAGGGCTCGGGGCAAAACGCAAAGTCGTAGATATTACTGCACAGGGTGCTGAGGATCTCCATGTGGTGTCCAATCCAATTGATAACCTTCGTGCGGATGCTTTGATTCTATACGTATGACACGTCGCCGATACGCGCAACGCGATTGCATCGAGGTTTTTTGGCGAGTCAGGCCATCGCCGGCGCGATGAGGCCGGCCGCGCCGGCAAAGCACCCGCCCAGCAAAACGCATAGGCAGACCAAAGCAGTAAACAGGATGTAGTGTCGGCTGGTGTGGAACGCGGCAGCAAGCATGACCGCTCCGACCTTCGCAAGAGCCAATGGAAACTGCGCCAATAAATTGCCTGGCAGCAGTAGTTATTGGTGTAGCGAGATCAAAATATGCGAGCTTCGCAATCAAAAAGAATGACCTCGATGAGTTCCTCATCCCATTTACGCCGCTTCATAGAGACGCACCTCATCCTTTTCAATGCTCTTGCGGAATGCAGGACGCATATGCTCGGGAGGGTTGGTGACAATCTCAACATCTCGCACAAGCTCTTCTTCGAGCTCAAGGGAGAGTTCGAATAGCGTGCCGAACGTCATTGTTTCACCGCAGACTAGACGCAAATCAATATCGCTATCTGGCGTTTGCTCGCCACGGGCGAAGGAGCCAGATAGGTATGCCTCGCGGACGTCGTAACGAGACAGCGCACGAGAAACAGCAGCGGATATGTCGACAAGAGTAATCAAGTCTTAATTTTACTTACCGATTGAATGGAAGGCAATCGCCATCCGCCCGTTCCGCAGGCCGGTGATTAGAGAGGGGCTGTATCCGGCAGCATGCGGCAAAATCTGAAGATGCCATACGTAAGGGAGATTGGCAAAGTCTCTAACCGCGGTTTTATTGACAAAAATCGGGTTGTGCTCAGGGATTGCTTATTTTTCCTCGCGCTTCCGAAATATAGGCATTTTGGCAGCGATCTGAGGTGCCTTTGAGCGCCATGCTGATGTCGCCGAGCCAAGAGCAATTGGTTAACGGACAAGCTGGGGCACGCGTTCTAGTATTTCAATAGCCAATGCCGAGGGGACACGTTAAGATGTTGTCAGTAAACCCGCCTGGCCTCTGCTTAGCATGCACACTGGCGGGTCTTTTTTAAGTCCTTGGAGCCGAGACGAAGTACGAGAAGCCATTCCTCACCTACGACGAACAGGCGGACCTGCTGATCTCGCGCGGCCTCATGGCAGACCGAGAAGAACCCGTCGGCAAACTCGAGCACGTGGGATAATAGCGGGCACGCTCGGAGTCAGCGCCAAGGTGGCCGAGTTCTGCCTCGTGGCGCTCAACACCGTGAGGAACTACTGCTGCGCCCACCATGGCCGCCTCTGGAACAAGACGCTTGGCACCAAACCCATGATCCCAAGGGATGACACCGCCTGGCACGAGCCCCACGAGGAATGGCGAGCCGTGGGCTTCGGAGAGGGGTTGATTTCCGATCTCAGCCGACCACATTGATCGGATAGGCCGTTTCCGCAGCCAGCCGAACGCCCCCGAGTCCCCTCCCGGGACTCGGGGGCGGCATTTTCCCAGTTGAAGGAACGGTGGAGATGTTTTTCGATGGGTCCGGTGGCCATGCCCCGCCCTCCGCCCGGCACCTCTTCCCAGACTCAGCCGGACGGTCGGCCCGCCTATTACATTTTCCCCTTCAGGCCAGGACAGCGGGGCATCGCCCCTCTATGCGTGCGCCCGCCCTATCAGCCCCGGCGTCAGGTCGAGCTCGCTGAGCGGCACGTCCTCCACGCCGTAGGCCCCCCGGCAGCTCCCGGCCGTCCCGTGGACACTCCAGCCCTTGATGTATTCGTTGATGTACTACAGAATTCGTCCGATGTCTTCAGACATCGGCTGCTCCCTCCTAGTAGCCAGAGTCGTAGCGCTGCGCAGCGATGACCTTCTCGATCTCGGCGAGGCCGAGGAAGCGGTCGCCGAGCATATGCTTGCGCCAGAGGGGCTTGAAGCAGTGAAGCATGCGGCGGTACATCTCGAGGCGGGGACCATGCGAGTTCCCGCCATCCGAGTACTTCCTCAGAGGCTCCGCGAGCTCCTCATAGCGCTTGTCCGCAAAGAGGTGCTTCACGTAGCCGGCGAGACGCCCCTCCTCCATGTCGTTGTAGTCGAAGCCTTGAGGCGAGATGTCGCGCTCGTCCACCTCGGCCTTCTCATCTTCAGGCAGGTCCTCGTATGAGGCCCTGAGGACGCGGAACATGTCGAGGATGTCGTACAGCTCCTCGCAGCGTGAGTTGGGAATCTCCGGTCGAAGCACGGCGAATGCCTCCGGGTACTCGCGCACGTAGCCCTTCTCGAATATCTGTGCATTGCGCTTGTGGTAAGCGGCATCCTCCTCGTCCTCCGAGAGGGCGGCAAGGATGAGCTCCTGGTCGCGGAGGATGAGGCGGTTGACCGGCGCTATGGTCAGCGGGGCCATCTCCTCGGGGTAATCAGTGCGGGGGTTACCCACCATTGATCCGAGGGCTTCGGTGACCACTCCTGAGATGGTGCCACCCGATTCGTGGGCCAATCCCTCGAGTTTGGCCTTGAGGTCATCACTGACTCGGATAGAGATGGTTGCCATTGTCTACCTCCTTAATGGTGTCCTACTGTCATGTATTATTGTATTACACTTACACGGTGACGTCAAATAGTCGGAGCCTGCCGGTTTGTGACCGGCCTGGCGAATGCTCGCAGCGGCAATCGTTGCGGGCATTTATCTTGCCCGCACGGGATGCGGGAGGTTCAGACGTGGAGTCCTCCAATCTCCCGGGACCGGCTGATCCGGCCCTCAGGGCATCGGATTCCCACATTCATCGGTACACTCACAGATGAATGTGGGAGGTGTTCGGATGAAGTTGATATTCAAGGGGCTTCGGAGACAGTTGGGAGAAGTGCCCTGTCTGGTTAAAGTGGCTAATCAACGAAAAGGCCGATGAATGCTTCAACGAAGAGATCCAGCAGAACGAAGGGCAGCAGGACTAGACAAAGGGGCGCGGCCAGCAGCGTGGTCATGCCCAATGGCAGCGCTTGTTGCGGCTGCTCGCGCGTTATGCCAGGATTTCGTGCACGCGCTTCTGCACCGTCGAGTAAAGGCTACGAACGAGCTGGGGCACGCTATGGCTGCCATATCTTGAGCAATTAAAACTGTCCGTTCAACAGTAGGGGTGCGCCGGCGTCAGCCGGTGTGCCCCTACTTTGGGAAACGTAAAACTCGCTTTTTGTCGGTTGCCTCTTCCCTCTTCCAGCCCAAACGGGTGCCTCAGCAGCGGCGTGCGGCACCTAAAAGCGCTGTCCCCAGCAGGAATAGCGCCAAGGAGACGGCGATCCAGTTGCTGTCGGCGGTCTTGGGGAGAGTGGCGGTGGCAGCGCTGGCGGTCTTGGCCTTGAAATTGGTAAGACCTTTGGCGCAGGCAGTATCTATACTCGTGTCGGCGTTAACCATGCCTTCTCTGGCTCGGTAAAAACTACATACACAAGTGGTTCTACTATGAAATCAACAGAACAAGACCTTAAAGGGACATGGACTGACTTTGCATTCGGTGGCCGCTATGGCATCAATACTAACAACAGCCTTTATGCTGATATTAGCACCGGATTATCTGGCGACTATAAAGCAGGCTGGTCTGTGAACGCTGGATTTACACATAAATTCTAAGATATGTTTACCTAAAACAATCTGAGGATATAGTCGATATATAAATAGCCCCAGAGTACTAATAGCTGTATATATTAGCTGTTAGTACTTTGGGGCTTTTATAAATATGGTCTCTCTATAATTAGAACAGGCGTGTTCTAATTATAAAAGGGTATGTACGAAGGTTCGGAAATTACTACAGGCCTGTTCTAATTCCAAGTAGGGATGTCAGAGGAACGCAATCTCAGAAAATGTGGTATAATAAGTTGTTAAATCGTATACAATCATTTTTATACTTACATAATCTACCTACCATTAGTATATATTAATGTATATATTAAGATGTGATTCATATAATATATATAGTATTAATATAGGTAGTAATTCATAATGAGGAGGCCTCATGTTTCAACGTATGTGTGCAGTGGCTATATTTGTAGCCGCGCTGTTTATATCTGTTATACCCAATGCCGATGCTCGGCAAGATATTTATGCTTTCACCTATAATGGCAATAATTGGTATGTGGACCGCGATTCGATTGATCGCAGTAAACCGGATGGGTTGCTACATTTCACGGTGTACACCATGATTGGCTTGCGTTATGATGTGGCCAGTGGCAGTGAGTATTACAACGCTGATGTATATTATTACGATCAAAAATTGTCTACCGAAGGTGGTCAGCTATTATATCGCAACCCAGGGATCTTGGCGGCGGCTCGTGTGGCACGTCAACAACCGGATGCGCCTAAACAAGCACCAAAACCAGTGGTAGCACAGCAAACAGCATCTCAATCGATAGCAGCTCAAACGGCGGCTCAATCTGTAGCGCCAACGGCACCGCAACCAAATATCGTCAAGGCGTTATCGACACCGGTTCAAGCCCCTGTACCTGCTAATGGTCCTGTAAAAGTAAACACTCAAATACCTATTGTATTACCAACAGGCCCAGTGAAAAAGGTAGCAGCTAAAACGGTGATGACCTTCCATAATACATCGAAACAAACGACAGGTACGACATCTGAATCCGATGAAACAGAGGCTAATCGTACTCGTAAATAATCCTAAAAACTGCAATTTAGTCTTATGTATACTGAGAATGTATCAGTTACAGTATATATGACTAGGTTGCAGTTTTTATTTTGTATATATGAGGCTGTCTGAAGAAATCTCTAACTTGTAATCTGTATGCATTACTTTCTATCAATATGCAGAATCAGCAAATCAGCAGGTTGAAAATTGTGGTCTTCTAATGAGGCATTAATGAAATAGATGGTATATAATAGAATGTATAAAGTGTTAACAATAGACTGATGACTGGGGGGCAGAGGTCTAATCGTAACTTGATTGTATTTGAGCTGTCATAGAGGGTAGAGAGATATGAAGCAGTTCGTAAAGAGGCTAGCTTGTGGTGTTTTGGCGATCGTCACGATGGGCACCATTGTAGGGTGTAGTCGAGAGGAGCCGAGTGTGACGACAAATTCTGATCGTGCGCCCGTAGGGTATAAGGCGATTGCAGCCATGAATGCGTCGGCTGCGGAAAAGGCGGACCGCAGTGTGCGCACTATGTCACAAGAGGATAAGATTGGTCAGTTAATGTGTATCGGTCTAGAAGGCACTACATTTGACGAGTCACAAAAAGAATTAGTACGTAAATATCGCGTAGGCGGTATTGTATTAGATAATGATAATATGGAATCTAAGGAACAAGTGCGGGCTTTCACAAAAGGCATACGAGACACTGCGAATACGTCGAGCCTCATGCCACCGTTCATCGCCATGAATCGAGAACGCATGCAGTATAGACCTAATTTGATGCTACCGTGGACGGACCCTAAGTTGTTATCGAAGCAGGGGCTTGATGCGGTGTCGAGTCTAGCGACGCGCACGGCCATTGAGATGCGCGACCTTGGGTTCAATCTCAATTTGGGCGTCATGGTGAATACCCACTCGTTTTACTCGTACACGAGCGATGTGGACCGGGCGGCGCGCATCGGTGAGACTATTACTAAACGCTATGCGGCGAATCGCGTGTTTACGGGGTACCAATATTTTCCAGGCGGTGCTGATTACACGGTGCCGGGTATGAAACTAGATGCATCTAAGGGGAGCCTCATGGACGATGATGGTCGCGTATTTGCTCAGCTCATCGATGCGACGCGTGACGAACATCCTATGATTATGGTGAATGCTGTGAAACTACCCTCTATCGATGCGAATCATCCGGTGAGTCTATCTAAACCGATCATTACAGATTGGCTACGGAATGAACTGGGCTTTGACGGCGTGGTGATGACCGATGATATCGAGGTCGGTGCTGCCGTTGCTGGTATGTCCATAGAGGATTATGCGGTGCGCACCATTAATGCGGGCAGCGACATGGTTATCCTTT
>OGSS01001724.1_pt1 | contig 12493 bp, 2 predicted proteins | sample 1553591 | NCBI WGS metagenome assembly OGSS01 (sample SAMEA2580061, study PRJEB22360) | human gut metagenome | biome: human gut; feature: human-associated habitat; material: faeces | place: Denmark | collected 2008/2010
ATCGGGAAAGGAAAAAAACCCTGCCATTGCGCCGGCCGCAGCCACAGGCAGGTCGTCCCCAGTCCTCACCGTATCTCTGTGACCGGATCCAAAATGATAGGTACCTTTTCCAAACCGGCTGCCAACTTGATACACAGCTGTAATACTTCCGATTTTCCTTACCGGCGGCTTTTCCTTCCAATTATATATAATTACGCCGTTCTGCATGATAGCACTATCCTGCATTATTTCCCCGCCCTTCATCACTGCTCCATCCTGTATTCTCCCTTCTGCATCCAGCGTAAACTGATACACCTCATCAGACAGCTCATACCCCTGAGGTGCCTCTGTCTCACGAATTACGTACAGGCCCGGTGTTGCCAGATGGTAAGTAAATGTACCATCCGCCCCGGTTACAGCTCTGGTTACATCCCCGGTTACAGCTCCGGTTACATCCCCGGTCACCCCCTTGCCCGGGTTCTCCGTTTCCATATCCCAGAGACCGCTTACTCCCTTTTCAATCCTGAACGCAGCCCCCATAAGAGGCAGACCGCTGTCCCCGTCCAGCTTTGTAACCGTAAATTCCAACTCCTTATCCGCCACCTCATATGCACCCCTTATGACATCACTTCCATTGACTGTAAAACTGAATATGCCAGGATTTAATGCATATCCGTCCGGCGCTTTTGTTTCCCGGAAGGTGTATGTACCGTTTTCAGGACGTCTTATGCGGAATGTTCCTGTGCTGTCGCTGACAGAGGTACCGATTACACGGCCCGTCTGGTCGTAGAATGTAAACTCTGCCCCCTGGAGTACCTTTCCTGAAGCATCTGTTTTCTTAAATGTGATGTACTCCGCCTTTGGCCTTGGCCTGTCTCCTCCGCCTCCGCCGGATGAGGACGCAGTCCGGTTCTCAAACCGGAATACCTGTACCATATTATTCGATGCATTTCCGGCCTCCTGGTCCTTCTTTGGACCTTCCCCTTCTGTCCCTGTCCATTCTTTTACCACAATTTCCCTGTCCTCTGTCCTCTCATATCCGGATGGGGCCTGAAGTTCATGGATGATATATGTGCCTGGCTTCAAACCGTAAAACCGCTGTCCGTCTCCTGCCTCAGATGTCCATTCCCGAACCACCGTTTTGTCGGACTTATCAATGAGCTGCAATCTGGCTCCTCCCAGCAGGCTTCCTGTCTCCGCCGACGTCTTTTCCACGTCTATAATGGTTGTATAATTGCGCATAACCAGATGGGGGATGCCGGTCATACCATCACTGATTGTAAATTCTATGGGTGTCTCCTGCACCTTATATCCCTCCGGTGCCTTCACCTCCACCAGACGGTATTCTCCCGCGCTCAGGTTCTTTGTATAATGCCCCTGTCTGCCGGTAATCCATTCCTCCGCTGTCTCCCATCCGGATTCTGTCCTGCGCTCGATTCGCAGTACCGCGCCTTCCAGCATTTCTTCTGTATCGCCTGACAGCTTGTCCGTGATTACCCGGTTGGAGTCATTGGTGGGATTATATTCCCAGACAATGATGTCTGTCAGCTCATTCCTGTAATGGAATTGGAACTCATATGGTTCAAGGGTCAGCATGTGCCCCGGGGCTGCCTTTGTCTCACTGCACACATAAGTATAAGGTTTAAAATCCCCATCCCGGTCCATGTATCCTATGGGTTGCGGATCAAACTGCGCCTGTCCCTGCTGGTCCGTGGTTACGGTGCCGCATATGGCGCCGGTTGTCTGGTTCACCAGGCAAAACTCGGCTCCCTGCAGTTTTTCATCTGGCTGGTCTGAGTCACTTTTTATGATGCGGAGAATTCCATCCGGAATCTCATCTGTCATTTCTGTCTTTTGCAGTACCCGGCTGTCCGTAACAGTAAAGGGAATATCTGCGGATTGCAGGAATCCGTATGGGGTTATTATCTCCCTGAGAATATAATCACCTTCCGGGATATACTCCAGTATATGCGGTTTTAAATCTCCTGGCTGGAAACCTGGCGGGATGAGCCCCTGCTCCTTATCCTCCTCTGTGTACCTTCCGTCCAGCCCGGAAAACCATACCGCCTCTATATCCTGATATTGCCCATCTTCTGCGGGTTGATGGAGCACAAGAGGCGTTTCCCGTACATTTCCCCTTTCATCCACCGGATAGACAGCAAGTTTTGCACCGTTTACCTCCTTGCCGCCGGTGATATCCACCTTGGAAACCTCTGCTTCCAGAGGCTTATCCCCCATCTTAAAATATTGTATCTCTTTTAAATGGCCTGTTTCTTCTATATTAATAAGCATGGGGTCTGCTGTGGCATACCCACGGGGATTTTCGGTCTCTGCCAGCACATAGTATCCTACAGGCAGATACTCCAGGCGCACGGTCCCTTGCTCCGTATAATAATACCGTCCCTGACAGGTACCGGGAATCTCCCGGAAATCATAATCATACTTCATGATTGGATGATTTCCGCCGGCATCCGGTACCACGCGTCCGGTTGCCGCCACATCCTGACCATCCTTATAGGTGGCTGCCCGGAATGTAAATATCCGCCCTGCCTCATCGTACCGTGGAATCCCATTTTCCAGCACCGGAAATCCCTTTTCATCCAGCACCGGACGGTATAAGGTAAGATATGCTTCGCTGTCCCCGTAGACTACGTTGCCATTTTTTGTATCGTATTTCAAAATATCAATGGATGTAAAATCATCCTTCATTGTAAAGCTCTGAACATCCCCGGTCTCCAGAATGTCAATATTTACAGCCTCAGACTGAACATATCCCTGTTCATAGGGACAAATGGTTTCCTCCAGCACATAATACCCAACAGGAATGTGGTCTATCCAGTGGGGTTCTGTTGTTGTTACCGGTTCCCCGTGTTCATCCATTTTCAGGTTTCCGTCATCATCGTACTCACATCCGCTTATCCATGAAGCATAGACCGGCCCCTTTCTGTATATGCCGTCCTGTTCCTTATGGGGGCTGCCGTCACTGTCCAGACCGGCCCGGTACAGGGTCATGACCGCCCCTCTTATTTCCTTCTGTGTCCGTACATCCAGCTTTGCAAATGCAGTCTTGGTAAATTCATTTTGCAGGAAATATTTCTGTACCTCGTCCGTATCCTTAAGTACAAGCCCCATATATCTGGCCTGGATATATCCCTGGTCATAGGGGACTCCCTGTTCTTCAAGTATATAGGAACCAAAGGGCAGGCGGGAAATGGAATGAATTGCGCCGGACGTTTCAGGTGTTCCATAAGAATCCATACTGCTGTCTGTTGTCCAGAGCTCATCCTTTGTCACTACATTTCCGCCTGTATAGCAGAGGGGAAGCCCATTTTCATCATCCACTGACGTTTTATTCTCATAGATAGTCTGGCCATTTTCATCCTTCAGTACCTGTATGGATTTGACCCGTATCTTATTTCCTTCATCATCCGCCGTATATGCCAGCATACGGCCATAATCATCATAGACATATGCCATTCCGGTGACCGAATCAGCGAAACACAGCGGATTTCCTTTTTTATCCAGCACCAAACATTCTCCCGTATCCGGTTCCTCCCTGGTATCCACCTGGTTCAAATCGTAGAAATACAGATTGACAGGATCATTGTCCACAATAACGGTATCCCACACATCCCACGATACGGGATGTGTTTTCACCGCATTACCCTGACTGTTTTCCTTGCCAACCACACGTATTTCCTTATGGGTACCGGTATTTGTATCCGTAATCCCCGTTACCCTGCCGTCCTTGACAGCAGCGCTTACGCCCTTGTAGACGTGTTCCCCTGTTTTTTCAATTACCATGGCCTGGTACAGGGACAATACGGCGCCGGATACAGAAATGTCAAACCGGATTCCCATGCCCGAAAAGGTACCGTCCAGACGGTACAGCGGTTTTACGCCGGACATGGCCTTAAGCTCCTTCTCCGTCCCCTCCACCATATGTTCCGAGTATTCGTCAAATGACTTTGTCACGTATCCATCCCACTGCATGGTTTGGGGATTGTAAGTAATATCCCTCACATCCCCCCGTTCCTCCAGCTTCTCTTTACGGCCGCTTACCTTGTAAACCAACCGGTCCCCGGCGTCATTTACCCTGATATCCCCGTCAAAACCTCCGCTTGATTCCACCCTGCCCTGGCCGTCGGTCCTCTGAAGGACGTTCTGGTTTCCCACCAGGGAATCCCCGTCCTCCACTTTATGAATCTCCATTCTGGACGGATAGTCCTCCACCTTTATCCGGCTGACAGTCTGGGTCCGGGCTTTCTCGGAATTTCCTGCCGCCGGAATGGCATACTGGTATCTCACCGCCGTGTCCTCCTCCCATCCATCCGTGGTTCCGTCCGCGTTTCTCCTTTCCCTGTAAAATGATATGCTGTCCGCATACACTTCAAATGCCACCGGACGGCTTTTAACATACCCCTCCGGGGCCTGAATCTCTACCAGCACATAAACCCCGGCGCCCAGTGGTTGATAGGTTTCTATGTATCCCACCGGTACCTTTTTCACCTGTCCGTCTATGACTAATTCCCTGATTGAGGAGTATGCCCTGAAAATTCCTGTCTCATTGCCCTCCTGGTCTTCCTGCCTAATCAGCTGGCTTTCATCATACTGTGGGATCCCATCCTTATCCAGACGCACAGGCAGGTCGTCCGTGCTCCCATTGTTCTTACCCACTCTCGGATACAGGATCCTTTTTCCGTCTGCATCCGTCACAGGATTCCCCTGCCAGTCCACTGCCTCTCCGTACAGCACATTTCCGGACCCTGTTACTGCGCTCATTCCCTCTTTCTTCACATCTCTCTTAGCCGCATAGATTTTAAACAATGCACCGTCATGAATGATGGAATCACCTGTCTCGGAATCCAGTTTCTCAATACGGAGTCTGGAATTAAAATACTCGTCCTCAAAATCCTCCTGGGCAAATGCCACAAAATTAAAATCCCGGCCATTTCCGGAGGGAATCAATGTCTCCACATTTCCCGTGTCCGGGTTGATTCTGTCCACCGCAGGGGGAAGCACGGTCCATGGGACCAGCATGGACGCAAATTTACCGTCAACGGCCGTCTGCATCCCCTTCATCACTGCCACCTGGTCCCTTACCTCCATCTGCCCATCCTCTGTCTCATATCCGCTGTAGACCACCCCGTCCATTATCCCGGCATCCTCGCTCTGGGAGGTATATCCGGCATAATACCCCTTTACGGTATCATTTCTGCCATCCATATATTCTTCTTCATAGGGTGCTTGGGATGTCAGGCTGCGGCCCGGCCGCATATCCTTATCCAGACCGTATTTGTATATCTCAAATCTCCCATCCTGCCCATTGGCCTGTATGATGTGAGTCTCCTCATTAAAACGTATCTTATATTTACGAATCAGGTCTTCCGGTGTATCTGTACTGTCATACCGGAAATAAGGACTGCCTGTCTGATAATTGATATCTGCTTCCCCTGTGCCTTCATCCTGTCCCATATCCGGCACAAACGGAAGGGTAATTTCTTTTGGATAGTCCCTGGTAAAATGCCGGTTTGCCAGTTCTCTGTCCGCATCCGCGGGAACCTGTTCCACAATAACGTACGTGCCATAGGCAAGCATAATAGATTCATTGTAATAATCATCCTTCCCATTCCTGGTATTGCATTGCAGTGTGGTCACATCACCATCCGCCCCTCCGCCTGCGTCGCTGTCCCAGGCAATGGCCAGCCTGTTATCCAGTCCCTTAAAAACAGACAGATAACTCCCGGCCTCATCCATGGCCCGAAGGAGGGCCTTTTCGTAGGCCGTATCGCTGTTAAGTCCAGGCTCTTCCGCAAGAATTTCCATTTTATAGGCATCTATATCATAGTAATCCACAGCAAACTGCCGTATTGCCTCCTGCGGCTTTTTCCCTTTTTCCACCTGCACCGCCGCGTACATGGCGTCAAAAAATTTCATATAATCATAGCTTCCATCCTCCTTGGTTTCCAACAGCCGCTCCCCCCTTCCATCCCTGGGAGGAAGGAAAATCTTCTGGACATCTCCTTTGAAATCCGCTGTTCCTATATCTTCTGAAATAATATTGCCTGCGCTGTCCACAAAGATATGTTCCAGATTACTTTTCAGATATGCCTTGAATTTAAACTGATTCAGCAGCTTCGCTCCCTGGGAGCTGCTGTTTCCGTTAAATAATCCCAGCAGTACGGTCAGCGGGTCGTTGTGGACAGCTCCATATGTATTTACGTTGTCATAGGATGCCTGGGAAATATCTTTTGTGACCTTTACGGACTGCTTTATGACTCTCTGAAATACCGGCAGCGGACTAAAACCAGTTCCGGCTTCCTGTACCGGCTGATTCTGCCCCGGATAATTCAATGCCTGGAATACAATATAGCTTCCTTCATCCAGCGGTGGAATCGCAGCAAAGGCACTTACCCCGGCTCCTGCTATATCCGTCAGATACTGGCTGTAGGGCAATTCATCCCCCTCCCAAACAATGGATTTCTCTTTTGTCACCACCCGGAATTCCGTATATTCCGGCTCTGTCCTGCCATTCCAGTCTATGGAATTCTCCACATGAACCGTGTAGCTCCCTGTGGCCCGGTCATAGACAGCCGAAACCGGCTCAAGCTTATCTGTTTCATATGTCTCTGTCCTGTCTTCATACTCATAGACCCGCTCCATGAGAGGAATGGGATTTCCCTCCCTGTCAAGAATGATATCCCCTTCCCTGTAAATCTCATACAGCGGCTGATACACGGTTTCGGCCGCGGCTTCTATATCACTTCCAAAAGGAAGGACTGTGTTGATTTCCCGTTTTTCCCGGATTGATACAACAGCGCTTTTCAGGCTGTATTCACCTTTTGGGTACGCAAGCCAGTAACCAACCTTCCCGGCCGGTCCCCCTGACACCTCTGCTGTCTTGCGGACATACAGCTTCCGGTTCACGGAATCATAGACCGCAGGAATGTCTGCATGGGCCAATGAATAATCATGGCGCAGCAAGGCAAAGAAGCTGCCCTCCGTCTCATATATATCCTCCACCGTTGCGCAGTCAAAAAAGTTATGGACTGTGTACCAATCCATGATTTCCTCTGCCGCCTGTGCATTGGTCTGTCCCGAAAGCCGGATTTTAGTCCATGGCGAAGTGTCCGAAACCGGTCTGTACCCAAGCTGTCCCAACATGCCGTTAACCTGTTCTGACAGATAATGGGGTTCAATGGCCTGCCCCCATTTACTCATGTCAGCCGGTATCGCCGTACCGCTGGGGTACGGGGCTGTCCTGAAACGGTAGGGCAGCGTCTCCCCGCAGGGAGTACGCTCCCCCGCGTCACTGTCCGTAGCAGTATCCGCACGTATAATGGGGTTGCCATCGGCCCCTATCTTATACTCCCCTCCTTTTGCAGTCTGGAATACAGGATTTCCCTGCTGATCAGCCTTTGGCTGAAGGGAACTTCCCAAAACCGCCTTGTACGTCTTAGTCTCTGTTCCGGTCCGTATTTCGTAAAACTCCGCTCCCTGGGGGTATCCGGTCAGGGTGATGTCATATCCATTTTCCGTTTTATAGCTCTCAACCATAAAATCATTCCAGGAACCGTCTGCATCCATGGAATTATAATCAGACAAACCGCCTGATATGCGGGCCTGCCCGGCCTCATGTATCCTGCTTACGGTATCCTGACTCCGGTTGCTTTCCTTTAAGGAAATGCCGTTGACAGACAATTCATATCCCTCTGACCGGCTGAGCTCCATAACATAATAGCTGCCCATGATAAGGGGCCGCCCAATCCACTGGTCTCCATTGGAATGCACATAATCGGGATAAACAACTGTGCCAAATCCCAGGTCCGGCGAGGTGATGGAAGAACCATTATATAGATTCTCAGGTCCGGCGGCGTTTTCCGGTGAGATTATATTCCCATCCTCATTCAGTATGGTGCCCGGTTTTTCCGTATATGCCAGGAATGAGGCATTTCCCTGTTTATCCGTGGCAGCTACGGCCGTCAAATCATTCTGATTATAAACAATACCTGATTTTCCGTCCGGGTGAATGATATCCTGAGCTGCAAACAGCCCATAGACAGCACCTTCCAGAGTGGCATCCCCCTGGGTCAGGCCGTAACTATTGTCCGGGTCCCCGCGGTACAGCTCCAAATCCCTTTTATTGATGTGCAGCCTGCCCTCTGTCCGGTGGTCCCATACCTTGAAGGTGTAGAGGATCGTATCTGGTTCCCCATAAGCCGATACGTCCACAGAACCCAGATCGTCGTCCATAAATGCCGGCAGGGATGCTGTTATGGTGTCGTCGTCATCCTCTTCTCCGGAAAACAGGGATTTGATAAACCGCAGTGCGCTGTTTTCTTCCCCATCAGAAGCTCCGGAGTCTCTCTCAGTGTCTTCCGCATAATATTCAACTGTGCCAAAGGATGGTGAGACAGGGTTTCTGGTATATTCATATTCTTCATAAATTTCACCCTGGCTGTCCTCCTCATCCTCCCAATTGCTTTGAAGGGAACCGCTCTGGTTTTCGTTATCAGAATTTCCGGCCGCTTCATCCCGGATATCTTCTGTTTCTGCGGGATGGTCTTTTATCTCCTGTCTGCCCTTGTTTGTGTTGTTTTCCGCGTCTGTATCTGCTTTACTGTTTGCGTCTGTATTTATATCTTTATTTACTTCTTGATTAACTTCTCCGTTTGCATCTTCTGGTCTCTTTTGGGATTGATGTTTCGAATTATCTGCGTTTGCTTCCGATGAAATACCGGAAAATAGAATAGTTCTTTCATGTCGTGATTTTAATAGAATAGGCGATGCAGAAATCCCACAGAAATTGGCCTGAAGGTTCCCGCTTTTCTGTACTTCCTTACTTTTGTCTTCCCTGCCCTTGTCTGCCGTATATAAGGCTTCACTTTTCTCACGTCTGTCCGCTGATTTTTCACCTTTGGAACTGTCGTTTTTTTGTCCTCCGCTTCCGGAATCCCCATTTCCTGTGCTTTCACCCCCGGAGCTTCCATCTCCTGCTCCTTCACCCCCGGAGCTCTCATCTCCTGCTCCTTCACCTCCGGAGCTCTCATCTCCTGTTCCTTCACCCCCGGAGCTCCCGCCTCCTGTGCCTTCACTTCCTGTATTCTTATCTCCCGACTCCCCGCTATCCGGTTTCTCATCCCCTTTATTACCGCCATCCGAATTTCCACCTGTCAGCTCCCCATTTTTATCCTCCCCGCCTTCCTGACTTCCATGGTCAGACTCACCTTGCCCCCCGTTTTCAGGTGTGCCCTCATCTCCTTGTGTCCCATCTTCTTGTGTCCCATCTCCTTGTGTTCCACTTCCATCCTCCTGCCCTCCCGGACTGCCAGAAGCATTTTCCTGGTCCTGGGATATGCCGCCGGCAGCTGCTCCTTCCACAGGAATCTCCGGTTCCTTCTTTTCCTTCTTATCTCCCAACAGGCTGAATATGCTGCGCTGTTCCCCAAGCTCCATCTCCTGCGCATCCGGAACCGGATATTTGTAAGACCTTCTTTCCCGCATTGCCGCCACATAAGTGTACACGGGTTCCACAGCCTTAACCATAAATGAGCCTGGTCCGTATACCGCTGACCGCGCATTTCCCCCCGCCTGGGCTGATGACAGTATAACAGTTTCTATCTCCTTGTCATCGTTGTGCAGTCCATGAAGAATATACCCGGTCCGGGCTGTCTTTTCCTGTAAATGGTAACTGTATTCCAATTCTATGAACCGTTCATACGTCTCATCCCGATCCGCCAGCATGGCTTCCATAGCCGATGTGTCCTGTTCACGGTTGTCCTCGTCATGGTTCGGGGCATGGAAATCGCATGTGGCGGCGCACAATTCCTGTTCTGCCCTCCACTGCCCACGAAGCCGGTCATTTTCCTCATCACAACTGCAATCCTCATCTTCCTCGTGGTCGCACTCTGTCCATTCCGGGGCAGGGTGGCCCATGCAGTATGTTTTGCTGTAATTATAATATCTGGAATCGCTATGCCTGGCATATCCATCCGTATCTGTGGTCAAGATGTCACAGATATAATCCCCTTCCGGTTCCGGCGACATACAGTTTAGATAAACCTGCCCGTTGGCCCCATCTGGTCTGCCTTCCTCATACCCCTGCTCATTTACCTGGGAAAAATCAAAATCCTCCCACACGTTGAATACCGTTCCCTCTAACGGCTGATTCGTCTCTGCACAATACTTCTCCAAATCAATGTGATAGCTGCTCTCAAATGTTTCAGAATGGCGGTATAACTCCAGCTCACCGCTGCCAGGCAGAACCGCATCTGCTCCCACCGAAAAGGAGACAGATGCCATGGGCCGGCTTAAATCCAGCCATCCCAGCTGCTTTTGAAGGTTCTCAGATGCGGCAGGGGTAAATATGTAAGCGTAAAATCGGTTTTCAATTCCCTGAATTTGTGCAGACGTAATTGTTCCCCGGGGCTCCTGGTTTCCATTGTACTGAAATGTCACGCTTCTTCCATCCGGTGCCAGCTTGTATGACCATTGATTATCCGGAAAGGACCAGGAAGTGCTCTGAAGCTGCGGACAGCTGCTGATATCCAATGTCAGTTCATAATGCCCGTCCTTCAAAACCATTTTTTGGACAGATCCAGCCCACGCAGGCAGGGAAGAACTGCCCGTCCCATTATATTGGGCTTCCCCCTCCAGGATGTGGGCCTTCATTTCCTCAAAATAAACCATTACCATGGGATCCCCATTCATTACTGCCTGGAATTTTTCCATGGCCTGTCTCTGCAATGTCCAGTTATGTTCATATCCATTCATGCATCCCCAGTAATAGACCTGGACTACCCCGTATCGCGCCGGAACATAATAATTATCCGAAACCAGCCATTCATAGGCAAGCACCATGGACAGATAGCGCTCAAACGGACCAATGACAGGAACAGGCTTCCCCGGTTCCACATAATACTCCTCGTACTTCGCAGGACTTCCGTCCGGCAGTTTGCGGCCTTCCTGTATACATAATGCAGGCAGGGCTCCCGCTCCTTCCCCCACCTGGTAAATATTCATATCCCGGTGCGTCCTTCCAAATGCATTGAGATTCTTCCCCCGGAACACCTGGCGGTATGGGTTCAAATTAATCAAATCCCCGGCTCCGCTGGTGGTCCGAATTGCCGTACATACCAAAACTGTTGCAAGTACCAATGCCATCATGCGTTTCAGTGTCTTCATTATCCTCATCTTCCTCCTCCGGTAAAAAACCTTTGCACTACATGCCTTTGACAACTATCTGTGAAATAAATATATATATCCGCCGCTCCCGCAGACGCGTGTGACTGTAATAAATACATGTCTCCTCAGCCCCGGCGGCATTCTCCATCAACTTCCGGCTCACCCCATCCATTACACCGGCAGCGGATTCATTGACCTGCTGTCCGTCCGGCGCCCTGGTATCTGAAACCATATATCCGGCCGGGCCAAAATAATAATGTCCGGCCATATTTCAGACGGCCACCTTGCCCACCTCCCATCTCTCTTTTTCATCCTCCTTCCTGCAATCCGCCATCGGCAAATAAACCGGGTACGGCCTCATCCTATAAAGCTGCGCGGTTTGGCCTCATGCCAGTGGAAAAATTTTCTTTTCTTTTGTTAAAATGAATTTCTGATTTTTCAAGAATATTGATTTACGAACGTGACTGACTACTGATAAACAGTACTGACTCTAAGAAACTTACAGACATTATAAAAATATGCCGCTGCATCCTGAATAACACACTAAAACACACACCACCACCTTTTTGAATCATTTCTGAGTGAAAAACGGCTGAACCAGCCAAAGGACCGCGAAACTGCAAATAAGAATCCTGCACAGAGACTTCCATGCGATTTTATATAGAATACCATATATGCCCTTTAAGCGTCAATACCCAACTTATTTTTCTTTTCCTCCTGATACCGGGGAATTTTTCACGAAAATTTATTTCCTGCCGCCTGTACAGGAATCCCCCGTCCACCGCCGCGGAAATCCCCCATCCGTTGCCGCCGAGGCCCCCGCGCCCGCCACTGCAAAAAGCCGGCATCCAGGGTTATCTGTCCGCAACAGACAATTCCCGGATACCGGCTCTCTACACTTCAGATACCATATTTACTTATTTATTTCCATTGAGGTACTCGTCGATTCCTCTTGCGCCTGCGCGGCCTGCCTCCATGGCAAGGATTACAGTTGCAGCGCCTGTTACGGCATCGCCGCCTGCGTATACGCCTTCCTTGGTGGTCTTTCCGTTGCTCTCATCTGCAATGATGCATTTCCACTTGTTGGTCTCAAGGCCTTCTGTGGTGGAAGAAATAAGCGGGTTTGGAGAGGTTCCAAGGGACATGATGACAGCATCCACGTCGATGGTGTAATCAGATCCAACAATCTCTACCGGTCTGCGGCGGCCTGATGCATCCGGCTCGCCTAATTCCATCTTGCGCACTACCATTCCCTTAACCCAGCCGTTGTCGTCAGTCAGAATCTCTACCGGATTGGTCAGCAGGTTGAAGATAATTCCCTCTTCCTTGG
>OGSS01001727.1_pt1 | contig 12481 bp, 14 predicted proteins | sample 1553591 | NCBI WGS metagenome assembly OGSS01 (sample SAMEA2580061, study PRJEB22360) | human gut metagenome | biome: human gut; feature: human-associated habitat; material: faeces | place: Denmark | collected 2008/2010
CTGCCAAGATCGCCCTGGGATATACCCTGGACGAAATCAGAAATGCGGTTACAAAGAAAACATATGCCAGCTTTGAGCCCATGCTGGACTACTGCGTGGTAAAGATGCCAAGGCTGCCCTTTGACAAATTCATCAGCGCAAAGCGCACCCTGGGCACCCAGATGAAGGCCACAGGAGAGGTCATGAGTATCTGCACCAATTTTGAAGGCGCTCTCATGAAGGCCATCCGTTCTCTGGAACAGCATGTGGACTGCCTGCTGTCCTATGATTTTACGGACCTTTCCGACGAAACACTGGAAGAAGAATTAAACAGGGTGGATGACATGCGCATCTGGAGAATTGCAGAGGCGCTGCGCCGCGGATTCACCTATGAGCAGATACACGACATCACTAAAATTGATTTCTGGTTTATTGACAAGCTGGCCATTCTGGTGGAGATGGAGGACGCCCTGAAGGCAGTGGGCGCAGGAGAAAAGAGTCTGACGGCAGAGCTTCTGGCAGAGGCCAAGAGAATCGAGTATCCCGACAATGTAATTGCAAGGCTTACGGGAACCTCCCAGGAGGATATAAAGAAGCTGCGCTATGACAATGGTATCCGCGCGGTTTATAAGATGGTGGACACCTGCGCCGCTGAGTTTGCGGCCGAGACACCTTACTATTATTCATGCTTCGGAGGTTTTAACGAGGCCGAGCAGACCACCGGGCGCAGGAAGGTGCTTGTTCTGGGTTCCGGCCCAATCCGTATTGGACAGGGAATTGAATTTGACTTCTGTTCTGTCCACAGTACCTGGGCATTCAGCAGGGAAGGCTACGAGACCATTATTGTCAACAATAATCCGGAGACCGTCAGCACGGACTTTGATATTGCGGATAAGCTGTATTTTGAACCCCTTACCCCGGAGGATGTGGAGAGCATCGTGGATATTGAGAAGCCGGACGGCGCAGTGGTGCAGTTCGGCGGACAGACAGCCATCAAGCTGACGGAAGCCCTGATGAAGATGGGAGTTCCCATTCTGGGTACGGCTGCAGAGGATGTGGACGCGGCAGAGGACAGGGAGCGCTTTGACGCCATCCTGGAGCAGTGCAATATCCCAAGGCCCGCAGGACATACCGTATTTACGGCCGAGGAGGCAAAGGAAGCAGCCCATAAGCTTGGATATCCGGTGCTGGTGAGGCCATCCTACGTGCTGGGCGGACAGGGTATGCAGATTGCCATAAGCGATGAGGATATCGACGAATTCATCGGCATTATCAACCAGATAGCCCAGGAGCATCCGATTCTGGTTGACAAGTATATCATGGGCAAGGAAATAGAGGTGGATGCCATCTGTGACGGCACCGACATTCTGATTCCCGGTATCATGCAGCATATAGAGCGTACCGGTATCCACTCCGGCGACAGTATCTCCGTGTATCCGGCCCAGGACATCACCCAGCACAATATCGACACCATAGTGGACTACACTGAGAAGCTGGCAAGAGCCCTCCACGTAAAGGGCATGATTAATATTCAGTTCATTGTGGACGGTGACGACGTATACATCATCGAGGTGAATCCCCGTTCCTCGCGGACGGTTCCCTATATCAGCAAGGTTACCGGCATCCCCATCGTGCCGCTGGCAACCCGGATTATCTGCGGTCATACCATCCGGGAGCTGGGCTATAAACCGGGATTGCAGCCCGCAGCTGATTATATAGCCATCAAGATGCCTGTGTTCTCCTTTGAGAAGATTCGGGGCGCCGACATCAGCCTTGGGCCTGAGATGAAGTCCACCGGGGAGTGCCTGGGCATTGCAAAGACGTTCAATGAAGCGCTCTATAAGGCATTTGAGGGGGCGGGCATCCGCCTTCCAAAATACAAGAAAATGATTATGTCCGTGCGCCACAGCGACCAGGAGGAGGCAGTGGAGATTGCCCGCAGGTTTGCCGCTGTGGGATATCAGATATTTGCCACCAGAGGCACTGCAAGAACGCTGAATAAGAACGGCGTAAAGGCTTACGAAATCCGCAAGCTGGAGCAGGAATCCCCCAATATCCTGGACCTGGTGCTGGGCCATCAGATTGACCTGATTATCGATATACCGGCCCAGGGCGCAGAGCGCAGCCATGACGGCTTCATCATCCGCCGCAATGCCATTGAGACAGGCGTCAATGTCCTGACCTCCCTGGATACGGCCAACGCGCTGGTTACCAGCCTGGAGAACCGGGCCAAGGAGCTGACGCTGATTGATATTGCTATGGTGAAGAACGCCTGAGGGAATGGAAATATGCCTGAGGGAATGGAAACACGCCTGAGGAGATGGAAACAGCAGGACAGAAATTGTACAAATAAATGATATGTGCCGGAGGCGCTGGATATAGTGGTTTCATCTGCTGTATACAGCGCCTTTGCACAAAGAATACAGAAGAACCAATAAAAAAATGATAAGGAGAAGATTATGAAGGTTGAACAGAAATTGCGGGAAATGGGACTTGAGCTTCCGGAGCTGCCAAAGCCCAGTGGGTTGTATGCACCCTCAAGAAGGGTGGGGAATCTGGTTTATATTGCAGGTCAGACCCCGGATATCCATGGAGTGCGCCAGGTGGTGGGCGTTGTGGGGGAGGATTTGACCATAGAGGATGGCCAGAGATCCGCCAGAATCTGTGCACTGAATATTTTGTCTGTTCTGAAGGCGGAACTGGGTGATTTGGATAAAGTTAAACAATTTGTACAGATTATCAGTTATGTACGATGTGCCAAGGGGTTCGGAGATCAGCCTCTGGTCATAGACGGGGCTTCCCGGCTGTTTGGTGACTTATATGGGGAAGCCGGAATCGCTGCAAGGCTTGCCATTGGAGCCAATGAGCTGCCGGGGGGAAGCGCCACGGAAATATTGGCTGTGGTGGAAGTAAAAGAGGATTGATGTATCTGCAGAGGAAGTCAGGATACCGGATATTTTGGGAAAAATCCCTTTACTTTAATGGTGACTGAACAAAAATAAAGGATGGAGCAGGTTTGCTCCATCCTTTAAATTATCATCACTGTTTAGACAGGGCTTTTTCTACTTCAGCCGTGAGATTTCCTGGTAGGTACTTACCGCATGTTTAAACCGCGAGAAGTCCTTTTTATATAAATTGAGAATCAGAACATCAATGAGGTACAGGTGGGAACTTAGTTCCGTGTAGGATAAAAAGCGTGTCTTGGTTGCTGAATACATGGTTTTAAGCCAGATATCCAAATAAGGAGAAAGTGAACTTTTAGCCATATTGGTAATCCCGAGGGTTTTCACCCCGTACTTCTGAGCAGTGCGGGCTATATTGACTACAGCATTGGTTTCTCCGGATTTTGAAAATACAATCAGGAGGCTGTCTTTTGGACAGCAGCGCAGACGGGTAAGAATGGACAGCGGGTCCTCTGAACAATAACTTAAAATACCCATTTCCGTCAGCATCCAGTTAATATGCAGGGCCATAGCGCTGGTGCCCAGGTAACCAAAACATAACACATGGGAAGCCTGATAAATTGCATTCACAGCTTCATCAATTAGTGTGGGATCGTTCATATCGGTTGCAATATTTATAACATTGAAAAAATGATTCTTTATCTTGTCATTTGTAGCGGCTGTGGAGTCCTTCAGCTGAATTTCCTCAATCTCATTTTCTTCCCATGAACGGGAGAGATCTAAAATCATATTTTTGAAACACTTATATCCCATTTTTTGAGAAAACCGAATAATTGTTGACTGACTGACACCTAAAAGTGCAGCCAATTCAGATGATGTTATCTCCTCCATGGGTTCCTGCCGGTTTGCCAAAATATAATCGGCTACTTTGGTTTCAGAATAAGTCAGCGTTGAATAAATGGACTTTAATTTTGCAAAAAACATAGGTTTCCCCCTCTGTAATCATTGGTTGTTAAAGGTAGTTTATCATATTAAAGATAAAAGTACAATGTGAAAAAGAATAAAAATTCAAAAATAAATATAATAAAAATGAATAAAATGATTTACAAACGGGTTGCTCTGTGCTATATTAATAATAAGTCAGAAAAGGCAGATGATATTTTGAATAAAATGAATAATTTATTCAAAGCTATCTTCAGGAGGCCGCGGGAAGATGAACGGTCTGCCGTGCTGCAGTCAAACAGTAGAAAGGAGAATGTAAAGAGTGGCAATTATAACTTCAAAAAATATTTACCAGAAATGTCTAAATGAAGACTGGGCAGTTGGAGGATTCATAGGATATGATATGGAAATCATGCAGGCCACAGCGGAGGGGGCCATGGAGGTGAATGCACCGCTGATGATTCAGAATTCCTGCCGTGTCATTGATTACGCCGGACCGGCATTCGTGCGTCATTTGGCGGAGGCATTGATTGAAACACATGGAATAGATTTGATTCTGCATCTGGACCACGGTGATACGGTGGAGCGGTGTAAACTTTGTGTGGATAACGGATTTTCTTCTGTTATGCTGGACTGTACAGGGGACAGTTTTGATGAGAATGTGCGTAAAACCCAGGAGGTAGTAGAGTATGCCCATAAATATGGCGCAGTGGTAGAAGGTGAGATATGCCACCCTGTAGAGGGGCCGGAGCGGTATGCTACAGATGTGGACGAGGCAGTCCGGTATGCAGAGTTGACAGGCTGCGATTCACTGTCTATATGCTGTGGAAATGCTCATGACATAAATCCGGATTATCCGAAGCGTCTTCATTTGGATAAGATAAAGGAAATCCACCAGGCTATTCCCCATATGCCGCTGGTGCTCCACGCCACTTCCATATTTCCGCGTGAATTTGTGGACAGGGCAAACCGGTATGGTGCATCTATGAAGCAGCCTGAAAATTTTGGCGTGGAGGAGCTGCAGTCAACTTTTCCGTACGGAATTTGCAAGATTAATTCAGCACTGGATATTAAAATACTCTATACTACGGCTATCAGGGAATATATGATGCGAAATCCCAAAGAGATGGATTTGAGAAAATATCTTGGTTATGCAAAGGAAGAAGTAGTTAAGTATGTGGCCCATAAGCATACGGTTATCTTTAAGGATAATGGGAAAGGCTGAACCTATGGGACTAGTGAATACATATGATTTTTATAAAAAAGCATTTGAAAGCTTCTATGCGATTGGCGGATTTCAGGTTTATAATATGGAGATGATACAGGGTACTGTAGAGGCTGCTGCATCTATGAAATCGCCTATACTGCTTCAAGCTTCCTGCAGAGGTGTAAGATATGCAGGTGCCCGGACCCTTTATCAGATTGCACGGATTGCAGCGGAATATTGGAATATCCCTGTAGTTCTTCATCTGGACCATGGCGACAGCGTGGAGCTTTGCAAAGACGCAATCGATGCTGGATTTACGTCGGTTATGCTGGACTGTACGGGCCAGCCTCTCAATACGCAGATAGAGATGACCAGAGAAGTGGTGGAATATGCCCACAGGCATAATGTGACAGTGGAAGGGGAGGCTGCACGGAAGGCGGACTGTGAGGAATGCTATCTGACTTCGCCAGAGGAAGCTGAAGCTTTTGTAAATGCCACGGGATGCGACAGTCTATCCATCTGCGTTGGAAACAGCCATGTTCTGTACGGAAGGGGATTTCCTGACTCACGAAAGCCTGCGCTTCGTCTGGGATTGTTGGCAGAGATACATAGTGCAGTGCCGAACACTCCTCTGGTGCTCCATTCCATATCGGTTGGAACAAAGGAGCTGACCAGACGGCTGGAAGCAGCTGGCGGCAGACAAAAGACATACGGGGTTTTTTTGACTGAAGAACTTCATGAGGCCATGAAGCTGGGCGTAGTGAAGTGCAATGTTGGAACTAATAAAATATCTACCACTGTAGGTGTCCGGGAATATTTGATGAGATGTCCGCAGGAGATGGATCCAAGAAAATATTATGGGGAAGGCCGGCGGATAATGACGGAAGCTGTCAAATATCAGATAGAGACACTGTTTCTAAGTGCCGGCCAATTAGACTGACCAGGAGGAACACAAAATGATTCATGCAGTAGTTGTAACACATGGAAGGTTTGGGGAAGAGATGGTAAAGATTGCCCAGACTATAGGTGGAGAGGCAAAGGGCGTGGATGTTGTATCTCTCTTGTTAGAAGACAGTCCTGGTACATTTGAGGATAAGGTAAGGCACGTATTGGGGAAGGAGGAAGATAATCTTTTGATACTGGCAGACATTCCGGGAGGTACGCCCTGCAATGTGGCAGTCTCTCTTCTGCTGGAGTATGACGCCCATATCGTTACAGGTGTTAATCTTGCCATGATACTGGAGCTGATGACATCCATCTCATTTGTCCCCACGGCGGGAGAGATGGCTGAACGACTGATTCAGGCAGCGAAGGATACCACCCGGATTTTAGACCGCAGCCAGCTCGGCATGCAGAAAAATTACGGGGCGCATGATGAACTGTAATAAACATAGTCCATATGAAGGCAGCACTGTTTCGCTTTCTGCACAGATGATTTTATAGTTGGGGAGAACATAATGAAATTACAGGTTACGCTGGACATTCTGGATTTGGGTGAGGCATTGGAATATTTAAAGCTAATCAGACCTTATGCGGATATTGTGGAGGTAGGCACGCCGCTCAGTCTTATGGAAGGTATCCGGGCTGTCAGGGAGATTAAGGCAAGGTACCCGGATTTAATGGTGTTGGATGATATCAAGTTATGTGACGGCGGGGGACGTTCCTCACACGCTTGTCTGAGCCGGGGGGCGGATATTATTACAATCCTGGGGGTCAGTGATGATAAAACCATTCTGGCAGGGATGAAAGAGGCCCATAAACTAGGTAAACAGATTATGGTGGATATGATTCATGTAAGAAATCTGGAAGAACGTCTGAAGCAGGTGGATGAACTTGGGGTGGATATAATAGGTATACATGCAGGCGTAGACCAACAATCCAGGGGCAAGAATCCTCTGGATGATTTGAAAATAGCAAAAAAATGTGTAAACCGCGCAGCGATATCTGTGGCTGGAGGCCTTAAGGATGATGAATTTCTGGACTCCATTCTGGGGTTCAAACCAGATATACTGGTAGTAGGGAACGGAATATACAAGGCTGCAAATCCGGCTTTTACCGCCCGCAGGATAAAAGAACGTATTGACAAGGCAGAAAAACGTATATAGAGGCGGTGGAATATGGATGGTATAAAATACCGGGAGGCTATGCTTTCAGAGCTTGGCCATACCCTTCTTGGGCTTGATGATATTCAGGTAAATACTTGTATTATGGAAATCATGTCTGCTAACCGGCTTTTTTTTGCAGGAGCAGGCAGGGCAGGCCTGATGATGAAGGGATTTGCAATGAGACTGATGCATATGGGCTACATCTGCCATGTAGTGGGGGATGTGACAACCCCCAGTATTGGGAAGGGAGATCTTCTGCTTGTTGCATCGGGAAAAGCGGAAACAATGACCAGTAGTTATTTTGTGGATGCGGCAAAAAGAGCGGGTGCCAAAACCCTGGTCATAACAGCCAATGTGGAGGGGACTGTAGCAAAAAAGGCAGACTTTCTTCTCACATTGACGGCGCCCAGATTCAGGGGTGACCCGGAAACAGAACACCGTTCGGTACAACCTATGGGAAACCGTTTTGAGCAGAGTGTTCTGCTGACAGGGGATTACCTTGTAAAGCTTATAAAGGAAAAAATGAACCTGGATATACATGTGATGTATAAGAATCACTCTACGTTGGAATAGGAATGGAATTTGAAAGGGGAAGGTAAGTATGATTATTCATTACAGAGTGGATGAAAGAATCATCCATGGACAGACTACAACAAAACTTACAAAGGAAACCACAATACATGGAATTATTGTGGTGGACGACAGGATTGCAGCTGACCCGTTTATGACCCAATTGTATAAGACAACACTGCCTGAATCTATAAAGGTTCATTGCTTTAATGTGGAGAAGGCGCTGAAGAAACTTCCTGAGGCCGAGGCATCGCAGAAAAATTACCTGGTAATCTTTAAGTATCCCACAACAGTGGCGGAATTGGTGGAGAAAGGTTACCGCCTGTCTTCACAACTTAATATCGGGCCTCAGAGTGTAAGGGAAGGGTCAAAATTCATCATGCCCATGATGGGTCTGCTCCCGGAAGAAATTAAGGCGCTGGATGAGATAGAGGCAGCAGGTACAAAGATAATTTTGAATCCGCAATTTATGACGCCTAATTTTACATGGCGGGAAGCGAAAACAAAAGCAAATATCAGATAAGGGGGACGTAGGGAATGTTTATACTTCAATGTGCATTGGTAGGTATCCTGTATTATATCAGTAATGTATATTCATCATTTGGTGGTTTCATTGTCAGTAAATATATGCTTCAGCGGCCCTTAGTGGGAGGACTTATCTGCGGTCTGATCTTCGGGGATATACGGACCGGTCTTGAGATTGGCGTTGCCCTCCAGCTGGCCTTTATGGGAGTATTTGCAGTAGGAGGGGCCATCGCAATGGACGTGGGTACTATTGCATATCCTGCTGCTGCAGTGGCAATTATTAACAAAATGGATGCAGGTGCAGCTATTGCTATGGCAGGAACACTGTCAGTGCTGGCCTCCTATGTATTTCAACTGGTAAGGGGCGTAAATGTCTATTTCTGTAATCAGATGAAGAAAGGTATTGAAACAGTTAACTATAGGAAGATATTTTTAAATTTTGTTGTTGGTCCGCAGGTGTTTCTTTTCCTCGTGGAATTTATTCTGGGTTTTGTGTTCGTGTTCTATGGAGCTGGCGCTATCGACAGCCTGATGTCTGTGCTTCCTGAGAAATTGTTATATGCTTTAAGTCAGTTTGCTAAAGTTCTTCCGGCAGTAGGTATGGCAATGCTTCTCAAATTCAATATTACGGATAAGTGGCAGTTTGCTTTCTTTGTATTCGGTTTCATGCTGTTCTCCGTAATGGGACTTAGTTTTATTGCCATCACTATTTTTGCAGTAGTGATTGCATATATGTATTTCAGAACGGGTAATACGGCGGTACAGGCGGCAATGGCCGGGGGTGCTGTTTCCATAGAGGATGACGAGGAGGTATTGTAAAATGGGAGAGAATACAATCACACATTCAAAGGAACCTTTGACAAAAAAGGAACTGAACTATTTGTTCTGGAGATATAATCTTTTCTATGCCTTCTGTATAAACTTTGAAAACTGGCATGGCTGCGGATATGCCTATGATATCATCCCCCTGTTAAAAAAATATTATGATAAAGATGGTCAACGCAGGGGTATGATGCGCCACATGGATTTCCACAATAACGAGCAAACTACAGCCAACATTGTCTGGGGGGTCATGGTTGGTATGGAGGAACAAAAGGCGTTGGGGATGGATGTGGAGGATGAGATGATTCGGACCACCAAATCAGCCCTTATGGGACCTGTGGCAGGTATCGGTGACAGCCTTGTGCAGGCCACCATTCTCCCGCTCCTGCTGTCTATTGCGATTTCCCTTACAGGTAACAGTTATTCACCGCTTGGAACTATTTTTTACCTTATTGCTTCTGGCGGAATCTTGTTCAGTTACGGTTATTTTTTGTATAAACAGGGCTATCATTTCGGCCGGAATGCCGTTACCATGCTTGCGGGAGGTAACTTAAAAAAGATTCAGGAGGCAGTACAGCTTTTTGGAGTGATTGTCATAGGGGCCCTCTCTGCTAACTATGTAAAACTCAGCACCGCTTTATCATTTACTGCTGCCGAGGGAGCAGAACCGACTATGATACAGGGTATTCTGGACGGCATTTTCCCCAATATGCTAAGCCTGTTTTTAGTACTGGCTTGCTACTATCTTGTGAGTAAACGAAAAATGTCCATGATTAAGCTCATCATACTGTTAGGAGCGTTGACTATTGCTTTTGCTCTGATAGGTATTTTGTAATTTAATGACTGTCAGATGAAAATGGGCCATAAACCATAACTGGGTTATGGCCTGCTTTTCAATTATATTCATAAAAAGCATGGTTATTGTATACAAAAAAACATACACCGCCGTGGTATATTATTAACAAAATTTAAGGCGCCGCCAAAAAACTTCTGACATCGACACCCTTTTAGTGATACAATATAAATATTATAAAATAAGGGAAGTAGGCGGTAAAATATGTATCAGAAAGGTCAGTATATCATATACGGCATCAGGGGCGTCTGCGAGGTGATGGATATTATCACAATCGACCGGCCTGACGGTCCGAAGGACCGGCTGTATTATGTACTCCGTCCCTATTATCAGCAAGACAGCAAGATTGTAACGCCTGTGGATTCGGAGAAAACCATAACCAGGCCGCTTCTTTCCAAAGAAGAGGCCCTTGAACTGATTGACAAAATCTCTGATGTGAAGGAGATGGAGGTGACCAATGATAAACAGCGGGAGGAACGGTATAAGGAAGCCCTTAAGACCTGTGACTGCCGGGTTTGGATCAGCATGATAAAGGCATTGTACCTGCGCAGAAAGGACCGCTTGGAGCAGGGAAAGAAGATGACGGATCTGGACGAGCGGTATTTTAAGACAGCGGAGGATAATCTGTATTCCGAGCTGGCCCTGTCTCTGGGGATGCAAAAGGATGAGATGGTCAGCTACATTACGGAGCGGGTACTGACAGAGGCATGATAAGATTGTAATATAAAATGCGTACAAAAAAGAATCCATTAACCGTTTGGGAAATACTTGCGGTTAATGGATTTTTTACTGTTTTCTCCTGGAAAATCAAAATACTTATTCAATTACTGTGCCTGCATGGCCTTTCAGGCTGTCCTTTGCCTTGTCCAGGGTGGTGATGATGGCTTTTCTGCCTTTTCCGCTCTCCAGGAAATCAATGGAGGCAGATACCTTCGGCAGCATGGAGGCAAATTCAAATTGGCCCTGGCTGATATAATCCCTGGCCTGATCTATGGTCATGTGGCTGATGGGCTGTTCCTGGGGAGTGCCATAGTTTAATGTCACATTCTCCACGCTGGTGAGTATCATCATCACATCTGCATCGATCTCCTTGGCCAGAAGTCCGGTGGCAAGGTCTTTCTCAATAATGGCGCTGGCGCCTCTTAAGTTATAGCCCTGTTCCATGACAGGAATGCCGCCGCCTCCGCAGGCAATGACAATCTGGTCCGCATCCATAAGGGCCTTAATGGCGTCAATCTCCACAATGGCAACGGGATGGGGTGAGGCAACGATTCTGCGGTAGCCGCCTTCCACTTCTGTCACATGGTTGCCCTTTGCTTCCTCGGCGTCTGCCTCCTCCCTGGTCATCACACGTCCAATGACTTTGACAGGAGTATAGAAGGCTTCGTCGTACGGGTCCACTGTCACCTGGGTTAACACTGTGCTTACTGGTTTATAAATACCTCTCTTAATGAGTTCAGCCCGGATTCCGTTCTGAAGGTCGTATCCAATATAACCCTGGCTCATGGCAGAGCAGACAGACATGGGAGCCTGGCTATAACCGTCATGCTGTTTGCCGAATTCATTCATAGCCGTGTGAATCATGCCTACCTGGGGAGCGTTGCTGTGTACAATGGCTACCTGCCAGCCCTCCTGGATGAAATCAGCGATGATTTTGGCGGTTCTCGCCACTGCTGCCTTTTGTTCAGGAAGATTGGTTCCCATATCTTTGTGGCCAATGGCCATTACGATGCGTTTTTTCGCCATAATCCATACCTCGCTTGTCTTTAAAATTGTCATATAAATTAAGTTTATTATAGGGTAATATGGGAAAAAATGCAATGGAAAGAGTAAAAAGATGGTGGCAAAACCCATGGAGCCATGCTATACTGTCAGCAGAATAAGAATAGAAGGACAGGAAGCGTATGAGGGATGGAAAACAGGTTCTGCCGGCAGGGTGGCAGAAGCGTGTACTGGCGGCAGCGGCGGCGGCACTGGCCGGCAATCTGCTGGTGAATGTTATACCGTGGCCCGGCAGTCTCTTATCATCCTATGAGCAGGCCATGATTCCGGCCATATACCGGAGAGCGGAACTGCTGTGGATGACATTGGTCCTGGCTCCCATTCTGGAGGAAGGAGCCTTCCGCCTGGTTCTGTACGGATGGCTGAGGCGTTTCATGGCCTTTCTTCCGGCGGCGGTCATATCCTCCCTGGCCTTTGGGATATATCATGGAAACTGGATTCAAGGCACATACGCATTCCTTTTGGGAATGGTGCTGGCATGGGGCTATGAAGGCAGCGAATACCGCAAGTATCCCATGGCAGTATTGATGCACGGGGCCGCCAATCTGGCAGCCCTGGCAGCGTTTGGCTAAGTACTCATAATGAGGAGGTAGAAAGGTGAAGTTATTGACTGTGGCAATCCCCTGTTATAACTCGGAAAGCTATATGGAGCACTGTATCAACACCCTGCTTACGGGCGGGGAGGAAGTGGAAATCATCATTGTGGATGACGGATCCGCCAAAGACAGGACAGGAGAAATTGCTGACCGGTATGCCCGGGAATATCCCACTATCTGCCGCGCCATCCACCAGG
>OGSS01001729.1_pt1 | contig 12472 bp, 10 predicted proteins | sample 1553591 | NCBI WGS metagenome assembly OGSS01 (sample SAMEA2580061, study PRJEB22360) | human gut metagenome | biome: human gut; feature: human-associated habitat; material: faeces | place: Denmark | collected 2008/2010
GTTAAGTCTTTTGACAGTTCAGCCACATTAAATTTATCTGAGTATTTTAGTAATATTGATTTTGGTACTTTAATACCTTCTGAATGAACAAGTTTATGTGATTTGTCTTTGTCCATACATAATGCTGAAGAAAGAGTACCACATCCAATAACCTGTATACCTGCCAATTCAAATAACCCCTGCACTGTTCCATCTTCTCCATTTTTTCCATGCAATACAGGAAACACAAAATCAAGTTTAGTGTATTTAATATCATTTTCACATGATTCAATAGCACTATTTGGAATATGATTCTGAGAAACAGCATCAGAAATTAAAAATTCAATAATACCATTTTTGACACGGTTCTGCGAAACAATAACTGGAATTATATCAGTATCCCTTTCAAACCAAGTGTTATTCTGGATATTATTATAATCTCCAATATAATGATACCAATTACCCTCCCTTGTAATTCCAATTGGTAGAATATCATATTTTTCCGTATTCAAATTCTCAAGTACTGCAAAAGCTGATTGTAATGATACATCATATTCTGTTGAGTTTCCACCAAATATAACTGCAATTTTTTTATTATTCATCTTTGATTCTCCTTTGTTGATTTATTTATTTTTATACAATCTACAGAAACATGTTAAAATACTTTTTCTATTTCAAATCCAATCAACCTTCACTTACAATTGCATCTGTTCCACATAATATATTTTCACATTTTTCTATTGATATAATTACTGTATCAAAATAAAAGCACTCTTGTTTTGATACAGTAATTATATCAATAACAAGAGTGCTCTTTATTTATTTATCCTAAAGAATTTCCTATTTTTTTATACTTAAATTCTTACAAATTTCCTACAATCGGAATAATAACCTTAAAGGTAATTATATTGTTCTCGCTATGAGCTGTTATTGTCCCGTTATGAAGCTCCACTATTTCTTTAGCTATAGCAAGTCCCAACCCAGCTCTACCACTGTTTGAATTACGAGATGTATCCAACCTATAAAATTGTTCAAAAATACGCTCAAGTTTTTCCTCTGGAATCGTATTGCTATGATTCATAAATTTAAGCTTTATATAATCATCCTCCTGTACAGCTGTTATTTCAATAGTAGTATCTTCAAAACTATAATAAACAGCATTTCGTAATAAGTTATCAAATACACGTTGCATTTTATTAACATCACACCTTATCATCATATTTGGTGTAACATTCAGTGTATATTTTAAATTCTTACTAATCAAAGTAGGTTTAAACTCATATGTTAGTTGTTCAAGCATACGAGTTAAGCTTACTGTACTGTATTCAAGTGATATATTTGATAAATTAAACCTTGTAATTTCAAAGAATTCATTAATTAAATCTTCAAGACGCTCTGCCTTATCCAACGAAATAGATAAATATTTTTTTCGCAGTTCTTCAGAAATCTGACTTTCATCTCGAAGTAGTGTCAGATACCCTATAACTGATGTAAGTGGTGTTTTTAAATCATGTGCAAGATAAACAATAAGTTCATTCTTACGTTGTTCTGCCATTTGTGTCTCAAATTTACGTTGTTCAAGTATATGTTTAATTGAGTTTATTTTCTTTTCTATTGCCAATAACTCTGGAGATAAAGCCACTTCTCCAACATCTTCTTTGATAAGAGAGTCAATACCTTGATTTATTTCACTAAAATATTTTGTAAACCAATTTAAATAAACACGGAATATTATAAAAAACACAATCACCATAGCTAGTATCATGAAGAGCTCCATGCTATTACGGAAAATCTGCTGATATAAATTCAATGCAGCTTTATATTCCATACGAAAAGCATTTTCAAAGAATGATACTATCCAGATAGAAAACTTACCATACAATATAAAAGAATATAAAATCCATATGAAAATAATGGCTATAAATGCCATTAAAGCTGTTCTCATAAAAATTTTATTTCTCACTTGAGTAAAGTCAGGATTGACTTTAATATTTTTACTTTTCAATTGTATAACCTACTCCCCATACAGTTTTTATAAATTTCGGGTTTTTAGAAGGTTCATGAATTTTTTCACGTAATCGCCCTATATGAGCCATAACTGTGTTATTATTATCAAGATATTTTTCTCCCCATACAGCTTCAAACAATTCTTCAGAAGGAACCACTTTTCCTTGATGTTCACATAAATACCAAAGAATAGAAAATTCAATCGGTGTTAATGCTACTTCTTTCCCAAATAAACTACATTTATGTGTTTCTTTATTGATAATCAATCCTTTAATATCATACTCATTAACAATTATCGACTGTTGTTCATAAGAATTATTATATCGCATATATCTTCTTAATTGTGTCTTTACTCTTGCAACAACTTCCAAAGGGTTAAATGGCTTTGTTATATAATCATCAGCACCTATGGTTAAACCCATTATCTTGTCTATATCTTCAATTTTAGCTGTTAACATAATGATAGGATAATAGTATTTTTCTCGAATTTTCTGGCAAATATGAAATCCATCAATATCAGGAAGCATAATATCTAAAATAGCCATATCCAAATTTTTAGATTCAATACATTCTAGAGCTTCCTTACCTGTATAAAACTTGTATACTGTAAAACCTTCATTTTTTAAATATACTTCAATTAAATCTGCTATTTCTTTTTCATCATCCACAATCAAAATATTTTCGTTCATAGATTATTTTTCACTCTCCTTATTATCGAGGTCATCATTTATAATATTGGTAAATTTACATATCAAATAATTACAAGCATATTTGTAACTAATTTTTATAAGAAAAGAACTACTACATCAGAATGTGTTGATGCTACTATTGGAACACAAAAACTGAGATTAATTGTTATTATAAAAACTCCCCTAACACGTCCTTATTATCGCATAACAGGTATTAACTTTCAATAAAAATATCTATCAGTCAAACACAATTCAATTTATTATACCAGAGACAATCCATATAAAAAACAATTAAACCTATGTATGTAACCACAGACATTACTAAAATTTCCATGTTATTTTATATAAAAATTCAAAAAAGGAGTTGAATTTAAAATTTGATTAGAAAAAAATCAATTTTGAGACAACTCCTTTTTATTTTAATGTATTTAAATTATAGTATATCAGCCTTCATAATATCCTCAAAATCACCTTTTTCAGATATTAATCTTATCAATTTAACAGTACAGCTTAAATCATTTATAAGTATAGCTCCAACTAATGAACCATCTTTCATAAATAATTTTTTATATATTCTTTGACCTTCATCTTTTGATGAAATTTCTTTATCAAAATTTTGTATATTACCAATACTAAATACTTTTACATTCATTGCATCTAATGAAACTGGATATACTTCACTTTCAAATGTCAAATTATCTCCACTTGCATTTGCCCCTGCTATTTTTCCCATTTCTACTGAAGATGGCCATATTGCTAAACTAATATTTCCCACTTGTGCAACATCTCCACAAGCATATATATCTTTAATATTTGTCTGTAATGTCTTATCTACAACAATACCTCTATCAATTTTTACAGATGTATCCTGAACCATTTGAGTGTTTGCTCTTACACCAATTGAAAATACTACCATATCACAGTCAACACTATCTCCATCTTTAAATACAACTTTTTGAGCTTTTCCATCACCTTCAATACCATCAACTGCTACACCCAATCTTACATCTATTCCTGTATCTCTTACACATTGTTCTAATATTTTACTACCTTCTTTATCAAGTTGTTTTGATAGTATGCTATCCATGGCTTCAACTACTACTACTTCTAATCCTTTTAGTCTAAATTCCCATGCAGCTTCAAGTCCCAATAAACCGCCACCAATCACTACAACTTTCTTAGATTTTTCTAGTGCTTCTTTTACACTATATAAATCTTTTATATTTCTAAGAGTAAACACATTTTCTAAATCATGACCCTTAATTGGTGGTATAAAGTTTCTACTTCCTGTAGCTATTACAAGCTTATCAAATTTAATAGCTCCATCATTCACTATAATAGTTTTATTCACTTCATCTAATTTATCTACATTCGTTCCTAATATTACTACTATATTATTTTTATCATACCAATCTTTATCTTCCATGTAGAAATCTGAACCAAGTTCTTCATTTATACCATCAGAAAGTGCAGGTCTATAGTAAGTCAACTCATCTTCATTAGAAATCATAGTTATCTTACAAGTTTTATTTCTTTTTCTTATAGCATCTGCTGCATAAAAACCAGCTGCTCCATTTCCTACTATTACGAAATATTCATCAGTATCTTTTCTAAAAGTAACTTCATCTTCTTCAACTTCTATAAATTGGTCTTCCTTAGCTCCACATACAGGGCATACACTAGGAGCACTATCACCTTCAAAAACTTCATTACAAATTACACATTTAAATTTCTTAGTTTTCTTTTTACTTCCAAAAGTAGAATTTAACTTATCTAGGAATTTACCTGTATAAGAATGTAATTTATCAATCTCTTCATTTGATGGTTTAAAGTTAACAGCAAAAGGTTTTACTGCTGTCATTCTAAGCTGACTTATTCTCTCCATAGCATTTTCTATACCTTCTCCACTCCATCCATATGAACCAAATACTGAAGCAACTTTTCCACCATGAAGAACTGGGTTTAACGATATTAATATATCCCATATAGGCTTTAACGCATCTCCTAATATTGTTGGTGTTCCAAATAATACACCTTGTGATACTGCTATTTTTGCCAAAATATCTTCTTGCTTATGCTCTATTACATCAAATAAATTTACTTTATAGTTGCTATTTTTTTCAATATATGCTTTTATAGCTTCTGCCATAATCTTTGTATATCCATGTGCAGAAACATAACAAATTGTAACTTCTTTTTCTAACTTTATTTGTTCATTTACACTCCAGTTGTAATAAAGGTCTATAATTTTTCTAGGATTTTCAGTTAATACTGGACCATGACCTGGACATACAGTATCTATATCTAAATCTTTTATCTTTTCTATAGCAGTTACCATAGATGGTTTAAATGGACCCATTATACAATCATAATAGTATCTTAAAGCATCCAAGTAATCCTTTTCTTCATTTTCATCAAGTGTATTTACTATCTTATCATTACTATAGTGACTACCAAATGAATCACATGTTACAAGAGTTTTATCCTCTTTTATATATGTGTATATGGTATCTGGCCAATGAAGCATAGGTACAGAGAAAAATTCTAAAGTTTTGTCCCCAATTGATAATGTATCTCCATCTGTAACTGCAACATATTCAAAGTCTTTGTTTACGATTTCCTTAAGATATTTAATTGCTGTTTCTGAAGCTACTACTTTTGCATTTTTAGCTAAATCCAAAAGCTTTTCAACACTTCCTGCATGGTCTGGTTCAGTATGACTTACAACAATATAGTCTATTTTTTCAAAATCTATATTTAAATCATTTAATCTTTCAATATAATTGTCAAAATGCTTATCTTTAACTGTCTCAAATAAAACTGTTTTTTCTGTTCCTTTTAATACATATGAATTATAAGTAGTCCCATAAGGTGTATACATAATTATGTCAAATACTCTTAAATCAGGGTCAAGTGAACCTACCCAATATAAATTTTCTTTTATTTTTAGTGATTTCAATGACATACCGTACTCCTCCTAAAATAGTTATTTAGTCTCTTTATACCCTGCTTGTTATATTTTAAACAAAATTTATTCAAAAAAGAAATTATTTTAAAGATAGTTTAAATCTTCTAATCTTCTTTTTCTACCTTCAATACAGTTCCCTTTTTAGAATCTACTTTTATGTCATATTCATTTTTATCTTTATCTATTCTTATTTTATAAAAAGTAACATCTAAATCTTTGTCTAAACTCCACTCTTTAACCATTCCATTTTGTTCTTTTAATGCAATTTCCATAGCTTGTTGAGGTTTAATTATGTCATTTAAATCTAATTTTTCTTTTCTAGCAACTCCATTTAAATCTTCTGAATCCAACTTTTCTGTTTTATCTTCTAATACATCTTTTGTATTAGCATCAATTTTCATCTTATATTCATTATTATCATCTACACCTTCCACAGTATAAACAAATTTATTTAAATCTCTCTCAAGACTTAAATCTACTATATCAGCATCCTTGTATTTATCTTTAAATATGTTTATTGCATCTGTGTATGGCACTTTAAAATCTTGTTCCATTAAATTTTCATTATTTTTTTCATCTTTTAAAGCATTATTTGAAGCATTTGCCTCCTTTTTTGTATTATCTTGTGCTTGTCCTGAATCCTTAGTTGGGCTCCCACTACATGCAGTTAATAAACCTGCTATAAGTATACTTACCACTAATAAATACGTTTTTTTACACATAAAAATCCTCCTTAAATATATTAATTTATTCTATATTATGCCCTCTGAACCCTTTATTTACCCTTTTATATTAAAAATTTCTCCTATTTTATCAATTTTAAAACTTTATATTTACTAAAATTAAAGTTACATAAAAATTATACTGTCTCAAAATAGAAACAAGCATCTTTTTCATTGTTGAAATAATAAAAATATATTTTATTTCGTACAAAAAGAGTGCCTCATGAACTAAAAAGTTCATTTTGAGACACTCCCATTTTTTATATTTTTACTTACAAAATAACAGTACTTATTAATTTTTTACAAACCTTATAAGTATATCTATATGATATTCTTAAATTTAAACACTATATTAAAAAATTAAACTTTGTTTAATTCTTTTACCGTTAAATCCATTTTAGGATATGGAATCGTAATTCCTTCTTCGTCAAACCTAACTTTAACCTCTTCTAGTAAATCAAGATAAATTGTCCAATAATCTTCTGTCTTGCACCAAACTCTAGTTGCAAATTTAATAGCATTATCTCCATGTTCTACTACTCCTATAAATGGTTCTGGTTCATTTATTATTAATTTATGATTATTAACAATATCTTTAAGTACTCTTCTAACATGTAGTATATCATCTTCATACCCTACACTAAAAGTCAAATCAACTCGTCTAGTATTCTTTGCTGAATAGTTTATTAGACTATCATTTGATACAGAACCATTAGGTATAAGTATCTGTTTATTATCTGGAGTAACCAATTGTGTATAAAAAAGTCCTATTTGTTCAACCGTTCCTCCATGGCCTGCTGCTTCTACGTAATCTCCTACTTTAAAAGGTCTAATCAATAGTATAATAAATCCTCCAGCAAAATTTGATAGACTACCTTGTAAAGCCAAACCTATTGCTACCCCTGCTGATGCTATCACAGCAGCAAAACTGGACAAACTCATTCCCCAATATTCCAGAACAATGATTATAACGGCAACTTTAAGTACACTCAAAAGAAGAGACTTCAAAAACCTTCTTAAAGTTAAATCAATATCTCTTTTACTAAGTACTAACATAACATGGTTTACAAATTTTTTTATTATTTTAAATCCAATAGAAAGTATAAGTATACCTATTATAAGTTTTACTCCGCTTGTAGTAGCCCATTCTAGCAGACTTTCCATTATACCTCCCATATCCATCTTATTAATGTCTAAATTATTTAAATCTAACTTGCTTATATCATCTATTTTCGTCGTATCCATAAAAAACTCCTTACCTTATATTTTAGAACCAATATTATAGTTTAAAGTTCTTATTTTCTATTTAATATAATACAATACCATTTGTACATAGTAAACAAGATTTATATTCCAATTATACATCTTAGGAAAATGCAAACTATTTGTTATATATATGCAAAATATAATACTAAATTAAACTATTAATAAAACACTATATAGCCTTAAAATCATCATTTTTTACCCCTATATGAGATGATACTATAGTTATAATACTTAGTACTATAAATACTACAAAACCTTTTTTATATCCATCAACTATATTATATGAATTTACTTGTAAAGAGATAGCTATAATCAAATTAATAATTCCACTTCCTATAAATTCAAAAGTATTAATAACACTAGTTGCCAGTCCAGAATAAATTTCTTTATTTTTATACTTGGCATCATTAAAAACCTGTAGATGTGACATAACTATACATCCCATAATAAAGAATGATATTGGTAAAACTATAATTGGTGGTTTTACCTGGTATACAACTACAATTACAATCCATATAAACAAATCTATCATTGCCCCAAATTTTATTATATTAAATTTGCTAGACCTTATTTTAGCAAATACAAAATCCATAATTATTGAACCAAATATAAATCCATATGTAAAAAATGATACTATAAACGCAGAAAAACTCTTACTCACACCATAAACGTCCATTATATATCTTACTCCCCACAAGCTTATAAATGCACTTGTAAGACCCACAAAAGAGAACATTATCATTGAATTATACCATGTTGATTTGTTCTTTATAACAGACTTAATACCATCAACAATATTAACCTTCTCTGAATTTTCATAGGGTTCAGTATCTACATTGAATCCATACTCTTTTGGTGTATCTCTAACAATAATATACATAAAACATCCAATTACAACACCAATTATACCGATTAATAAAAATGAATTTCTCCAACCAACAAGTTCAGACAAAAACACAAGTGGAAAAGTAGCAAGAACTCCACCTAAATTTCCTACAAATGAAAATTTAGCTGTTGCAGAAGCAAATTCTGACTTATTAAACCATCTCCCTTGAATTTTTAAAATACAAAGTAATATTACTGATGTTCCTGCCCCTACAATTACACGAGAAATATATGCTAATTCTATACTTTGAATCAAACCAAATAAAATTGACCCTAAACTTGCCATTATTATTCCAAGACTGCTAATTTTTCTTGCTCCATATTTATCAATCAAAATTCCTGCAGGTATTTGCATAAATGCATATGCATATAGGCAAAAGGATGCTATATTTGAAATTTGTATAGAATTAAAACCTAACTCATTTGCTAAATTGTCTGAAACAACAGCAGTTGACATCCTTAAAAATAATACTAAAACAAATGAAAATGTAATTATACCCCAAACACTCCACTTAGCCTTTGTATAACTTTTCATATCTTCTCCCTCAAATCCATATATTTTTAAATTTTCTTGATATAACTTATATAAAGTGTATAGTTATTCTTACAAATTTTTACACGCAATATCATTATACAACATATGTATATATTTAACTAGAAATAAAACACTATTCATATTATATACATGAATTAACTACATAAATAATAAGAGCCATCTTTTAACATTACTCAAAAGATGGCTCCATATAAAAACATTTATTCTAAATTTAATTTTTTATCTAATATAAATTTTGTAGCGAAAAATAACGCTATTGCAACTACAAGACTACCAAGTATTGCAAGCATAAAACTAGGACTCTGATAAAGATGATATACCATATTTGTATCTTCATTTGGTAAGATGCTTCCAACTGCATCTCCAACAATTGATATTACTATATTTATAGCTATAAAAGAAGCAAATGCCACTATGTTTCTATGTTTATTGAATTTTGGCAATTGTCCCATTGAGATTGATGTATATAATAACAAAATAAATGATGAATACGAAATAAACATTACTACTACTAATAATAAAATATCTAAAAAGTTTTCAGAAATCCATTTAAAACTAGTGTTAAACAAATCTAAAATTTCAGGTAGTAAAATTCCAGAAGTACCAAAAAGCATAAGAACTCCAAAAGTGAATACTGCAACTATAAAACTAAGTACAGCGTATATAAGTGCTGTTATACATTTAGATAATATAAGTGAACTAGTGCTAACAGGAAGAGTAAACATTAAATAACCTTCATCCCCCAAAAGATTTTTTCTAAACCTTTGAATTGTAACTACAATAGTTAAAACTCCTAATGCCATAAAAAGACTTGTTAATACTAGTATTCCTATTCCCTGTACCTGAAGTATATTTGTATTCATAAATATTCCATTAAATACAGCTACTATCAATATGGCTATATATAACGGTATAAATATTCTTCCACTTGCTTTTAACTCATATTTTAATAATTTACCTAACATTTAAATTCCTCCCTAAATAATGCATCTATAGATTTTCCTTTTTCTTCTCTTATTGCTTCAACGTCTCCTTGTAACACTATTTCTCCTTTTGATATGAATATTATCTCATCACATATGTTTTCTATTTCACTTATTAAGTGGGTAGCAATCAGTAAAGTACTATCTTCAGAATAATTTTTTAATATAGTCTTAAGTATATATGACCTTGCAGCTGGGTCAACACCACCTATAGGTTCATCCAATATATATATGCTCGCATTTCTTGACATTACTAAAATAAGTTGAACTTTTTCTTTAGTTCCTTTAGACATTGTCTTTAGCTTTTCATTTACATCAATATCTAAGCTTTTAATCATCTCATTTGCTCTTCTAACATCAAAATCACTATAAAAATCATAGAAAAACTTAAGTAAATCTGATACCTTCATCCAATCATTTAAATAAGTTCTTTCTGGTAAATATGAAACTATTTTTTTAGTATCTATGGATGGTTTCATTCCATTTATCATAATTTCACCATTATCAGGCTGTAATAATCCATTCATTAGCTTAATCATTGTACTTTTACCACTTCCATTAGGTCCTAACAGTCCGACTATTTTTCCCTTTGGTATATTTAAATCAATATTTTTTAAAACATTCTTAGTTCCATAACTCTTGTTTACACCTTTAAATTCAACTATTCCATCTTGAGAAACATTGTTTATATTTTTATCCATTTTATAATTCTCCTTTCAGATTTTCTGTAATAAGTTTTAGCATTTCATCTCTATCATATCCAAGCTTTTCTAAGGTTACTTTTAATGTATTTATCTCCACATTAGCTATTTCCTCTTTCATAGCTTTTATTTTTTCCTTATCATCTGTTACAAATCTTCCTTTAGTTCTCTGACTATAAACTAAACCTTGTCTTTCAAGTTCTGTTAGAGCCTTTTGCATTGTATTTGGATTAACTTCCGCATCTTCTGCTAGTGCTCTCACTGTTTCTAATTTAGATCCTATTTTAATTTCCCCTGAAATTATTTTTACTAATTGTATATATATAGGTTTGTTATTATCAAGTTCCCATTCCATGTTCATGCCTCCTTATTATATTATTGTATTAAGTTGTTAATACAATAATATAATAATACAAAGTATATGTCAATTACTTTTTAGTAAAAGTATAAAAAATTTTACAAAAAAAATGAACACTACATTAGAGTCCATTTTTAACACAATTTATTAAATTCTTTATATTACAGATTAATTACCCTCTTACCAAGTTAGATACAATTAAATGTTCAAATTCTTCAATTGGCATTGGCTTTCCAAACAAATATCCTTGTGCCATATCACACTTTACTTCTTTTAAAAGTTTAAACTGTTCTTCTGTCTCAACTCCTTCTGATATGACTTTCATACCCAACTCTTTTGCCATTTCTATTACTTTAGTAACAATTATTTTGCTTCTTTTACTATTATAAGTTTCCATAATAAATTTTTGGTCAAGTTTTAAGATATCCATAGGAATTTCTTTTAACATATTTAATGATGAGTACCCTGAACCAAAATCATCCATAGATATTAAAAATCCTATTTTTTTTAAATTATTCATTATATCAATTAAAATATCAAAATTATCAAATATGATACTCTCCGTTAATTCAAGTTCTATATACTTTGCAGGTATATTGTATTTATCAATTATATTTTTGTATGTTTCTATAAAATTATTGCAATATAAATGTATCCTTGAAACATTAACTGAAACAGTAACTGGATTTATTCCTGCATCAATCCATTTTCTAAGGTATATACATACTTCTTCAAGCACATATAAATCTAAATTTATAACAAAACCGTTTCTTTCAAAAAATGGGATAAATTCATTTGGAGGTATTAGCCCTTTATCAGGACGTTTCCACCTAACAAGTGCTTCTGAACCTTGTATCTCTCCTGTATTAAGTTCTATCTTAGGTTGTAAGTATATAATAAATTCTTTATTTTCTAGACTTGAAAACATTGTATTTTCCATCTCTTTTTCTTTTATCTCTTGGTCATGAATCTTATTATCATAAAATGCATATGAACTTTTATGTCCTCCCTTTGCCATTTTATGAGGTATATTAGCCCTATCTATGATTGAGTTGATATCTCTATCTTCTGGAAGTATAAAATAGATTCCACAACTTAAAACTAACTTATATTTTTCTTCTTGATTATTATTAAACAAGTCTAATTCTTCAAATATAGTTTTTAACCTCTTTGTTATATCTTCTTCTTCTATATATTTCATAATTATAATAAAATTATCCGCAGATATTCTTGCAAACATTTCCTCTTCAAATATATTCCTCTTAATAATCTTTGTTAAATTACGCAAAATTTCATTCCCAACTTCATATCCAAATAAATCATTTATATATTTAAATTTATCAATATCTATATATAAT
>OGSS01001735.1_pt1 | contig 12452 bp, 9 predicted proteins | sample 1553591 | NCBI WGS metagenome assembly OGSS01 (sample SAMEA2580061, study PRJEB22360) | human gut metagenome | biome: human gut; feature: human-associated habitat; material: faeces | place: Denmark | collected 2008/2010
GGCGGGCCCCCTCTCGGCGGAGGTCGAGGCGCTCCAGTCGATCAAGGGGTGCGGGTTCGCGCTCGCCGCCGCCTTCGCGTCCGAGGTCGGCGACTTCTCGAGGTTCCGCTCCGGCAGGCAGGTGACGTCCTACTTCGGCCTCGCCCCGAAGCAGAGGTCGAGCGCGGACTCCGTGCGCCTCGGCGGGATCAGCGGGGCCGGCAACGCGCTCGTCAGGAGGTTGGCAGTCGAGGGGTCCTGGAGCTACGTCCAGGCGAGCCACCAACCGAAGCTGATGCCCAAGGGCAGCGGCGTCCCGCTCGAGGTGAGGATGCACGGGAGGAAGGGTTCCGAGCGCCTGCTCCGGCGCCGCGAGGAGATGCTCGCCAGGGGCATGCCCCAGGCGAAGGCGAACGCCGCCACCGCCGCCGAGCTCGTGAGGTGGCTGTGGGCCCTCGGCGCGATGTGCCGGGAGGCAACCGAATAGACATAGCCCCCGTCCCGGCGAGCCGGGCAGCCTTCGGGGATACCCCCGCTTTCGCTGGGCGCGCGGCAGCGGCCGCATGCGCGTAGTCAGACTTGGGGAGCCCCGCCGAAGGAATGGAGTGCGGGCCGGCAGAACGGTATCCGCGGATATGAGACTGAGCCGAAGGCGTCGACGACATGCCGGGGGCGGACCGGGACGGGTTAACGGCAGGCCCCGCCGACCGATTGCAAGCGGTCGGCGGGGCCATTGTGGCTCTTGACAGCGGATTGGGTCATATGAGCGAAAACCCGCCAGAGCGAGCAAGGTGACGTGAAAGAGGAGGGAAGCGTACTTTGGTACGCAACCGACGATTGAACGTCAGATTGCCGCTTAGGGGCGTTTGCAGCGTCGAGCGGTCCGCCGTTCGTTAGAACGGCGGAACCAAAGGCGCAGCGTCGAGCCGTTACGCGGTTTGGTAAAACCGCGTAACTAAATACGTTCCGCGATCTCGTGGATGAGGTAGTCGGTCTTTTCCCAGCCCAGGCACGGGTCGGTGATCGACTTGCCAAAGACACCGCCGTCGACCGGCTGGTTGCCGTCCTCCAGGTAGGACTCGATCATAAAGCCCTTGACCAGCTTGGAGATGGACTCGTTGCGGCGGCAGCTGTCGAGCACCTCCTTGCAAATTCGATACTGCTCCAGCGGACGCTTGCCCGAGTTGTCGTGGTTGCAGTCGATGACCGCCGCCGGGTTGGCATAGCCGGCATGCTCGGTATAGCGCTCGGCCAAGCGCTCCAAGTGCTCGTAGTGGTAATTGGGGTAGGTGCGCCCATCGAGACCGATGTAGCCACGCATAACGGCGTGCGCGAGCGGGTTGCCGTCGCACTCGACCTCCCAGTTGCGGAAGATGAAGCTCTGGTGCGCCTGCGCGGCGTAAATGGAGTTGAGCATAACGGTGGTAGAGCCGGCAGTGGGATTCTTCATGCCGACGGGTACCGAAATGCCGCTCGACACCAGGCGATGCTCCTGGTTCTCGACCGAGCGTGCGCCCACGGCAACATAGCTCAGCAGGTCGACGAGGTATTGGTAGTTGGACGGGTAGAGCATCTCATCGGCGGTAAAGAAGCCCGTTTCCTCAATAACGCGCAGGTGCATGTGGCGGATGGCCTTGACGCCCTCGAGCAGGTCGTCGGGAGCCTCGGGGTTGGGGTTGTGCAGCAGGCCCTTGTAGCCGGTGCCCTTGGTGCGCGGCTTGTTGGTGTAGACGCGCGGAATGATGATGAGCTTGTCCTTGACCTCTTCGGCGGTCTTGGCCAGTCGGTTCATATACTCGAGCACCGAATCCTCGCGGTCGGCAGAGCACGGGCCGATGATGAGCACCTTACGTGCGTCCTCGCCGGTAAAGACTTTGGCGACCTCGGCGTCAAATGCCTGCTTTTTGGCGGTAAGCTCGGCAGAAAGTGGCATTTCCTCGCGGATCTCCATGGGGATCGGCAGCCTGCGTTTGAATTCCATGGCCATAGGGGTCTCCTCAATCTATAGAAAGAGCAATAAGCGTATTGTCGAATGCTCGGCATTATCCGCTGTCGCACGCTAAAGTGCAAGCCCTTGCCACCCCGAAACCTGCCAAAAGGGACAGGTTTATTTTGGCAGGTTTTATATGGGGGAACGTCGGCGGATACCGGGAGGGAGTGGCGTCGCGCGGGACCCTAAGGCTATTGTCGGTTCCCCAGGAAACACCCTGTGGGCAAAAAATGCCAAATATGAGTACGGTTGCTATCTTAGTATCATATTGCCTTCGCAAAATAATAGACATAACAGCAAAATATGTTCATTAATACAAACGCATATAAGTCCGCTATGGGGCTGTTTGATCAATTTAGGGACGCGTGTAAGCCGTGAAAACGGCATTTGGGGCGGTTTTGGCTGTTACCAAAAAGGTAACAGTACTCATATTTGCCATTTTTTGCCCACAGGGCCTCGAAGGGACTGTCAATCAGGTCCCAGGGGAGGCGGTTTGAGGGTCGCAGAGCAAAAACGGGGGCGCAGGTTGTCCTGCGCCCCCGTTTTCTGGGCATTGCGGTTGTTTGCCGCCGGTTGTTACGCCGCCTCGTCGAACTGCGAGTTATACAGGTCGGCGTAGAAGCCACCCTGGGCGAGTAGCTCGTCGTGTGTGCCCTTCTCGACGATGTCACCGTCGCGAATTACCAAGATTACGTCGGCGTTGCGGATCGTGGACAGGCGGTGCGCGATGACAAAGCTGGTACGGCCCTGCATCAGCGCATCCATGGCGCGCTGAATAAGCTCCTCGGTGCGGGTGTCGACGTTGGAAGTCGCCTCGTCCAGAATCAGCGCCGGGCGGTCGGCCAAAATGGCACGGGCGATGGTCACGAGCTGGCGCTGACCCTGCGACAGGTTAGTGCCCTCCTCGTTAATCATAAAGTCATAACCGCCGGCAAGCGTATGGATAAAGTGGTCGCAACGTGCGGCGCGCGCGGCGGCTTCGACCTCGGCATCGCTCGCATCGGGGCGTCCGTAGCGGATGTTCTCGCGGATGGTGCCGTTAAACAGCCAGGTATCCTGCAGCACCATGGCAAACTCGCCGCGCAGCGCCGCGCGGTCCCAGTCGCGCACGTCGACGCCCTCGACACGTAGCGAACCGCCGTCCACATCGTAGAAGCGCTGCAGCAGCTTGATGAGCGTGGTCTTGCCGGCGCCGGTGGGGCCGACGATGGCGATGGTCTGGCCGGGCTGCGCCTCGCAGCTAAAGTCGTGGATGATGGTCTTGTCGGGCGTATAGCCAAACTTGACGTGATCAAACTCCACATGGCCGGGGCGCTTTTCGGGAATCTGCGCGTCGGCTTTCTGCTCCTCCTCGGGCGCGGCTAGGAACTCAAAGACGCGCTCGGTGGCGGCTGCCATCGACTGCATCGTGTTGCTCACGTTGCCCAGTTGCTGCACGGGCTGCGTAAAGTTGCGAACGTACTGGATAAAGCTCTGGATGTCGCCGGGCGTGGCGTTGCCGGTCAGTGCGAGCCGTGCGCCCACCACGACAACGCCCACGTAGCCCATGTTACCCACCAGGCTCATAAGCGGCATCATCAGGCCCGACAGGAACTGCGAGCGCCAGCCACTAATAAAGAGGCGGTCGTTTTGACGGTCGAACTCTTCGATCGAGGCCTCGGCGCGGTCGAACACCTGAATGACGTTCTGGCCGGCAAAGTCCTCCTCGATAATGCCGTTGACGGCGCCCAGAACCTGCTGCTGCTCGCGGAAGTACGGCTGCGAGAAGTGAATCATTACGGTCAAGATAATCGCGGCGGCCGGCAGCGTGAGCACGGTGACGCCGGTAAGCGGCAGGCTGATCGAAAGCATCATGACGAGCACGCCGATAATCTGCGTCACCGACGTGATGAGCTGCGTCACGCTCTGGTTGAGCGACTGACCCAGCGTATCGACGTCGTTGGTGATGCGGCTGAGTACGTCTCCCTTGCTGTGGCCGTTGAAGTAACTCATCGGCACGACGGCAATCTTGGCGGCGATTTCCTTGCGCATGCGGTAGCAGATCTTTTGCGTGACGCCGGTCATGAGCCAGCCCTGGACCAGGCTGCAGACAGAGCTCGCCAGATACAGGCAGAGCAAAAAGCCGAGCGTCTTGGCGATCCAGTCAAAGTCAACGTCGCCGGTGCCGTTGACCTTGGCGACCAGGCCTTCGAACAGCTTGGTCGTAACCTGGCCGAGCACCTTGGGTCCCACAATGTTAAAGATGACCGAGCACACGGCAAAGGCGACGGCGGCAAACACGGCAATCTTGTGCTGGCCGATATAGCCGAGCAGCTGCCTCATGGTGCCCTTAAAGTCCTTGGCCTTTTCGCCACGACGCATGCCACCCATGCGGCCCATGGGACCACGCTGGCGGGGGGGGCTGGGAATCTGAGGCTTGGGAAGCTGAGTCTTGTTCTCGTCTGCCATTAGCGCTCGCCTCCTTCCATGACGGCTGCAATTTCTTCTTGGGTAAGCCCCAGCTCCTCGGCGGAAAGCTGCGACTGTGCGATCTCCAGGTACGCCGGGCAGCTGCGCAGCAGCTCCTCGTGCGTGCCGGTGCCCACTACGTGGCCGTCGTCGAGCACGATGATCTGGTCGGCGTGCATGATGGTCGCGATGCGCTGGGCCACGACCACGAGTGCGGCGTCGGTAACGTTTTTGGCCAGCTCCTCGCGCAGGCGCGCGTCGGTCTTGTAGTCGAGGGCACTAAACGAGTCATCGAACACCACGACCTCGGGCTTTTTGGCCAATGCGCGGGCGATGGCCAGACGCTGGCGCTGACCACCCGAAACATTGGAGCCGCCCTGGCTAATGGGGGAGTCGTAACCGCCCTCACGCTCGGCGATAAAGTCCTCGGCCTGTGCGATGCGCGCGGCCTGGCGCATGTCATCATCGCTCACCATGTCGCCGGCAAACTTGAGGTTGCTCTCGACGGTGCCCGAGAACAGACGCCCCTGCTGCGGGATGTAACCAATGCGGCGGCGCAGCTCGGAAAGGGTCATGTCGCGCACGTCGATGCCGTCGAGCGAAATGCTGCCGCCCGTGACGTCGTACAGGCGCGGAATCAGCTGTACGAGCGTGGACTTGCCCGAGCCCGTGGAGCCAATGATGCCGAGCATCTGACCGGCATGCGTGGTGAAGTTCACGCCGCTGATGACGTCGGCGCGGGCATCGGGATACTGGAAGCTCACGTCGCGGAAGGTGAGCTCACCGCGCGGCGCGCTGGCAGCGGGCAGTTTGGGCGAGACAGGGTCGTTGATGCTCGTGGGGCAAGTGATGACCTCTTCCACACGCTCGGCTGCGACCTCGGCGCGGGGCAGGATAACCGAAACCATGGTGAGGATCATAAACGCCATGACGATCTGCATGGTGTAGGAGATAAACGCCATCATGTTGCCGACCTGCATCACGCCGTCGGACACGCCCTGCGCGCCAAACCAGACGATAAGCACGGTGATGCAGTTCATGACGAGCATCATGAGCGGCATCATAAAGCTCATGGCTCGGTTGGTGTAGAGCTGCGTGGTCATCAGGTCGAACGACGCCTTGTCAAAACGTTCGAGCTCATGTTCCTCGCGGTTGAACGAGCGGATGGGCATAAGGCCGTCGAGCAGCTCGCGGGCGGTAAGGTTCACGCGGTCAACAAAGCTTTGCATCTTTTTGAACTTGGGCATGGTGAGGCCCATAAGCACGCCGACGACGGCCGAGACCGCGATGATGGCAACGGCGATGGTCCACTCCAGGCCGGTATGGTTGGCCAGGACGCGCATGACGGCGACGATGCCCATGACGGGGGCCATCAGACACATGCGGATAAACAGAGTTGCGGCCATCTGGATCTGCTGAATGTCGTTGGTGCAGCGGGTGATGAGCGAGGCCTGGCTAAACTTGCCCACCTCGGCCGGCGAGAAGTGCATAACCTTGTTGAAGGTCTCGCGGCGCAGGTCGCGGGCGATGGAGCAGGCGGTGCGCGAAGCCACGGCACCGGTCAGGATGGTGGCGACGAGCGACACGAGGCACAGTCCAAACATCGTGGTCGCCATGTGGCTCAGGTAGGCGTTCTGCACGTCGGCGGGGTCGATGCCCTGCGCCTTGTACTCGTCCTGTACATAGCTCACGGCGCGCTGGGTGACGATGGAGCCCGACATGGAGCCCATTTTGTCCGCCATTTGGTTGGCGCCCTCGACGAGCTTGCTTTGGTCTACCAGACCGCCCTCGACACCCAGGCGCAGGCTCTTCATAGTGATCTTACCGCCGTCGGCATCAATCTGCTTTTGCATGTTCTGCGCCGCCGCGGCCTTCTGCTGCATCTCGGCGAGCTGCTCGGGCGTCATCGCTGCCATTTGCTCGGGGGTGGGCATGGCCTGGGCAGCGTTGTCGTCTTTCTCGCTGGACGAGCCCATCATGTCGCCCATGGAGTTGGCGTCGATGCCCTGGTTGAGCGAAAGGACAACAGTCTCGGGCAGGCTCATAATGTCGGCAATCTTGCCCCCATCGGCACGCTCTTCCTCGGTGCCCTCGTACGTTCGAATGTCGTTTTTGTCAGCCTTGCTAAACACGGCCTCCACAGCCTTGGCGTCCTTGGCGCTCATAAAGAGTTCGAGGTCGTCGAGCGATTCGGCGCGGATGGTGTCGGGTACGGGCGACGCGATGCCGCCTTGCTGCACACCCACGTCGACGATGTCGCTCATATAGGTAGGCAGCGCCAGATCGGCGTTGCAGCTGATTACGATAAGTACGATAGCTGCGAACAGTGCCAGGATATGTTTTTTAAAGAGCTTGAGAATCCTCACTCGGCATCTCTCCTTTCTTGATTGCGGTCGATAATTTCGTTGGCACGTCTAAGAAGGCGCACCATCTCTTGGGTATCTGTTTCGCCAAGCTGCTCGAGGAAGGCCGCGGTGCGGTCCTCGAATTCCCGACGTTTGATTTCGATAACCTGGAATCCTTTGTCGGTCACCGTGACGTGTACGCGACGACGGTCGGTCTTTGAGTGCTCGCGCTCGACCCAGCCCTTGGCCTCGAGGGCGCGCAGGATATTGGCGATGCGGGCGCTCGAGACCCAGGCGCGATCAGCGAGTTCGCTCGGCGTGAGCGAGCCGCCGGCGCGCATGAGGGCGCGCATGACGGCCATCTCGCCACCCAGAGCCTGGTCGGCAAAGCGCGAAACGCGCTGGTGCATGCTGCCAAACTCGGTAAAGAGCTGACGCCCAAGCTCATGGAAATCGGTATCTTCCACCGAAAACCCCTAACACTAGAAACTATTTTCGGTGGAAGATGATACCCCCATACGCGGGCCTCATACAGTAGGCAATATTAAGAGCTCATTAAGACTTAAAATCATTCAATTGCTAAAGCGTTTCAAAGAACTATCATGCCCGCGGTTAGGCGAGGGGTTGTCACCACCATGACGACTGGGACTCATATAATCGCCACGTGCGATGCTCCAACTTCCCGCAAGGAGACACCTTACATAAAGGGGGATGGAGTCATGGCATTTGACTTCACGGGCAAGACCGCGATTGTCACGGGCGGCACTCAGGGCATTGGCCTCGAGATCGCCAAGGGCATCGTCGCGGGCGGCGGACATGTCGCGCTCATCGCAAGGAACGCTGCTAAGGGCGAGGCCGCAGTGGCCGAGCTTGGCGAGGGCAACAAGTTCTATCAGCTCGATGTCGCCGATGCGCCCAAGGCGCGCGAGACCGTCGAGCAGATTTTTACGGACCTGCCGCAAACCAACATCTTGATTAACTGCGCTGGCGTCATCAGCACCAAGAAGTTCGACGAGATCGATGACACCGAGTGGCGCCGCACTATCGATATCAACCTCAACGGTACCTTCACTATGATGAACGCCGTGTACCCGCACTTTAAGGCGGCGCATGCCGGCACTATCGTCAACGTGAGCTCCGTTGCTGGCAAGATCGGCGGCGGCCTGCTTGGCACCGCTGCCTACGCGAGCTCCAAGGCCGGTGTCAACGGCCTTACCAAGGCAGTCGCCAAGGAAGGCGGCAAGTTCGGCGTCCGCTGCAACGCCGTGTGCCCGTCGCTCACGTTGACCGATATGACCTCGATTCTCTCTGACGAGAACTCTCAGCGCATCATCAACGGTATCCCTCTGGGCCGCGCCGCCCAGGCCAGCGAGCCTGCGCAGATGGTGCTGTTCTTCGCTTCCGACCTCGCCAGCTTCGTGAACGGCGAGATTGGTGACTGCGACGGCGGCATCGTCCTGGACGGGTAATACCCCACGACGATTATTCGGCGACGGCCCCTGCGACTCGGGACCGTCGCCTTCTTTCTGACATAGGCGCGTGCGGCTACGATTCGCATGCATCCAAAGGAGATATATATGAGTGAATCGACTGCGGTGGAGGCGCCGGCGGCAAAGGAGCCGTTCTTTAAGATGTCCTCCATCCCGGGTGCCAATATTTTGGTGCCGCTTTTGTTGGGCTGCCTGCTCAACACGCTGTTCCCTGACCTGTTCAAAACGCTCGGCAGCTTTACGCTTGGCATGACCCAGCAGGGTGCAGGCCCGCTCGTGGGCGCTTTTTTGCTTATCGTCGGTACGACGATTTCGTTTAAGAGTGCTCCTGCCGCCGCTGCCCGCGGTGCCATCATCATCGCCGTCAAGCAAATCGTGGTCGTTGCCGTGTCGCTGCTCATCCTTTATGTGTTCAACGACAACCTGTTTGGCATCTCTGCCATGGTGATGCTGGCGGCTTGCACCGGCGCCAACAACGCTATGTACGCTGGTCTGATGGGCACCATGGGCAATGAGGCCGAGCGTGGCGCCGTCGCCATCACCACGCTCGTTGTCGGCCCTCCGGTCACGATGATCGTGCTCGGCGCTGCCGGTCAGGCTCCGATCGGCTGGTCGCTCGTGGGTGCCATTCTGCCGATCGTCATCGGCATTATTCTGGGTAACCTGTTCCCCAGCTTTAAGAAGATGATGGCACCGGCACTTTCCGCCATCATCGTGCTCGTCTTCTTTGCCATGGGCTCGACCATGACCTTTGGCCAGCTCATTAATGGCGGTCTCCCCGGTATTCTGCTCGGCGTGATCTGCTCGGTGGTCTTTGCAATTCCCGTCATCGCGGTCGATAAGCTCACGGGTGGTACGGGTGTCGCAGGGGCGGCCATTTCGAGCTGCGCCGGAGCCAATGTGGCCACGCCTGCTGCCATGGCAAGCGTCAACGGGGCCATGTACGGCGGCGCCGTGCTCGCGACGGCTACGGCACAGGTTGCTGCCTGCGCAATCGTGACGGCTATTTTGACCCCGCTGGTCACCAGCTGGTGCTACAAGCATTTTGAGGGCCAGGGCAACGGCAATAGCAAGGCAACGACCGACAAGGCCGCCGCAGCCGCCTAATGCCAAGCGGCAATCAAAGCTAAAAACTAGCTACGCCACAGGGCGGCCACGGGGGATCCCGTGGCCGCCCTGCAGTTTCTGTAGGGTCTCTGAGACACTTTACCCTGCTAAAGCTGGCATAACAGCTAGAGCGAACGTCGTACAAAGGCAAGGAAAAATAACATACAAATCGGTGAACGGTAGTTGTTCGCGCTCGCATTTCCTGCGGGTTTGTAAAAAACGCCCTTATGATATAAAAAAAGAAACATATAACAGCCCAGATGGAGAGGGTCGCTATGTTATCCTTCTCAGACGGGTGAAATCTTGGGTTTTGGGTTGTAGTTCCAAGGTGGACAAACGTTTTTCCCTGCACCGACGTGTGGTGAAGAACGGAAGAAGCCGGTAGTGCAAGCCGAACATTCAAGAATTCAATAAGCAGCGGTGTGAGAGAGCGCCGCATTACACGTAACTAGGAGCGTGGTTACACAATGCAGGAGGCATGGGAAGGCTTCAAGGAAGGCATTTGGACGGGAGAGGTTGACGTCCGAGACTTCATCCAGAAGAACTACACCCCCTACGAGGGCGACGAGTCGTTCCTCGTCGGTCCGACCGAGCGTACCAAGGAGCTGTGGGGCGAGGTTCTCGACCTGCTGCTTAAGGAGCGCGAGCAGGGTGGTGTCCTCGATATGGACACCAAGATCGTCACGGGTATCGTGAGCCACCCCGCTGGCTACATCGATAACGCCCACCGCGAGAAGGAGACCATCGTCGGTCTCCAGACTGACAAGCCGCTCAAGCGCGCGCTGCACGTCAACGGTGGTATCCGCATCGCTTGCCAGGCTGCCAGCCAGCACGGCTACAAGGTCGACGAGAACGTTGTTGAGCGCTACACCTTTGAGCGCAAGACCCACAACGCCGGCGTCTTCGATGTTTACACCCCCGAGATGCGTGCTTGCCGCTCGGCTCACATCATCACCGGTCTGCCCGATGGCTATGGCCGCGGCCGCATCATCGGCGACTACCGTCGTGTTGCCCTGTACGGCGTCGACTACCTGATCAAGGACAAGGAGGCCCAGAAGGCTTCCACCCCGACGGTCATGACCGCCGACAACATCCGCGATCGTGAGGAGCTGCAGGAGCAGATCCGCGCCCTCGGCGAGCTCAAGATGATGGCCGAGACCTATGGTTTCGACATTTCCAACCCTGCTACCAACACGCAGGAGGCCATCCAGTGGATGTACTTCGCCTACCTTGCTGCCGTCAAGGAGCAGAACGGCGCCGCTATGTCCATCGGCCGTACCTCTACGTTCATCGACATCTACGCTGAGCGCGACCTTGCCAACGGTACCTTCACCGAGGAGCAGATCCAGGAGTTCGTGGATCACTTCATCATGAAGCTTCGCATGGTCAAGTTTGCCCGTACCCCCGAGTACCAGGCCCTGTTCACCGGCGACCCGCAGTGGGTCACCGAGTCCATCGGCGGCATGGGTGTTGACGGCCGTACGCTCGTTACCAAGATGAGCTACCGCTACCTGCACACGCTCGAGAACATGGGTACCAGCCCCGAGCCCAACATGACCGTTCTGTGGTCGACCCGTCTGCCCGAGAACTTCAAGAAGTTCTGCGCCAAGACTTCCGTCGCCAGCTCCTCGATCCAGTACGAGAACGACGACCTCATGCGCGTCTATCACGGCGACGACTACGGCATTGCCTGCTGCGTGTCCTCCATGCGCATCGGCAAGGAGATGCAGTTCTTCGGCGCCCGCGCCAACCTTGCCAAGTGCCTGCTCTACGCACTCAACGGCGGTGTTGACGAGGTCTCCAAGAAGCAGGTCGGCCCCAAGTATCGCGCCGTCGAGGGCGATACGCTCGATTACGACGACGTTGTGGCCAAGTACAACGACATGATGAAGTGGCTCGCTGGCGTGTACGTCAACTCGCTGAACATCATTCACTACATGCACGACAAGTATTGCTACGAGCGCATCCAGATGGCTCTGCACGACAAGCACGTGCACCGCTGGTTCGCTACGGGCATCGCTGGCCTTTCCGTCGTGGCTGACTCCCTGTCCGCCATCAAGTACGCCAAGGTTCACCCCGTCCGTGACGAGAACGGCATCATCGTCGACTTCGAGACCGAGGGCGAGTTCCCCAAGTACGGTAACGACGACGACCGCGTCGACCAGATTGCTCACGACGTTGTGCACCAGTTCATGGAGTACATCCGCATGAACGACACCTACCGCAACTCCGTGCCCACGACCTCGGTTCTGACCATTACCTCCAACGTCGTGTACGGTAAGAAGACCGGCTCCACGCCCGACGGCCGCAAGGCTGGCCAGCCGGTCGCCCCGGGGGCTAACCCCATGCACAAGCGCGATAGCCACGGCGCCATCGCTTCGCTGTCTTCGGTTTCCAAGCTCCCGTTCCGCGATGCTCAGGACGGCATCTCCAACACCTTCTCCATCATCCCGAGTGCGCTCGGCAAGGAGGACCAGGTGTTCTTTGGCGATATCGACCTTGATCAGCTGGGCGAGTAACTATTGTTAGTGCTATACTAACAATAACGATTACTGATTAGTGCGCCGGTTTCGGCCGGCGCCTATTAATCGAAGGAGACACATTATGAAGGTTTCTGAAGTTTCCGAGACTCAGGCCGATAACCTGGTCCACATGCTCGACGCTTACGCCGAGAAGGGTGGCCACCACCTGAACATCAACGTCTTCAACCGTGAGACGCTGCTCGACGCTCAGGCTCACCCCGAGAAGTACCCGCAGCTGACCATCCGCGTTTCCGGCTATGCCGTGAACTTCCACACGCTCACCAAGGAGCAGCAGGACGAGGTCATTGCGCGTACCTTCCACGACAAGTTCTAAAGGGGTTTAACTCCCACCGGAGACCCGGTAAGGCCTACGCACTTTGCCTCTCAAACGTCCTCGCCGCTTCGCGGCTGCGGAATGTTTGCGAGACAAAGTGCTCCCGGCCTTGCCGGGTCTCCTGCGTTGTCGTCCTTTAGGGAACCACGCTAAATTAAATTGGTGTCCTCGGACATGCAAAGAGGCTCGCTGCGCACTTCGTGCGGCGCGCCTCTTTGCGTCCCGACGCTCCTATTT
>OGSS01001736.1_pt1 | contig 12451 bp, 9 predicted proteins | sample 1553591 | NCBI WGS metagenome assembly OGSS01 (sample SAMEA2580061, study PRJEB22360) | human gut metagenome | biome: human gut; feature: human-associated habitat; material: faeces | place: Denmark | collected 2008/2010
TAGGTTCCCGACGGTCGGTTTGCCAGAAGCGCCCCGTCGGTTGTTTCAGACCCGTTTCGAAGAAAGGAAACCACACTAACCTATGGCAGCTAAAAAATCATCTCCCTTGAAGATCATCCCGCTCGGCGGCCTTGACGGCATCGGTAAGAACATGACGGTCTTCGAGTGCGGCGACGACATGGTGCTCGTCGACGCCGGTCTCATGTTCCCGGATGACTCCCAGCCCGGTATCGACCTGGTGCTTCCCGACTACACCTATGTCCTGGAGAACGAGGAGAAGCTCCGCGGTATCGTCGTCACCCACGGCCACGAGGACCACACCGGTTCGCTTCCGTATCTGCTGCAGGACCTCAACAATAAGGTGCCCATCTTCTCGAGCAAGCTGACGCTTGGCTTTATCGAGGGCAAGCTTTCTGAGTTCCGCATCCGCGCACCCAAGTTCCGCGAGGTCAAGGGCGGCAGCCATGTCAACCTCGGCGGCATCTCACTCGACTTCTTCTCGATGACGCACTCCATCCCCGGCGCTCTGGGCGTGTTCATCCGCACCAACCAGGGCACCGTTATGCACACCGGCGACTTTAAGCTCGACCAGACGCCCATCGATGGTGTCACGCCCGACTATGCCGCTATCAGCCGCTTTGCCAAGCAGGGCATCGACCTGCTGCTGTCCGACTCCACCAACGCCACTGTTCCCGGCTTTACCAAGTCCGAGGCCGAGGTCGGTCCCAACTTGCTGCACGCTATCAAGAACGCCCCGGGTCGTGTGTTCGTCGCGTCGTTCTCGAGTCACATTCATCGTTTGCAGCAGATCTGCGATGCCGCCCGCAAGTGCGGCCGTAAGGTCGTTGTGACCGGTCGCTCCATGCTCACGAACACCCGCGTGGCGCGTGAGCTGGGCTACCTCAACATCGACGATGCCGATATCATCGATGCCTTCGATATCGATAACCTGCCCGACGACAAGATCGTCGTCATGTGCACCGGTTCGCAGGGCGAGCCGCTGTCGGCCCTGTCCCGCATGGCCAATGGCGAGCACAAGACGCTCTCCATCCACGAGGGCGATACCGTTATCCTCTCGGCAACTCCCGTTCCTGGTAACGAGAAGGCCGTCCAGCAGGTCGTCAACAGCCTGGCCAAGCTCGGCTGCGACGTGTGGGATAAGAACCGCGCTCTCGTCCACGTCTCGGGTCACGGTAGCCAGGAGGAGCTCAAGCTCCTGATGGCCATGGCCAAGCCCACGTACTTTATGCCGGTTCACGGCGAGGCCGTGCATCTGCGCGCCCATGCCCAACTGGCCCGCAAGATGGGCATCAAGGACGATCATATCTTTATCCTCGATAACGGCGACACGCTCGAGATGCGCGGCGGTATCGTCAAACGCGGTACGCCCGTCGAGTCCGGCGTCGTCTACGTCGACGGCTTGCGTATCGGCGATACCGACCCCATCGTCCTGCGCGATCGTCAGAAGCTCGCCAACGACGGTATGGTTACCGCTGTTGCCATCGTCTCGCTCAAGCACAAGAAGATCGAGGCCATCGAGTTCTCGGGCCGCGGCGTCTCGTTTGCCATCGACGACCAGTTCTCCGAGGATGCCTCCGCGTCCATTATGAAGACGATCGAGAAGGGCAAGTTTAGCTTTACGAGCAGCGGTTCCGATGCCATTCGCAAGGCCGTGCGCGATTCGCTCTCCAACTTTATTTGGAGCCGTACGCGCACCCGTCCGATGATCATCCCGGTCGTCATGGAGGTTTAGTTTGGCGCGCGGATCTGCACAAAACGCCAAAGGCAATAAGGCCAATAACCAACCGGCATCTGCTAAGGGTGCCGGTTCCCATCTGCGTGCCAATAAGGGCCACGAGGCGGACCTCGACGATTTTGAGCCCTTGGTTGAGCCCTCGGCCAACCGCGATATCGCCGGCGTGGTCATCGCCGTTTTGGCGATTGCGTCCTTTATTGCTGTGATTTCGCCGGCGACTGCACCCGTTACGGCTGCGGTTGCCGGTTTCTACCACCTGGGCTTTGGTCTGGGCGCCTATGTGTTGCCGATCGTCATCTTGCTGTTTGCCGCCACGCTCTTTTTAGGCGAGGACTCGCCGCTCAACATTCGCTCGGTCGCGGGCGGCGCCGTGGTCTTTATCGCCGTCGTCTCCATTCTATCGCTGATGGTGCCGGGTACGAGCGACTCGTGTGACCTTATGTTCACGCCGCAAAATCTGTCCGCCTCGGGTGGCTACATCGGTGCGTTTATTGCGAGTGCGCTGCAGAATGCCCTGGGTAAACCTATCGCGATGGTGGTCCTGTTGGGTCTGGCCGTCGTGGGCTTGGTCATCATCGGCTTTTCGGTGGGTGGCGTGCTGCGCTCTGCTCGCGACCGTGCGGCCGATTTTGCCGAGCGCCGTCGTGCCGATGTCAACGCCAGCCCGTGGGGTGACGACGAAGCCCTGTCGGTGCCCGGCGTTGCCCGTCCGCACCTGAGCATTCTTCGTCAAAAGGGCTCCGATGCTGCCGTGACCACGGTCATGGGCAACGATGTGGACCCGGTTTTGGACGATGACGACGAGGACGAGAATCCGTTTGTCGACGTGTCCGAGTCGGTTGAGGCTGAGCGCGCTAAGACGACGCTGCTGCCGCGCCGCCATGCCAAGAAGGGCAAGGCTGCGCCTAAGCTCAATACAAGCGAGCCCGACCCGTCTTGGTCCGATAGCGAGATTGAGCTCACCGAGGGCGATGACGAGGATGACGAGGCTTCGATTGAGATCGCAAAGACAACTTTGCTGCCGCGCCGCCATGCCAAGCGCGACCAGGTAGCCGGTCAGCTTTCGATGGAAGACGACCCCGATAAGATCGACGAGTCCGAGCCGCCGTTTGCCGTGAATCCTGTTTCGGCAGCACCTCAGATCCCCGACTTCTTGAAGCATCCCAAGGTTGCCGATGCGTCTGCATCGAGTGCTGTCGAATCGGCTGCGGCTAGCGATGGGAGAGCGGACGCAACTCCTACGGATGCCGAGGGCGAAGAAGAGGGCGGCCTCAAGCTTCCGCCACTCGAAATTCTGCATGCCAACCCGCAGTCGGCGTCCTCCGCGTCATCTGACAAGGAGCTGGAACAGACTGCTGAGTCGTTGCAGTCCACCTTGCTTGAGTTTGGCCGCAGTGCCCGCGTGGTCGGCTGGATCGCCGGCCCCACGGTGACGACCTTTAAGCTGCAACCTGGCGAGGGCGAGCGCGTGAGCAAGATTTCGAGCCTTGAGGACGATATCGCGCTTTCGCTCGCTGCCCAGTCGGTGCGTATCTTTGCCCCGATCCCCGGCACCTCGCTCGTGGGCATCGAGATTCCCAACCGCAAGCGCCAAAACGTCAACCTGGGCGACGTGCTGCCCTATGTGAAGGGCGGTCCGCTCGAGCTCGCAATCGGGCGCGATGCCGAGGGCACGCCGGTCGTCGCCGACCTTGCCAAGATGCCCCACCTGCTGATCGCCGGTACCACTGGTTCCGGTAAGTCGGTCATGATTAACTCCATCATCACGACCTTGCTCATGCGCGCGCTTCCCGAGGACGTTCGCCTGATCATGGTCGACCCCAAGCGCGTCGAGCTTGCGGGCTATAACGGTCTGCCGCATCTCTATGTGCCCGTGGTGACCGAGCCCAAGCAGGCCGCGAGCGCTCTGCAATGGGCCGTGTCCGAGATGGAGCGTCGCCTGAAGGTCTTCGAGCGTCTTAACGTGCGTAAGATCTCGACCTACAACGAAAAGCAGGCCGCCGGCGAGTTTGAGCATTACGATAACCCGCCGCAAAAGATGCCCTATCTGGTCATTATCATCGACGAGCTCTCGGACCTGATGATGGTCGCCGGTAAGGATGTCGAGGCCTCGATCGTACGTATTGCACAGCTGGGCCGTGCCGCCGGTATTCATCTTATCGTGGCCACGCAGCGCCCCAGCTCCAACGTGGTGACGGGCCTTATTAAGGCCAACATCACCAACCGCATCGCCTTTAACGTCGCCACGGGCATCGACTCGCGCGTCATCATCGACCAGATGGGTGCTGAAAAGCTCACCGGTTTGGGCGACATGCTGTTCTCCAAGGTCGACTGGGGCAAGCCTCGCCGTATCCAGGGCTGCTTTGTCTCGGACGACGAAATCAACGAGATTGTCGAGTTCGTTAAGTCGCAGAGCGAGCCCGACTATCACGAGGAGATCCTGTCTGCCGTGGCGCCCGCTTCCATGTCCATGGCGGGTGGCGGTGGCATTGTCCGCACCGGAGTCGCCGAGCCGCAAGACGATGATCCGCTCATTTGGGAAGCCGCCCATATTGTGGTGGAATCGCAGCTTGGCTCCACATCTGGCCTGCAACGTCGTCTGAAGGTTGGCTATGCGCGTGCCGGGCGTATTATGGACATGCTGGAAGAAAAGGGTGTCGTCGGACCGCCTGACGGTTCCAAGCCGCGTGAGGTCCTGTTGGACGAGGAGGGGCTTGCCGCGCTGGAATCTGTCGACGCCGAGATGGCACGTGAAGATCGTGAGTTTGGAGGATTCTGATGGCTGCACGCTTTGGTGACATGCTGCTCGAGCAGCGTCGCCGAATGGGCCTTTCCATTCAGCAGGTCGCCAACACCATCAAAATCAGGCCGCAGATCATCGAGTTTTTCGAGACCGGTAACTTTGCTTCGATGCCGCCGCGCGGCTATGCGCAGGGCATGATTTCGAGCTACGCTCGCTTTTTGGGCCTCAATCCGCGCGAGGTCGTCAATGCCTACTTTGACGACCTGATGGCATACGAACGCGAAACGTCGCAGCAGGGCGGTCGTTTTCAGGACGCCGCCGGCTACGTCAATTCGCGTTCCTCGGTCGATAACGGGCGCTTCCTGATGGTTCAGGGCGGTTGTTCGACCCGCTATGGACAGCGTCCTCAGCAGGCCGGTTATATTACTGAGACGGGTTCGGGCGAGGAGATTCGCTCACAGCGTGACCGGTTCCGCAGTACGCCGATGCCCGAGGACCGTGCACTTCCCGCTGCCCGCGGCGTGGCGCGTGACCCTCGTGCCGGCTACGGCGACGGCGGCTATTCCGATCGCGGTTACCGTGGTGCCTCTATGGGACGCTCTCGCGGTGGCTATTCGGATGCCGATTCCACGCAGGTGACGCCGCGTCTTCGCTCTCAACCACAGCCGTATGGCCAGCGCTCTTCGGCTTCGCGTTCGGGCCAGCGTGGCTATCAAGGCCGCGGTGAGCTTGCGCCCCGCTCGGGTCAGCGCAGCCTTCAGGGCCAGGGCGGCTATCGCGGCCGTTCCGATAGCAATCGCGGTCGTATGCCTCAGGGAGGCGGCCGCAGCAGTTCCGGTCGTGGACGCGGCAGATCCCGTACTCCTCAAAACAACGGGTTCGATCCACGTATCGTCTACGCCGGCATCGGTGCCGTGGCGTTGCTGTTGATTGTGCTCATCGTGGTGCTTCTGCGTGGCTGCGCATCTTCGGCGCCCGAGAACACGCCCGAGTCGCCCACTGCTACCAAGACGACGACCAAGAAGTCTTCTAAGAAGACCGAAACGGTCGACGAGGACGAAGACACCGATGAGGCGACGGATGAGTCGACTGATTCGGACGCTACCAAGACGACGGCCAAGAAGGAAGAGAACGAGGTCACGAAGGTCAAAGTCTCCGTTGCCAAGGGAAAGACCGCGTGGATTGAGGTCAAGGTTGACGGCAAGTCGGTCTATGGCGCCCAGGCGACTGGCCCCTTTGAGCAGGAGTACACGCCCGAGTCCTCGATCGAGATCACCACGTCCAAGCCTTCCGATGTCACTGTTACCAAGAACGGCGAAAAGGTCCGCTACGATACCAAGACCTCGGGCGTGGCGCGTGTGACGATCACCGTTCCCAAGAAGGAAACGTCTGATTCCGAGAATGGTGAAAGTTCTGATGGTACCGACACCACCGATGGTACCGATACCACCGACGGTACCGATGCCCAGTCCACGGATGGCGCCGATACCGCAACTGACGGTCAGACACCCACCGATTCTACCGACAATTCGTACGATAGCTACTAGGCTGCTCGTACGCGAAAGGAAACATTATGGCTAAAGATTCCAGCTTCGACGTCGTGTCCGAGGTCAACATGCAAGAGGTCGACAACGCCTTCCAGCAGACCACGCGCGAGATTTCCCAGCGCTATGACCTTAAGGATTCCGGCGCCACGATCGAGCTTTCGAAGGGCGACAAGCTCTTTACGATCAACGCCCCGGCCGACTTTGTCTCCAAGCAGATTGTCGACGTGCTGAGCTCCAAGCTCATCAAGCGCGGCATCGACCTCAAGGCTGTCTCGTGGGATGCTCCGCAGGCGGCATCGGGCGGCACCGTGCGCGTGCTCGGCCATATCGTCGAGGGTATCGACCAGGCGACCGCCAAGAAGATCAACAAGGACATCAAGGATCAAAAGCTCAAGGTCAAGGTGACCATCGAGGCCGATAAGCTGCGTGTTTCCTCTGCTTCGAAGGACGCGTTGCAGACCGTGATCCAGTTCCTGCGCGACCAGGACTACGGCCAGCCGCTGCAGTTCACCAACTACCGCTAATATCAATCGAAAGGACTGCTCTCCAACATGGATACACCGTTGGGCTCCGTGCTCTACATCACCCTCGGGTGCGCTAAGAACGAGGTTGACACCGACCGCATGCGTTCTCTTTTGACCGCCGCGGGCTACGAGGAGGCATTCGACCCGCAGGATGCCGATATCGCCATCGTCAATACTTGCTCGTTCCTCGCCTCCGCAACGTCCGAGAGCATCGAGACCACGCTCGAGCTCGCCAACGAGGTTCAGGACGGCGTTCGTTCTTGCCCCATCGTCATGTGCGGCTGCGTGCCGTCGCGCTATGGCGATGACCTGCCTGACGAGCTGCCCGAGGTCGCTGCCTTTGTGAAGGCCGACGAGGAAGACGGCATCGTGGCGGTCATCGATGGCGTGCTGGGTGTCGAGCGTGAGATTGCAGCCTATATCCCGCAGGTCAAACGTACCGTCGAGGGTGCTGTCGCCTACGTCAAGATTTCCGATGGCTGCAACCGCTTCTGCAGCTTCTGCATGATTCCCTACATCCGCGGCCGCTATCATTCGCGCAATGCCGAGAGCATCATCTCCGAGGTGCGCGACCTGGTTGCCGGCGGTGTGCGCGAGATCGTGCTGATCGGCCAGGACACGGGCATCTGGGGTACCGACTTTGCCGACGAGGACGTCGCCGATGGCTCGCCGCGCAATCTGGCGCAGCTGCTGCGTGCCGTCGCCGAGGCCGTGCGCCCGCACAACGTCTGGGTCCGCGTGCTCTATCTGCAGCCCGAGGGCATGACTGACGAACTCATCGAGACGATTCGCGATACGCCCGAGGTGCTGCCCTATATCGATATCCCCGTGCAGCACTGCGACGCGCGCATTCTCAAGGCCATGCGTCGCTCCGGTTCGCGCCAGGAGCTCGAGGATCTGTTCCGCGACCTTCGCGAGCGCATCCCCGGCATCGTGATTCGTTCCACGGCCATGGTCGGCTTCCCGACCGAGACCGACGACGAGTTCCGCGATCTTATCGACTTTATGGACACCGTCGGCTTTGACTACACGAGTGTCTTTGCCTACTCGCAGGAGGAGGGCAGCCTGGCCGCTAAGATGGAGGGCCAGGTCGACGAAGAGGTCAAGCTCGAGCGCGCCCAGGAGGCCATGGACCTGGCCGAGTCGCTCGGTTTTGCCGCCACCGCCGCACATGTGGGCGAGCGCGCCCAGGTAATCGTCGACGGTATCGAAGAGACCGAGGATGGCGCCGAGCTGATCGGCCATGCCTGGTTCCAGGCGCCCGATTCCGACGGCGCGGTGCATCTGGACGCCAGCGAGGCGTCCGTGGGCGATATTCTGACCGTCGAGTTTACCGATAGCTTCTGCTACGAGCTTATCGGTCATGTTGTGGAGTAGGAGAGCATCGTGGCTAACGAGAGCAATAAGGAACTGACGAGTGTCTGGACGCCCGCCAACATCGTGACGTGCGTTCGCATCGTCTTTATCCCGGTGTTCATGATCGTGTCGGCGCTTTCTCACACGAGTGTTGCCGGTACGGATTGGAGCACCTTCGACGGCCCGCTCGCCGCCGCTGCCTTCATTCTGTATGTGATCCTGTCGTGCACCGATAAGGTCGACGGTTATCTGGCGCGTTCGCGCAACGAGATCACCGACTTCGGTAAATTCTTGGACCCCATCGCCGATAAGCTGCTCGTGTTCTCGGCCCTGCTGCTGTTCTTGGATTTTGGCGCGGTGACCGTGTGGTCCGTGTTCATTATTCTGTTCCGTGAGCTTCTGGTGAGCGCCCTTCGCATGGTCGCGAGTGCGGCCGGTGTGGTCGTTGCGGCCGATAAGCTCGGCAAGTACAAGACGGCAACCACGATGGTCTCCATCTGCGGTTACCTGTGCGTTTTTGCTATGGCCGGCTTGCACCTTGGCCCGGTGGCGCTGACGCTCGGCATCTACTCGGTGTCGCGCTTCCTGTACGCCGTTGCCGTTGTCCTGACCGTTATCTCGGGCGCCCAGTACTTCTGGAACTGCCGCAAGATCGTCTTTTCGGTCTAGGTCCTGGTGGGTATGACGGACTCTTTTGAGCAGATTTCCGCACATAACGAGGAGCTGGCGCGTGATATTGTCGAGCGCGCGAGCGCTCGGGGCGTGACGGTTTCGACGGCTGAGTCGCTGACGGCGGGTATGATCGCCTCGACGATTGCCGATATCCCGGGCGCCTCGGCGGTGCTGCGTGGCGGTGCGGTGACCTATTGCGATGAGATTAAGCATCGTGTTCTTGGTGTTGAGCAGGAGACGCTCGACCGCTATACCGCGGTGTCGCATCAGACCGCGCGCGAGATGGCGGTGGGTTTGCTGGAGCTGTACCAGAGCGATATTGCAGTGAGCGCAACGGGTTATGCCGGCCCCGGCGGTGGCACTGAGGACGATCCGGCGGGCACTTTCTATATTGGCTGGGCGGAACGGCAGGCGAACTGGGCGCATCGTTCCGCCGATGGGGGCGTGCCGGTCGTGGACTCTGTGCGCTGCCACTATGAGGGTGACCGTTCGTGTGTTCGTGCCCATGCGGTCACGGAGGCATTGGGTCGCATTGCCCTTGTGCTCAACTCTATGGAATAGACGTGTTTTAAGGGGCTCCGAGCCCCTTAATTGTGGAGATAGGGACCTCCGGCGAATTTTATCTTTGTGCAGGTAGTTGTCGTATTTTTCCTCGTCATGATTTTCTTGGTTCGCCTGCGGTCAAGTTTTTGGTCAGTGTTTGGTCGGCGTTTGGTTGGGTTTTGGAAAGGTCGGCTGCATATGATTTATCTGAACGGTTGACCACGAACAGCCGTTCGTTTAATATCGATGCAGGTTGTTAAGAGGAGGGCTATTCATGGCCAAGAATTCAGGTCCCGTACGTACCGTTCATGCTCGCACGACGGGTAAAGAGCGCGATGAGATGATCGCCACCACCAAGGCCGAGATCGAGAAGAAATTCGGCCAGGGTTCCATCATGAGGTACGGCGACGGTGGCCCCGAGCTCGAGGTCGAGGCCATCCCTACGGGCGCTCTGGCACTCGATGCCGCTCTGGGTATCGGCGGTGTGCCGCGCGGCCGAATCGTCGAGATCTACGGTCCCGAGTCCTCCGGTAAGACGACGCTTTCGCTCGAGATCTTGGCCGAGGCCCAGGCAATGGGTGGCGTTGTGGCATTTATCGATGCCGAGCACGCGCTCGATCCCACGTATGCCGCGCGCATCGGCGTGGATATCGACGAGGTACTCATTTCCCAGCCCGATACGGGTGAGCAGGCGCTCGAGATTGTTGACATGCTTGTGCGTTCTGGTGCCATCGATGCCATCGTTGTCGACTCCGTCGCCGCGCTGACCCCGCGTGCCGAGATCGAGGGAGAAATTGGCGACACTACGGTCGGTCTTCAGGCTCGCCTGATGAGCCAGGCGCTCCGCAAGCTCGCCGGCTCGCTGTCCAAGTCCAACACGACGTGCATCTTCATTAACCAGCTGCGTGAGAAGATCGGCGTCATGTTCGGCAACCCCGAGACCACGACGGGCGGCCGCGCCCTTAAGTTCTTCTCTTCGGTGCGTATCGACATTCGCCGCATCGACAGCATTAAGCTTAAGGACGAGGTTATCGGTAACCGCGTGCGCGCCAAGGTCGTTAAGAACAAGGTGGCAGCTCCGTTCCGTTCTGCTGAGTTCGACATCATGTACGGTACGGGCATCTCTAAGGAGGGCTCGATTCTGGACATGGCTGTCGAGTGCGGCATTTGCAAGAAGATGGGCTCCTGGTTTGCCTATGGCGAGGATAAGCTCGGCAACGGTCGCGAGGCCGCCAAGGCGTTCCTGCGCGAACACCCCGATTGTGCCGACGAGATTGAGCATAAGGTCCGCCTTGCCTGTGGACTTGAGTTTGATGACGATGCTCCGTCCGAGGTCGAGCTGACCGATCAGCCTGCGCCTGAGGAGTTTGACGAGCTTTACGCCATCGATGGTTCCGCCATGCTCGATGATGACGACGAGTAGCGGTTACGCTCATGTCGTATACGGTGACCGAGGCCACGGTCGTCTTTCCCGATAAGAAGGCGGCCTCCTCGTTCTCGAGCGGGTATGCGTCCAAAAAGCCTTGCGCACATATTGATTGTGAGCTTGAGGGCGGTTTTGAGCGGTCCATTTGGATTCCCGTGCGGGTCGCGCGGCTGTATGTCAAAAACCGCCCCGATCTTCCCTGTGATTGGGACAACTTCCGTGAGGCGGTGCAGCTTATTGAGCGTAAATGTGCACTTACCATGGTGACCGAGATGTTATCGCGCCGCGACCATGCGACGGGTGAGGTCCGTGACAAGCTGGCTCGCTACGGCTTTCACCAGCCTGCGATCGATTTCGCCGTCGAGCGCGCCACCGAGTATCGTTTTTTAGACGAGAGCCGCTTTTGCTCGTACTTTATCGAGGAGCGCAAGCGGCGCGGTTGGGGACAGCGCAAAATCGAGACCGAGCTCAAGCGCCGTCATGTCGTGCTCGATGACATTCCCGGTTATCCCGAGGATTATTTTGCCGTCGAAGACGATTTGGCGCGTGCGTCAGCCCTGCTCGCCAAGCGGCGTGTTCCAGAGACGCGCGCATTCGAAAAACTGGTTCGGTTTTTGATGGGCAAGGGCTTCTCGTATCACGTCGCCGCCGATGCCGTTAAGGCACGTCTCGATGCCGAACGCGAGGAATGTGCGGTTTAGGCGTATGCGTTTTGTGGCCCTGCCGTTCACCGTGTTTTAGCCGCCGTGCCGGGGCCATTTATTTGACAGTTGTTGTGGTTCAACGTACGATAAACACTGTCATTTGCTTTGTGATATGTGCTCATCTGTGATGAGTTTGTTTATATGTTTATCTGTATCCGACCCGCATAAGCTGCGCCCATATTACTCAAATGTCGCGAGCCGTTCGTAAGGACGGTTCGCTTTGTTGTGTAACGAATCCATAAAAAGGAGTGAGCATGCCTATCATCGCAGCGCTCGTTGGCATCGTTTTGGGTGCCATCGCCGCCATTGCCTACATGCGCACCGCCAAGCAGGGTAGTCTTCACGAGGCCGACGAAAAGATCCAGTCGGCACACGCACAGGCTGAGTCCCTGATCGGTGATGCTAAGCGTCAGGCCGAGACCCTCAAAAAAGAGGCTCTGCTCGAGGCTAAAGAGGAGATCATCAAGAACAAGCAGGCCGCCGAGGCCGAGGACAAGCAGCGTAAGAGCGAGATTCGTACGCTTGAGAACCGCGTGATGCAGCGCGAGGAGTCCCTTGATCGCCGAAACGACGCTCTCGACAAGCGTGAGCACCAGCTGTCCAGCCAGGCCGGTCAGGTCGAGAAGCGCTCCCGCGAGCTTGAGGAGCTCTGCGCCAAGCAGACCTCCGAGCTCGAGCGTATCGCCGACCTGACCCGTGAGGACGCCCACAAGGAGCTCCTCGATAAGGTTCGCGGCGAGGTTACCCACGAGGCTGCCACGATCATTCGCGAGTCCGAGCAGCAGGTTCGCGCCGAGTGCCACAAGACCGCCCAGGAGATTCTGTCCCTGGCGATTCAGCGCTGCGCTGCCGACCACACAGCCGAGGTCACCGTTACCTCCGTGCACATTCCCTCTGATGACCTCAAGGGCCGTATCATCGGTCGCGAGGGTCGCAACATCCGGACCTTCGAGCAGGTTTCCGGCGTCAACCTCGTGATCGACGACACGCCTGAGACCGTCGTTCTTTCGAGCTTCGACCCGGTCCGTCGTGAGACCGCCCGTGTTGCCCTCGAGAACCTCATCGCCGACGGCCGCATTCACCCCGCCCGCATTGAGGAGATGTATCACAAGGCTGCCGACCTGGTTCAGCAGCGCGTGCGCGAGGCTGGCGAGCAGGCTGCCTTCGATACCGGCATCCA
>OGSS01001739.1_pt1 | contig 12418 bp, 8 predicted proteins | sample 1553591 | NCBI WGS metagenome assembly OGSS01 (sample SAMEA2580061, study PRJEB22360) | human gut metagenome | biome: human gut; feature: human-associated habitat; material: faeces | place: Denmark | collected 2008/2010
AGGCTGCCGACCCGCCGCCGCCCCGACGTCCCGCTCGAGCCGCTGCACGGCGACGTGCGGTTCCACGACGTCAGCTTTGGCTACACGCCGGACCGGATGATTCTGCAGAACCTCTCGCTCTACGCCAAGCCGGGGCAAAAAATTGCCTTTGTCGGCTCCACGGGCGCGGGCAAGACCACGCTCATCAATCTGCTCATGCGCTTCTACGAGATCGACGGTGGTCGCATTACCCTTGACGGTGTGGACACGAGCCGCATGGACCGCGGCGAGCTGCGCCAGCAGTTTGGCATGGTGTTGCAGGACGCCTGGCTGTTCGATGGCACCATTGCCGAGAACATCGCCTATGGCTGTCCCGAGGCGACGCGCGAGGAGATTGTCGCGGCCGCGCGTGCCGCTCAGGTCGATTTCTTTGTGCGCACTATGCCGCAGGGCTACGACACGCGTGTGGCTAACGATGCCGAGAGCATCAGCCAGGGTCAACGTCAGCTGCTGACCATCGCGCGCGTGCTGCTCAACAACCCGGCGATCCTCATCCTGGATGAGGCGACGTCGAGCGTGGACACGCGCACCGAGCTCGCCATCGGCAGTGCCATGGATGCGCTCATGCGCGGGCGCACGAGCTTTGTGATCGCGCACCGCCTGTCGACGATCGTCGATGCCGATCTCATCCTGGTCATGGATCACGGCAATATCATCGAGCAGGGTACGCACAAGGAGCTGCTGGCTGCCGAGGGCGCTTATGCCGACCTCTACCTAAGCCAGTTCGCATAAGGTGACAAAGGGGCAGTCCCGCATGTCACATCGAAAAGAAGGCGCGCCGGGGGCGGATTCCCTGGCGCGCCTTTTGTGATGGCGTCAATGATGTCGGTGGCCGTCCGCTTCTAGCGCTCGTCCACGAGCTTGGCGACGAGGGCTTTGAGCTCGGCCACCTCTTGCTCGAGTTCCTTGACGCGACGGGCGTTTTCGGTGATGCCCTGACGGTTGAGGGCGCTCTGCTCGGCGGCATCGTCGGGCATGTACTCGCGATGCTGCTTGGCGTCGAAGCTCTCCTCGAACACGCGGCAGCCGTTGCGCTTGATGATGCGCCCGGGCACGCCCACGACGGTGCAGTTGTCGGGCACGTCCTTGACGACGACCGAGTTGCCGCCGATTTTGACGTTGTTGCCGATGTGGATGTTGCCAAGCACCTTGGCGCCCGTGCCCACCGTGACATTGTTGCCCAGGGTGGGGTGGCGCTTGCCGGTCTCGTTGCCGGTGCCGCCGAGCGTGACGCCCTGGTAGAGCACACAGTTGTCGCCCACGATGGCAGTCTCGCCAATAACGACGCCCATGGCGTGGTCGATAAAGAAGTGCTTGCCGATCTGCGCGGCGGGATGAATCTCGACGCCGGTGATGTGGCGGGTGATTTGCGAGAGCACACGGGCAAGCGATCGATGGCCGTGTTCCCACAGCCAGTGCTCGGGCACGTGGTTCCACTTGGCGTGCAAGCCGGGGTAGGAAAGGAAGATGACCAGACCGTTTTGCGCAGCGGGGTCTTGCGCCTGGACGGTCTTGATGTCCTCTCGAATGGTGTTGATAAAGCTCACCGGCCGCCCTCCCTTAGCGCCGTGACAATGCGATTCAATAAAGTATAGCGATTCGCTAGGGATTAGGAAGGGCGATCTTGCTTTGCTTTGGGCGACAAGTGTCAGTTATGCAAACTTGCTGGTAATGGAGTCATGCTTTTGTGGGGTTGCGCACGAGGGGACGCCGCAACCGTATACTGGTCAACTTGGACGTGTCCGCGCCCACAACTGAGAGGTTTTACTTCATGGGTTTCATCAATTTTATCGCCGAGCTGCTTAAGGACCCGCGCACCGCGATCGCCAGCTGGATCGCCGCCGGCCCGCTTATGGCCTACGGCTGCGTGTTCCTAATCATCTTTATCGAGACGGGCGTGGTGTTCTTCCCGTTCCTTCCCGGCGACTCGCTGCTGTTTGCCTCGGGCTTCTTTGCCCATAATGGCGGCTTTAACATCGTGGCGCTTCTGGCCACCGCATGGGCCGCAGCCATCCTGGGCGATCAGTGCAACTTTATGATTGGCCACTTCTTTGGCCGCAAGATCATCGCCTCGGGCAAGGTAAAGGCCATGACGCCCGAGCGCATCAAAAAGTCCGAGGATTTCTTGGACAAGTGGGGCCATCTGGCCATCTTCCTCGGCCGCTTCTTCCCGTTCATCCGCACCTTTGTGCCTTTTATCGCCGGCATGGGCGGCATGCACTGGCGCAACTTTGTCGTCTTTAACGTGCTGGGTGGCATTACCTGGTCGACGGTCTTTACGCTGCTGGGTTACTTCTTTGGTGGCATTCCGTTTGTGCAGGAGCACTTTGAGCTGCTGATCATCGGCATTGTCGCCGTGTCGATCATCCCGACCGTGGTCGGTCTGGTTAAGGCTAAGCTCGGTAAAAAGAACGCCTAGTCCGAGCTTGTTTCCGGACGTTAATTCCAAGGCCCGTCATCGGATTCGATGGCGGGCCTTTTGTGTTGAAGGCAAATGAAAATACTTTACTTAGTTAAAGAAAAGCGTTTTATCCAAGGCGTGCGGGGAGTACAATCACCTGCATGCGAATCGACGTGCCATCGGCTTTGATGCTGCCCGCGTGTCCTGGCCCGGCTCTACGCTTCCGGGTATGCGACGTTGCGACGCGGCCGGCTTCGGTCCTTGCGTGCGGGTTCGCGAGTATGCAACCGTGTATGTAAGGAGCGACATATGACTGTCGAGAAGAAGGATATCGATTGGGGTGGCCTCGGCTTTGGCTACATGAAGACCGATTACAGCTACGAGGCCCATTGGAAGGACGGCGAGTGGGACGAGGGCGGCCTGACCACCGACCACACCCTGCATGTCTCCGAGTGCGGCGGCATCTTCCATTACTGCCAGGAGGTCTTTGAGGGCCTGAAGGCCTACACCGCCGAGGACGGCAGCATCGTCTGCTTCCGTCCCGACATGAACGCCGAGCGTATGTACAACTCCGCCCAGCGCCTCGAGATGCCCCCGTTCCCCAAGGACAAGTTCGTCGAGGCCGTCAAGCAGGTCGTTTCTGCCAACGCCGCCTGGGTTCCGCCCTTTGGCTCCGGCGCGACCCTGTACGTGCGTCCGTTTATGATCGGCTCCGGTGACGTGATCGGCGTGGCTCCCGCTCCTGAGTACACGTTCCGTATTCTCGTGACCCCGGTCGGTCCGTACTTTAAGGGTGGCCTCAAGCCCGTCAAGCTGCGCGTTTCCGAGTATGACCGTGCCGCACCGCACGGCACCGGCAACATCAAGGCCGGCCTCAACTACGCCATGTCCCTTAAGCCCACGATGGAGGCTCACCGCGAGGGCTATGCCGAGAACCTGTATCTCGACTCCGAGTCCCGCACCTATGTCGAGGAGACTGGCGGCGCGAACGTTCTGTTCGTGAAGGAGGACGGCACCCTCGTCGTTCCTCAGTCGCACACCGACTCCATCCTGCCCTCCATCACCCGTCGCTCGCTCGTTCAGGTCGCTCAGGACCTGGGCATGACCGTTGACCAGCGTCCCGTCGAGTGGGCCGAGGTCAAGGCCGGCACCTTTGTGGAGTGCGGCCTGTGCGGCACCGCTGCCGTCATCTCCCCGGTTGGCGAGATTGACAACAAGGTTTACGGCGCCGACGAGACCGTGACCTTCCCGGCTGGCTACACCGAGATCGGTCCTGTGATGAAGAAGCTCCGCGAGACCCTGACTGGTATCCAGTCCGGTGCTGTCGAGGATAAGCACGACTGGGTTTACACCGTCGCATAAGCTGTCTTAGCTGTCCGGCCCGAGGGCGACCCTCCTTTCCGACGCGTCCTCGGACATGAAAGAACCTCCGCTGCGCACTACGTGTGGCGGGGGTTCTTTCGTCCTGCGGAGTGCGCCGGAAAGGAAGGCCGCGCTTTTGTTTTGGTTCGCGCCATGTGGGGGTGGCGGCGACGTGCATTTTTGCGAGTATTCTGCAATCGAAGGTCCCTGCATACCGACCTCGGGCAAAAAATCGGGATTTCTCGATGTTTTCTACGGATGATGGGCGGGGTTATGGGCTGACAGCGTTTGATTTGCAGGGACATTCGCGGTCTTTGGCATTTATCGTGGCGCCCGAAGCTCTTGGTTATGTTGAATACTCCTAAAAATGCACGACGCTTAGAGGGGGACCTTTGCGAAAAAGGAAACCGCCCCGTCGAAGTATGCATTCGACGGGGCGGTTTATACATTTGGACGATTAAGGATGCGCTGCCAAACTACTAGAACTTGACGGTCGGGGCCTGGCGGGCTGCTTCGGCGGCCTCGAAGCCCTGGCGCTCCTTAAACTGAAAGATGCCGGCAAAGATGACAGCCGGGAACGTCTGAATGGCGTTGTTGTAGCTGAGCACGCAATCGTTGTAGCTCTGGCGTGCGTAGCTAATCTTGTTCTCGGTATCCTCGAGCGATGCCTGCAGCTGCGTAAAGTTGGTGTTTGCCTTAAGATCGGGATAGGCCTCGGCTACGGCGAAGAGCTGACGCAGCGCACCGGTCAGCACGTTGTCGGCTTCCATCTTGGCCTCGGGCGTGGTGGCCTTGACGGCGGTGTTACGCGCGCTGATCACGGCGGAGAGCGTCTCCTGCTCGTGCTTGGCGTAGCCCTTGACGGTCTCGACCAGGTTGGGGATCAGGTCGTTGCGGCGCTGCAGCTGCGTATCGATGTTCTGCCAGGCGTTATCGATGCGGTTGCGCTTGGTGACCATGTTGTTGTAGATGCCGGCGATGGCGCAGACAATCACAATGACAACAACGATGCCGATGATGACGGTAATCATGATGTCTCCGTTTCGAATGGCCGCGGCGGCACGCGCCAGCTGCCGTTGGTATAACGCTACTAGTATACCCGCAACGTTTTGCCGTGCCGAACTTTCCGGCAAGCGTTGTGTTTTCGGCGGGGTTGACACCGGGGCAAAGCGCACGAGGTACAGGTGTAAGATATGCGACAGATTGACGAGTGTTGTCTTTGCCCTGAGGATGGCGATACCAGTGGACCTTCGCATTAAGAAAACCTACCGCGCCCTGTTCGATGCCTTCACCGAGCTTCTCGAGGAGCATCGTTTTGAGGACCTGACGGTTGCCATGCTGTGCGACCGCGCCATGATTCGCCGCACGACGTTCTACAAGCACTTTCGCGACAAGAACGATTACTTTGCCTTTTATATCGATGAGCTCATGTCGGGCTTGCCGCAAAAACAGCCCGATGAGGCCGGCGCGGTGTCTGCCGAGGACGTGCGCGCGCTTCGGCACGCGATTTTGGACGATGCCATGGATTTGATTCTGGCGCACGAGCAGCTCATGGATAACATTTTGGCAAGCAGCATGTCGGGCATGTTGACCAACGTCATTTGCGACCGCATTGCCCGCTCCATCCGCGAGCGTGTGATGAACGTGCTCGCCGAGGATGCCCTGGCCCCCGTGTCACTCGAGACGACGTCTGAGTTTGTCGCCGGCGGTATTATTCGACTATTCACGATATGGTGGGAATCGGGCCACGATCTGGAGCGTCGACCTGAGATAGCCGACGTGGTCGATGCGCTGTTTGAGCGAACCATGACGCCGGTGAATCACTAAAAGTGGCGGAGAGAGGGGGATTCGAACCCCCGGAACGCTCTCGCGCTCAACGGTTTTCAAGACCGCCGCATTCAACCGCTCTGCCATCTCTCCGTGAGTCGTAATGATAGCATCGTTTTGGGTTTGCAACAGGGAAGGCGAACGATGACGAGCACCGGAATCGATGAGAAGTTCATGCGCGAGGCGCTGGCGGAGGCGCGTACCGCCGCGGCGGTGGGCGAGGTGCCGATCGGCGCCGTAGTGGTGCGCGCGGGTGAGATCGTCGCGCGGGCGCATAATCGCCGCGAGCTCGACCAGGACCCTTCGGCGCATGCCGAGTTTGCGGCCCTATGCGCCGCCGCGCGGTCGCTCGGTCGTTGGCGCCTTTCCGATTGCACGGTCTACGTAACGCTCGAGCCCTGCTGCATGTGCGCGGGGCTTATGGTTAACGCGCGCGTGGGGCGCTGCGTGTACGGCGCGTCCGATGCTAAAGCGGGCGCTCTGGGGTCGCTATACGACCTGAATGCCGATTCGCGCCTGAATCATCGGTTTAATGTGACCGCCGGCGTGCTGGCAGACGAGTGCCGCGCGGTGCTGAGCGGTTATTTTAGTGGGCTGCGTGGCACCGATGGTGCTGGCTGCGGTTGTGGGGCCGATCTTGAGGCGCATGCCGCCCACGCCGAGGCGCTTGCGGGTGTTGGGGATCTCGCTGGCGAGACGCTCGACTTTGGCCCCGTGCAGCGCCGGTTCCGCCGCGTGCTGTTGGCGATCGACTCCTTTAAAGGCAGCGTGTCGAGCTCGCAGGCGGAGGGTGCCGTTGCCGAAGGTGTGCGCCGTGTGTGGCCTGATGCCCAGGTAAGCGCGTTGCCGCTGGCAGATGGTGGCGAGGGAACGCTCGATGCCGTTGCCGCGTGCGGCGGTGAGGTCGTGGCAGGTGAAGTCGCAGGCCCCTTGGGCGACCGCGTGCCTGCCCGGATGCTGGTGGACGGCGAGCGCGAATCTGCTGTTATTGAGATGGCCGAGGCGGCGGGTATTGGGTATTCGCCTTGCACAGAGCCGGCGGCGTTGGCCGCTACGACCTATGGCGTGGGCGAGCTCATGCTTCGCGCGGTCCGTGCTGGGGCAAAGACGATCTATATTGGTCTGGGCGGCAGCGCCACCAACGACGGTGGCGCCGGCATGCTGCAGGCGCTGGGCGCCCACCTTGTCGATGGCCGTGGCTGCAATATCGCCCCCGGCCTCGCGGGCCTTGAACGCGTGGCGAGTATCGATTTGGCACCGGCGCTTCGGGCACTGAATGGCGCGCGTGCCGTGGTGCTTTCCGATGTCGAGAATCCGCTCGTGGGGCGTCGTGGGGCACTTGCAGTGTTTGGCGGGCAAAAGGGCCTGCCGACAGACGATGCCGAGACGCTGCGCAGGTACGACAGCTGGATGGTCGGCTACGGTCGCCTGCTCGATACGGCGATTGCCGAGGCACGGGCTCAGGGGTTACTGCACGTGCCCGAGGGTGTGCGGACGTTTGGCTCGGTGCTCGGTGTGCCCGGTGCCGGTGCCGCCGGCGGCCTGGGCGCCGCGCTACTGGCGCTCGGTGCGGAGCTGCGCTCGGGTGTGGAGACGGTGCTTGATCTGATTGGGTTTGACGAGCGCGTGCGCGATGCCGACCTAGTCATAACGGGTGAGGGCGATATGGACGAGCAATCCGCCGCCGGTAAGGCGCCGGTGGGCGTGGCCCGTCATGCGAAGCGATATGGCAAGCCGGTGGTCGCCGTCGTGGGCGGTCGTGCGGACAACTTGGATGTAGTGTATGAGCAGGGTATCGACCTAGTGCTGCCGATTTGTCGTAAGCCTATGCCCCTCAGCCAAGCGCTTGACCCCCAGGAAGCTACAACCAACCTCATCTGCGCCGGTGAAGCAGCCGCCCAAGCCTACGACCTCGCTCGCCTCTAAAACCCAACTCCCTATAAGTTGCGGTGGAATAGTTCCTGTTTGGCGGCTCAGGCGGCAAAAACAGGAACTATTCCACCGCAACTTCGAGAATGGCTATCCGAGGCTGGCCACCTTGGGCCTTGGGGCGGACCGTCCGCTATGAAATGCGGCCATCTACTACGTTTAGTCGAGCGCCCTCGACCATCCCGGAATATGCGAAAATAAAACCGCAGGTAGACGGCTTGCCGATTTTTGAAAAAGCCGGCTATGGTTGACTCCCGCGGCTTAAACGTAGTAGATAGGCCCCTTTTGTGGCACGGCAGCAGACCAGTCTTTTTGGGACGGGGCTTATTTGACCACCTGTCGATCTGATTGCCCAAGTAGTCAAAAAGCCCCGTCCCAAATTAGCTACCTTGCCCCATCGGGCGGGAGCGGGTAATATATATCGAGCGCCTAGCGCGTTCGATGGGTTCGGATGACGACATGTTCCGAATCTGGTCAGGTCCGGAAGGAAGCAGCCATAAGGAGCCTCTGTCGGGCATCCGGATCCATCGAGTGCGCAGGCTTTCTTTTTTGCGCGGTTTTACCAAACCGCGCAATGATCGACGCTGCGCGCCACCCAGAGCGACAATTTGTCATTCAAAAGGCAAGGCATGACCAGAAGGTCTATGCCTTGCCTTTTTCATGCCAACTTGTTCGCTCTGGATGGCGCTCGCTGACCGCGCCTAAACATAGGCGGTTTTTACCGCTATCCAAGATTCTTCTGTAACGAGTTGCTTACGCATCTCCAGGGTTCTCCGTACTATCATGAATCAGATTGAAGAGAGATGATGATAGGGAGCGCCTTTTTATGATTGAGCTGCTCAGGCGTTTTGGTGGCAAGTTTCGCCGCTATATGGTGGTTGGCCCTGCGTGCAAGTTGATTGAAGTGATCTTTGACCTGCTGACGCCGCTGGTGATTGCCCAGATGATTGATAAAGGTATCGGTGCGCACGACGTGAGTGCCGTCGTCCACTACGGCATGGTGCTCGCCGCCATGGCCGTGATCGGCATCTCGTTTACGCTCGTCTGCCAAAAGATGGCGGCGCTTACCTCGCAGGGCATGGGCACCGACATTCGCGGTGCGCTCTACCAGCACATCAACAAGCTGAGCTATGCTGAGCTCGATCGCTTTGGCACGCCGTCGCTCATCACGCGCATTACCAACGACGTCAACCAGGTGCAGCTTGCTGTGGCGCTGGGCGTGCGCATGCTCATCCGCTGGCCCTTCTTGGCGGTGGGTTCCATGGTCGCGGCCCTTGCCATCGACCTTAAGCTCGGCATCATCTTTTTGATTTGCACGCCCGCCATCGGCCTGGTGTTTTGGTTTGTCATGGCGCGCTGCATCCCGTACTACAAGCAGCTGCAGGCAAAGCTTGACCGCATCGCGCTTATTTGCCGCGAGGGACTTTCGGGCGCCCGCGTGGTCCGGGCGTTTGTGCGCGAGGGTCACGAGCGTGAGCGTTTTGCCCAGGCGGCCGATGACCAGGCGCGTGTCGCAATCGCGGTGGGCAAGCTCTCGTCGATTCTCAACCCCGTCACGTTTTTGGTGATGAACCTGGGCGTGTGCGCCATCCTGTGGGTGGGCGGCATCCAGGTCAACGTGGGCGAGCTCACGCAGGGCCAGGTCATGGCGTTCGTCAACTACATGACGCAGACCCTGACCTCCATCGTGTATGTCGCCAACCTGGTCGTGGTCTTTACCAAGGCGAGCGCCAGTGCGTCGCGTATCAACGAGGTGCTCAATTGCGCGCCGAGCATCACCGACGAGGGCAACCAGCCGGTTGCGCTACTCGAGCCGAGCGCGATGGGCAACGCTGCTCCGGTCCCCGCGCTGAGCTTGAGCCATGCGAGCTTCTCGTTTGGCGCCGGCGCGGCCAATGCTGTCAACGATGTGACGCTGGAACTCCCGCTGGGCAAAACGCTCGGCATTATCGGCGGCACGGGCAGCGGTAAGTCGACGCTCGTCTCGCTCATCCCGCGCCTGTACGACGCGGGCGTCGGCAGTGTGAGCGTGATGGGCTCCGACGTGCGCGCCTGGCCGCTCGATCAGCTGCGCCATGTGGTCGCGACTGTTCCGCAGCGCGCGTCGCTCGTGAGCGGCACGATCCGCAGCAACCTAACCTGGCGCGACGAGTCGGCAACCGATGAGGAGCTGTGGGCGGCGCTCGATATAGCGCAGGCCAGCGAGTTCGTGCACAACAAGCCCCAGGGCCTCGACGCCCCGGTCGAGGCGGGCGGCAAGAACTTCAGCGGCGGCCAGCGCCAGCGCCTGACCATTGCGCGTGCCCTGGTGGGCTCGCCGCAAATTCTGATCATGGATGACTCCGCCTCGGCGCTCGACTTTAAGACCGATGCGGCGCTTCGCCACGCCATCCGCGAGCGCAGCGTACGCGGTGCCGCCGCGGGCGGACTCCCGCTAACCACGGTGATTGTGAGCCAGCGCGTCTCGACCGTGCGCGATGCCGACATGATCTGCGTGCTCGACCACGGCTCGGTCGCGGGCCTGGGTACGCACGACGAGCTGTACGCAAGCTGCCAACTCTATCGCGAGATTTGCCAGTCGCAGCTTCGTCGCGAGGAGCTCGAGGGTCAGCAGGGGAGCACGACGCCCGCGTCCGCCCCGGCTGCCCCGGCATCCACTTGCGCAAAGGAGGGCTGCTAAATGAATCCGTATACTTCTTCCGGTTCGGTCGCCACGATGACGGCCAACGTGTCCGGCAACGATAACCTTAACGACCTGGGCGACGGCCCGCGTCAGCCCGGCGACCCCGAGCGCTATCCCGCTGGTGCGGTGACCCGCCGCCTGCTGGGCTATGTTCGCCCGCATCGCATTTCGTTTACGGCGTCGTTTGTGAGCGCCGCCATCTCGGTGGTCTTGCAACTCTATACGCCCATCCTCATCGGCGAGGGCATCGACCTCATCGTTGCCGCCGGGCAGGTGGACTTCGGGTCGCTGCTGCCGCTTGTTACCAAGCTCGCAATCGTCGTGGTGGGCGCGGCAGCCTTCCAGTGGCTGCAGGGCTACTGCGTCAACCGTCTATCCTACGAAACGGTGCGCGACATGCGCGTGGAGGCGAGCGACAAGCTCAGCCGCATGCCGCTCAGCTTTATCGACGGCCATGCCCACGGCGACCTCATGAGCCGCGTGGTCAACGATGTCGACCAGGTGGGCGATGGCCTGCTGCAGGGCTTTACGCAGCTCTTTACCGGCGTCATCACCATCGTGGGCACGCTCGCATTTATGCTCTCCATCAACCTGACCATGACGCTTGTGGTGGTGCTCGTTACGCCGCTTTCCATCTTTGCGGCCGGTGCCATCGCCAAGCTTTCCAATAAGAGCTTCACTGCTCAACAGCGCATCCAGGGCCAACTCGGCGGTCATATCGAGGAGTATGTGGGTGAGCAAAAGCTCGTGGACGCCTTCGCCTACGGCCCGCACGCTCAACAGCGCTTCGATGCCCTTAACGCCGAGCTCTATACGGCGGGCGAGCGCGCGCAGTTTATGGGTTCGCTTTCTAACCCCGGCACGCGCTTTATCAATAACATCATCTACGCCGTGGTCGCCGTGATCGGCTGCGCGGGCGTGATCACGGGCGTGCCTGCGGCGCTCACGGTGGGCGGCGTGCAGATCTTTCTGTCCTACGCCAATCAGTACACTAAACCGTTCAACGAGGTCACGAACGTCATCACGCAGATTCAGACCGCGTACGCCTCGGCGCGCCGCATGTTCGCGTTGCTCGATGCGCGCGAGCAGGAGCCCGACGCTGCGGATGCCATTGAGCTCGCCGCCCCGCAGGGCGAGGTTTCGTTTGAGCATGTGGACTTTAGCTATGTGCCCGACCGCAAACTGCTGCAGGATATCTGCATCGATGCCAAGCCCGGTATGCGCTATGCCCTCGTCGGTCCCACGGGCTGCGGCAAGACGACGCTCATCAACCTGCTGCTGCGCTTTTACGATATCGATGCTGGGCGCATCGTGGTCGACGGTCGCCCCTCGCGTGACTACACGCGTGCGAGCCTGCGCCGTGCCTTTGGCATGGTGCTGCAGGACACATGGCTGTTCGAGGGCACGGTGGCGGACAACATCGCTTACGGTTGCCCAGGAGCCACGCGCGAGCAGATTACCGAAGCCGCCAAGCGCGCGCACGCGCACAAGTTTATCGTGCAGCTGCCGGGCGGCTACGATACGGTGATCGGCGAGGACGGCGGCACGTTTAGCCAAGGTCAAAAACAGCTGCTGTGCATCGCGCGCGTCATGCTCACCGACCCGGCGATTCTGCTGCTGGACGAGGCAACGTCGAGCATCGATACGCGTACCGAGCTGCAGGTGCAGGCGGCATTCGACGAGCTTATGGCCGGCCGCACAAGCTTTGTGGTGGCGCACCGCCTGTCGACGATCCGCAACGCCGATTGCATTCTGGTCATGCGCGACGGCCAGATTATCGAGCGCGGCACGCACGATGAACTGCTCGCGGCAGGCGGCTTTTACGCCGAGCTTTACCGCAGCCAGTTCGCCCAGTAAGCATGGTCGTGGGGCAAATTAATCAATCGACAGACGGTGGTTTACATCTGTCACGTTAGTACTAAGATATTCATCTAATAAATTGCATTAGTGGCTTTAGTTTTGGGGGAAACGAGGCAACGTGACTATGACGTGCTCTTTGGTGGTTAACAGCAAGAGCGGTAATACCAGGATGGTTTCGGGCGCGATCAAGCGCGCTCTGCAGGCTGCGGGCGTTGAGTTTGTCCATGCCGCGGCGCTGAGCGACGATGCGGATGCAGATCAGGTTGCGCTCGAGGCGCAGGGTGCCTGCGCTGCCGATACGGGGCTCGTTGGCTTTT